>Ga0307513_10006048_pt1 | contig 15879 bp, 11 predicted proteins | sample 15_EM_MG_FD_202174 | JGI IMG/M metagenome (GOLD analysis project Ga0307513, IMG submission 202174) | Populus trichocarpa ectomycorrhiza microbial communities from riparian zone in the Pacific Northwest, United States - 15_EM | ecosystem: Host-associated > Plants > Roots > Unclassified | place... | reverse complement strand
TTTTCAGATTTGAAAGAACCGCAAGAAGGTAAACCGAGACATAAAAGGTATATTGAGAACAATTAAGTTAAAAGCCTTGAATTATATGAAACATGAGAGTTGTGAGGATATATTTTCTTACTACCAATCAATTTTTACAAAATCAAAGATGTTTGAAAAATAATGAGTCTGCAACACCAAAAGCGAATACCACTTTCCAAATGTAAGCTTTCGCTCAACAACTCGACTAGGGTGATAAATGATTTGAAAGATAAAATGGCTTTGATGAGATAACAAAATAATAGGATGGATGGTTTGAGTATGGGGCTAATTGGAGAGGAAACATTGTTCAAAATGTTAAAACTAACTTCGTTGATTTTGTTGATGAAAACACAAATGATGACGACGACGACGACAACTACTTTGCATTCGTGGGACAAAAGAATAGATTTGGGTCGAACAGGGTTAAGAGGCATGTTAGTTTTGCCCAGGGTGGAACATTCAGTCAGAGAGAGAATTCTCAGGATTTTAGGCATCGTGATGATTTAGGTGGAGAGCTAGGCACCATTAACTTAAAAATACCTGCTTTCAAAGGAAAAATTGATCCAAAGGCATACCTAGAGTGAGAAAAGAAGGTTTAATGGATCTTTTGTTGTCATTACTATAAATAACATATAAAGATAAAACTCGTTGTCATTAAATTTATAGATTATGCACTAATATGGTTGGATCAACTTGTTTTGAGTAGGAAAAGGAATGAAGAATTGCAAAGTTTACATCAAAGGTCATAAACTATGGAAGATTACCACAAGGAGTAGAAAATTGCAATGATTAGAGCTAATATGGTTGAAGATCAGAAACTATTATGTCTAGGTTTTTTAATGGATTGAATAGAGATACAGTTAATGTTGTTAAGCTACAACATTATGTAAAGTAAAGGACATGGTTCATATAGCTATGAAAGTAAAAAGGCAACTAAAAAAAAAAGGGAAATGTATGACCATCTTACAATTTGGGTTCTTTATCATTATGGAAGCTGAATTTTAAGATAGAAGGGGTTGCCCAACTGAAACCCTTCATTAGCACCAAAGTTGAACCATCCAAAGCCATAGTTGATGTCTCTAGGGATTTTAAAAATAAATATGATACTTAGTCTAAACATGCTTGTGATGTTAAGTGTTTTAAATGTTAAGGGCTTGGGCACTACACTTTAGAGTGTCCAAACAAGAGAATAATGATTATGAGAGACAATGAAGACATAGAGTCTGAAAGTAACAAATCTAATTATGAAGATATGCCACCATTTAAGGATTATACTGTTGATGAGGTTACATACAAGTTGAAGATGAGGCCTTGGTTATAAGGTGTACACTTCAGGTGAAGGAAGATGATAATGATCAACAAAGGGAGAACATCTTCCATATGCATTATCATGTACAAAACAAGGTGTGTAGTTTGATTACAGAAAGTGGAAGTCATACTAATGTAGCTAGTACTAACCTTGGTAGTAATTTGAACTTATGTACTATTAAGAATTATAGACCTTATAGATTCTAATATATGCAAGTTACATCTTGTTAGGGAGACCAAGACAGTTTGATAGGATGTTATGTTTTAACTTGGTGTTGATTTGTTTTCTTCAGGGAATGATCTTCATGTTATATATTCAAGGATGAATCATTTTGAACAAGAAGGAGATGATATGAACTAAGTTAGGTCCGATTTTTTTCTTAAAATGTCTACTGGCCTATTTTGCGAGATCATGCATATCTCTCATAATATATATTGGATCAAGCTAAAATTTTACAAATAGATACTAGACACGTGGAAATATATTATGGTAAAATCTCAAGTCAATCAGAGTTTGATAAAATATTTTTAAAATTGTTCTAAGTTTATGTTATTGTATTGATAGATTCATCGAAAAAGTGTTCTTTCTTGGCTATTTTTAGCCTAATCAGTTCAAACCTATAATGGGTTAACTTTGGATAGAAAAGGGAGATTAAATGAGGTTTATTTAGGCCCTAAATTGGTGCATGGGATTAGGCTACAAAGGTTCTTGATGAGGCTTTATAAATACTTTAATTTCAGTTGTTTTTTATTATTTTTTTGCTCTCTTTATGTTTTAGCAACTTACAAAGAATTTTAACACTTTGTTTTTCATTCTTAATTTTTGCTTTTAGGTTTGATTAATTAGCTAAGGCTTGTTTGGGCTTAATTATTTATTAGTTTTTAGCTATGGACTAAGGCTTGTTTGAATTCATACTTTTAGGTTTATTAGTATAGGTTTTTGGTCAATTTTATAAATAGGTCAATTTAATCCTAAAGGTAGATCCATTAGGGTTTTTATTTTCAAGAGTATAAATACTCTTTATAAGAATAAAATATTCAGACTTGATAATACTATTGTTATTGAATTTATTCAACTTGTGTGAGAGAGATTCTCGCATTCTTTGGTTCTCTAACGAACTAAATTGACTTATCGAAGATTAACTGATTTCATGGCGTCTTTCTTATATTTCTCATTCGCGAATTGGAATTTGTAGGGTGGGGATTCTTATTCCCCAATAATATTGGTGTCTTGGGACAAGCTTTCATTGTGTCACACTCTTATCAAAATTGTTTTGGCTTACCAAGATTTGTTATTATCTTGTTGTTGGTTGCATAACCACGTGATCACAATGTTTGCATCACATTGGGTATACTAATGGAGCATGACCTGAAATAGTAAGCTTTTTTTTATTAAAAAGTTCATTGGAAACAACCATATGGTTAGAGGGACCACTATTAATAATCCACATGTAATCAAGCTTATTAGCATAATTAGCGAGGCTCAGGGAACCTTCATTCAGAAAACATGTAAGCTACTTACATTGTTCCAAGGTAAGACTAGAGATGGGTGAAATATTGGAGCCATCACTCGATCTTGTTGTTCCTTCATAATCAATTAGGTTCACAACATATGCATGATTCTTTGACTTTCAGGTTGTAGGTTTGCTTGGTTTCTCTTTATCATTACGGCGATGTTGTTTCCAACCTGGTGGATACTTATTAGCTAATAGCATTTAGCTTGTGTATGGCCTGAATAATTGTGATTTTCATATCATTTCTAAAATATATTATATCTCTTATTGATTTCTGAATTGGCAACAAATGTAGTGGCTTCTATGGGAGGAAATCATGACCTTGCCATTGCTTGCTATTTTTCTTCATGAATAATAGTGCCATATACTTTACTCAAAGATGGTAAAAGCTCACTGTTTATGATTTGGAAATGTACTGTCTTAAAAGAATCATTAAGACCGAGGAGAAATTGATACACCTTTTCTTTCTCTTTAGTTGCTGCAAATTCTTTTCCAACACTATAGTGACATTAAGGAATAATGTCAGACATCTGGAGTTCATCCTGAAGAGCCTTAAACTTGGAATAATAGATAAGGACCATTTTATTCTCTTAACGAAGCAAGTAGATCTCTTTCTTTAGTTCATATATGCGTGAAAGGTTCACCTGAGAAAAACACTCTTTTAATTCTAGTCTATAACACTTTATCCAAAATGAATATTGTTCTTAAGTTTGTTCTGGTCTCTTAAAAGACCCATTAATAAAACCAATTTTGTTTTTGACATGGAGAGCATTCTTCATAGCTCTTTTCCATGTAGGATAATTATCCCTCATTGAGAACACAAGTCATGAAAACAGTCCCTAGGTTATCTGAGGGATGCAAAACGTATGGTAAATTGAGATCATTAAAGGGTTGTGTTTGGATGTCTCCCCTTCTCAATATGCTAAGGGTTGTGTTTGTATTGGTTCCACTTTCTTCTGGCATGGTGAAGGCTCAATACCATGAAAAAAGTACAAGATTGGAAGCCAAAAGGTTAGAGTTATGATTCTACAACGCTGCCTTTAAAGGGTGTAGAACAATAAATACAAAGGATTTTCATAAGAAATCCTAAAAGCTAAAATAGGTGATATGTACTGGAAAGGAAATACAATCAATCCTAATTATTAAGAGTGCATCAAGCAATAGGTTTTTGGAATAGCCAACCATCATAGAATATTACTGATTTTTAGAGCTTGTATGTTATTACAGGTCTGACCTCTGGCTTGGGTAGCACTAAGTGGCTCACCTATAGTTTTTACACCATTATTGTTAGTAAATTACTAGATTTGTAGATTGCACTTCGTCATTGGTTGGATAAAAAAATTCAACGGAAAAAAAAATTGCTAAGGAAATAAATTCAATGCCTGAGTCATTGGTTCACTTGGTAAATTAAATAATATGATTTAAAAAATGCAACAACAATAAATCAATAGGAAAAAAATATCACAACAAAAAAAAGGTTAAAAGAACCTGATCTAAGCCAGCCCGGATTATGAAACAACTCAATGATGAAGGGGAAAATTGAGAAAAAGATTTAAAAAGACAACAAAAAAATCAAGTTAAACCGGGTTAACTCACAAACTTTGCGACCATTGACATAAGATTGGGATAATTTCATAGAAAAAATTATAGGAAAACAAGTTTGGATACTAATTTATAATAAATTAAATGAGAACATGATAACTCCATAAAAAAAAAAAAAGTGAAGCTCAATCTCTAGCAAATAAAATGTTGAAGGATGAAAGTTAAAGAAAAAAAATATAATTTAAAAAGATTAAAAAAAAAAACTCAATTTGTGCCCACCCTAGTTAAGATGCAAAATCTCTTACCCAGACATGATACTACGGCGAACGCATTCGAAAGAAAATTAATAATATCAAGTAGTTTAATTCTCAAACAACATAATGTTTAAAGACAAAAATGAAATTTAATTTGAAAAATCAATTGGAAAAAACATGAGTCAAACCAGGTTAATTTGCAAACCTCACGACCATGGAAATCATGAAATCCTTAAACTATGTTCAATTAAAAAGCTTAATTCTCAACCAATTTAATTTTGAAAGATGAAATCGTGAAAAAAAATATCAATTTAAAAAATTTGCCAAAGAAAAAAAGATAGCAATAAAAAGAATAGGGATCAAAATTGATAGAAAAAAAACACCCATAGAGGATGAAATTGTAAACAAAATAATTAGGATAACCCAATAGATATGAAAAAAAAAAGGTATGCAGACCAATTTCCAATAAATTAAATTTTAAAGGATGAATTTCAAATAATTTAATTTTAAAAAAGGTACTCAAAAAAATTCAATCCATGATAACCTTTGAAACCGATGACCTTGGTCCTAAACCCAGGATTAACCTTATAATAATAATAAAAAATCTTATCTAACCTAGGTTAATCCACAAACCACGTAATCATGGGTACAAAATCGTGATAATCCAACAAAAAGAAAAGGAAAAAAAGAAGATAAGAAGACTAGTTTCAAATAAATTAAATATTGAAGGATGAAATTGAATAAATTAATTTAAAAAAAGACCTAAAACAATTGACCCACGTTAACCTTTGAAACCAATGACTCTAGTTATGAACCTAAGATTAATCTCATAGAAGGCAAACTGTAAAAAATAATAAAGCAAATTTCTAAAAAAAAGGTCAAAATAAAAAAAATAGATTTTAAAAAGGAAAAAAATCAAACCAACTCGGGAAAATTTCATAAACTCAATCTAATCTCTAAAACTAATAACCCATGAAATCTTTCAGTCGGGTTCAATCAATAAGTTTAATTCTCAAAAACTTTAATTTTGAAGGATGAAATCTATAATAAAAATTAATTTAAAAAACTTTCCAAAAAAAGATAGCAATAAAAAAAATGAGGATCAAATTTGAATGAAAAAAAAACATGGAGGATGAAATTGTAAACAAAAATTATCCTAAAAAAAATAAATAGCAATCAAAAGAATGGAAACTAAATTTGAAAGAGAAAAAAGGGGGGTAAGATTGGAAAATAAATATAATTTTATAGCTTATTAAAAATAAAAAAAAATAGTAATAAAAAATAATGAGAATCAAGTCTGAAAGATTAAAAATTAAAAGGGGGTGAAATTGAAAAATATTTTTAATTTCATGGTTTATTCAAAATGAAAAAAACAGCAATACAAAGGAAAGAGATCAAATGTGAACGGGAAATAAATTGCAAGGGTTGGTCTGATTTTTTAAAGGGAAGCACGCAGAATTCAAGGGTGGGGAGAGAGAAAAAGGAAACAAAAAAAGGTCATCGATGCCAAACCAGATGCGATTTAGGGGCACGCCCTATCTCACTGCATTTAGGGCACCGAGATCTTTCAAACACCACCCCGGAAGGTGTTTTTCTAATTATATTTAATAAATTTAATGTACAACAATACCTCTTAGTACGTTTGGAATTTACAATAAGACCAATGTAAAATGACCAAAAAAAAACTTAGGTGAGAGTTTTGTTTGTTTTGTCTTGAAGGGCATTAAAGTAATTATACTATTATAAAAAAATAAAAATATCCTTGAGTAGTAGCCATTAGATTATTTTATTCTAAGGATAAATTAGTAATTTTACTATATAAAAATAATAAATACAAATCTAACCCCATATAATTTGTAAAAAACAATTGTATCATGGTGAAAAAATTGCATTGCCCATAGTGCCTAGTTCAAAGGTGTTTTTGTTTAAACACCATTTCTTAATTACACTATTACCATAAAAAGTAATTCGAGTCTTAGTGAACAGTAACTTTCCTAGAAAAATTAGTTTTTTTTTAACTATAGTATATGCTTGATTTTTAAAGAAAATCTATGCACCAGCTTCTGTCTCCAATGATATATTGTCTCCAATTATATATTCAATACAATTTATATTTAATAAAAAAATAATTACACTATTAAATAACCTTCCATATAGCCATAAAAGGTGCATCTACAAGCCTAATTTCTTGTTTTGTTGTCTCTCTTAAAGCCTTTTTTTAAGGCACCCCGTTGTTCTTCCCCACAAGTTCTCCTAGACTATCAACAAACCTTTTTACTCTACCTTTATAAGTTGATAACTCAATCCACAAAATCAAATCAGCTCCCAAGAAATCTTTCAAAAAGGCTTCCACCATGATGCTTTGATTCGCTATAAGAACATAACGTTTCCACAAAGAAAACACACACCAAGACTCAGGATGGAGATCGCTATATTAAAACTTCGGTATGCAACACTTCACGTGTCACAAACTCAATATACCTTCATTCCAATTACATTTGCCCTAGGAGTAATCATTTTTTGTTTGATTCAGTTTTTACCTAAAAAAAACAACCAAATTGAATCGAAACCAAATTTTCAGCTCGGTTTAGTTAATTTATTTAAAAATCTTAAACAAATATGAATTGTTTTTTAGGCTTTTCGTGACTTCTAATGAGCTTTCTAATGTGTTTTTGATGGGTTCATAATTGATGTTAATCTTGTTTAGTTTTCTTGCAAGATTCCAGAAGACAAAGTATATTAAATATGTTGCCAATCATGCATTCTTAGTGAGCAAGAGAATTTAAATAGCACACACCAACAAGTCAATAAAATCCAAATCTACAAAGCATTACCTTTAAATGGCTTAAAAATAACATTATTATAAAACACAACATGCCAAGAAAATAACTATTAATTATGCACATCATCTCAGTCAAGAAACACATTAAGAACATTGTACCATATAGAATTATAACATGATAAATTATAATAAATAATATAAAAATAAATTTAGCATTTGTATCATATGTTTTCAATAGATGTCCCGCTTTTTTAAATAATTATCATCCATTACTAGATGCAACTTTCCACCAAATTCTTTAAAATAAAAAATTAGACATGTTAGATTAAAAACACGTTAATCAATAAATCATAAAATAAAAGGCTTAAATTTATAAGAAAAATTACTTGACTTAAGGTGTTCATAGGTTTCAAAATCTTTTATCAAATTTCTAATGTCGATTGAAATTAGTCTATAACGCAACCGATTTTGACAACAAATAAGTGTTTGGACTATTTCTATAGATAAAGAACTTTGAAATTAGTTGAGTATATAACTGTCAGTGCTAAAGGCTAATAAAGGCTAATTTGAAAGCCACTGTGGATATAGGAATAGCTAGCACATTTTGTGCAACCTTCAAAAGTATATTATATTTCGAAACATTACATTTCCACCAACCCAAAATATCTAATTTATCATCATTAGAATCCTCACAACCGTCAACCAAAAACTTCTCAATCTCATTTATATTTTCCACACTATCTTCCTCTTGCCAATGCTTTTTAAATTGAGCCAAAATGTTTGGCTTATCATCTACCTACATGGCATCAATAACATTAACATCATGTTTATGTCTATTATCATCCACCACTTTATTAGATTTCAAATAAAATTCATACAAGCTTACCAAAGTATTTTTGTGCTTTGTCATCATCATACAAGTCACTAAAACAAAATCTTACATATTTCAACTTGAAATGTGGATCTAAAACAGTAGACATATACAATAAAAAATTTTAATTTCTTTCACAACCTCAATACTTTTCAAACTTTAACATCATATCAATCATCATTCCACTTAAAAGATTATCTCTACTCTTACACAATTGCAACAAGGTTGTGCACATATAAATCAATTTATTAAGAAATTTTTTTGATGTAACATGCAATAAGCCAGAAAAGATCTTTAATAACTTCACTAAAGATCTAGCATTTTTCCAAACCTTCAAACTAGATGGCCCTATGTTTTTTTTACTCCTCTTTGAATCAACATCCATAAAGTAACTTATATACCTAGGCTCGCTTTCACCTAACCTTACGAAGATCTTTTTAAAAAATTTTAGTAGCTTCTAACATAAGATAATTTGAATTACATTGTGTGCGACATCCAAACACATTGATTTCTTACATCCTATATGCATATTCTTTGCACACTTCTTAAATGCAACTTGTCTAAAAGGTGAAGATCTCACAAACCTAATTGCATTTTGAATCTTAACAACTAAAACATTATCTATTTAATCCATCACACTTAATGAGGTTTACAATGTGTGCATAACATTTAACATGCAAATATGCATTTGACAATATATTAGTTGACCAATCTTTCATCACATTCTTCAAATATAAAATAGTCACATTATTAGAGCTTGCATTATGTACTATAATAGTAAAAAAATTTATCAATCCCCCACTCTAATAAATAATTCTCAATAATTTATCCAATTGTTTTCCCCATATGATTTGAAATTTGATAAAAAAAAATATTAAGAATTCTTTTATACAAATTCCACTCATTATGAATTCAATAAGTTGTCAAGCATATATAATTAATGTTTTGGAGTAATGTTCATGTATAAGTTGTTAAGTACAATCGTTGACCCCTAATAGTTGTCCTCAATCTTTCCTTCTTTTCCACATAAACTTTCAAACAATCTCCCATAAAAGTGAAATGAGAAGGAAATCTAGGGTGCATAGTCCGACAAAATAATCTAAATCCCTAACCCTCCATAAAATTAAAAGGCAACTGATCAATTTTAATCATTCATGCTAGTATTTTGCTTCTTATAAACCACAAAAGAAAACTTTTTACATACTTTTAAATTACTCCATATATTAATTGTGCCATTAAAGATAGTATGACATGCATAATCTTTTTCACAATAATTACATTCAACTCAGCACTAGGAGCTTTAAAATTACCATCACATTTTGTAAAGTAATCCTAAATTTATGATTTTTTTTCAATCATTATTATTTCTTTTCCTTGATGTAAGGAGTTGCTGTTGTTTAATTTTATTATCTGTGGTGGATCCAATGGTGGTTGATGCTAGGGTAGTGCTGGTGGATAGTGCTGGTGGATGAGGAGTTTTGATTTTAAAGGTTTTTCATTGTAATTACCAAATGAAAATAATGTTACCAAACGTAATTGAAAAAACTAAATTATATAATGCATGATCAGTGAGGCTGGTCAAGAAAACACTAGCCAGAAAGTCACAGAAGAGAACAAATCATAAGCAGAGTGTTTTATTTGGCTTAGCAGTGTCTAGCTCACACAAGCTCTAAGATCAGTAGATGCCCAGATACCTAAGAATATATGATAACCAAGCGATAGACCCATGGTCACTCAACAGTTCAAATTTTTATGTTAAGCAGAATAAGCTTTACAACACTACTGCCAAAAGCCACATTTCAAATATTTTGATTCGAATACTGCAGTCATTTATTGCTTAAATAAAAGTTTGTGTGGTGACTTTTAACTACTTACCATATGCATAACAGCTGTAAAATGCTTATCCTACAACTTTGCCGTGTTTTCTTTTGCCCCACAGGGTCCATATTGGCGTGAAATGCGCAAAATAGCCATTACAGAACTACTCTCAAACCCTACTAATATGTGCGAGGCTAATGTGAATCAAGGACCAGTGGTATTAAATTCCCCTGGGCAGCCGCTGCACAATAATTTGAACAACCCCAAATGGAGTGATATAGTTGCAGAACACAGCAGTGGATTAGGGAAATTGGCTTTTGATGAACCTGTCCAGGAGGGAAATCCCTAGTCCCCACATAATTCTTCAGTGAATTAGCCAGTATTTTCAATTGGAAGTATAAACTTTTTGAGAAACAGTAAGGTTCAACATTAAAGGATGCAATGCACTACAAATATAGTTAGAATGCTAGAAAAGCTACACGAAAATACTAGACAGTGGCCTGTGCAGGCAGGGATCTTCAATGGCAGACTGCTGGGTGACAAGAACAGCTTTGATGGAAGGGAATTGAAGTCTAGGTGAATTGGTCAAATTTAAGCACCTGAAAAGAGAAGAAAAAAGAAATGCATACCAATCGATTATGATAGAAACAAACTGAATAGTTTCTCCAAGAGAAAAGAAAGTAAATGAAGTTCCCATCAAGAAATTCATAAAAACTCACTAATAAAAAAAAAAATGATCTCTTGCTGCTAGCGGAGCAGGAAACTCTGCTTTCAAGCTTTGAAGACCAAAAAGGCTTAGCAAGTAGGGTTTTCATTTTCTTTTCTTGATAACTCAAAAGAAGAGCATTCCAATCTCTCAATCTAAATCAATCTATGGAGATGAAGATTGAAGGGTGGGTGTGTGAGGGAAAGGGCGGGTGGTTTGCTAGCTCTGGAGATGAAGATTGAAAGATCAGGTGTGGAGGGAGTAGGTGGCTGCTGGCTGGTGTGGTTTGCTTGGGACCCAGGTTAGAAAGCAAATTTTTTAATTTATAGTACCCGATGTTTTTAGTTTTATTTAAATCAGTTTAGTTCGGTTATTTTAATTTCAGTCTTATGAAACTAAAATACTATACCGAATGTTTTTTTTTTTAAAATTAATCATTTTTATAACTTTTTTTCTTGGTTTAATCATTTTAGAATAAAAACTTAAATGCCACTGGACTCCGACACAAAGTAGGAGGAAAGTTCTTCTAAGCAAAGTAAGGGAATACGTTACATCCTCTAAGCAATGTCCCATCCTTGTTGGCAACCACCGTGAACTTTTCTCTGCCTATGGATGCACATTTGTCGACAAACCCAGTTTCAAAAAAGTTACAAGGAAATGACACATTTTTGAAAAGTTTATAGGGAAATGGCATTATTATTTTTGAATTGTGGTGGTTAAAGAATTGTTATTTATAATAGTAATTTTTTTAATAACCATGACTTAAAATAGTAGTTTTATTAAAAAAAATTGTGATTCTAAATCGTAGTTTTATATATATATATATATATATATATATAACTCTTTTTCTGTATGACCGTTACTTTTTTAAAAAATAAAACCTTAAATCCATAAAAACCCAAGAGAAAACAACCTCCAAATCAAGTATTGTCCAATCCTCCATCAAAATAATAGAATCATCTTCTCATTGTCTTCACGAGTATTTCTACTTTTTTTGTTGTTGCAAACCACCGGCTAAGATTGTGTGTCCAGCCAAACTACCGTAACCATCGGCCACCTACACATCATAAAAGCAAGGTAAAATATTTTCATTGTTTGTTAGTTTGATGGGTTTAATTATTGAATTAATAAATTTTATGTTTTGATTTAATCTAGTATTTGTGGTGTGTTTGATAATTAGATTATTTTAGATTTTGAATGTTGCAATTATGTATTGTTAATACAATTGATGTTATTTATGAAATCAATTAGACTTGAATTAAAGAAATTAGGGTTTAAATTGATTATTGGGTTAATTATCATATTTAATTATATTGTTTAAATTGATATAAATTTTATTTTAATTGATGCAATTAGATAAGCTTTTAATCAATTGATTGTATTAATAAAAGTTATGGTCGAAATCGTAGCAATTAGAGTTTGCGTTGAATTTTTGTATAAATTATCATAATTGTAGATTTTGTTCAATTGAGATCATTTACTTTTTAATTGATATTCAATTATCATAATTTGATTTTTAATTATAAAAATTGTTCAATTGATAAGTTGTAAAAATTATCATAATTGAATTTTTGCAATTAATTATAGTTTTATTGCTATTATTATGGTCTACATAATAGCAATTTATCTTTGTGTTGAATTATGAGATAATTTGTTTTTGATAAAATGAGTATTTTTATTTTACAAAATATGTCTTCAAACTTCTTTATATTGTGTCATTATGTGGTTCTATTATTCCTTATACGAATAATATTATCACTTATATTGGCAGAAGTACTATGTTCTTGAATGCTACTAAAAGCATGTCATTTAAAAATACCAAAAACATTATATGTGGAAGACTTGAGTTGAATTATAATGATGTTGAAATATATATCACTTGGAGGTGTTTTGTTGGGAAACATCAATATTTTCCGATACTAATTGCTTGTGATGTTGATTTTAGAAATATGATGGAAATGCCCGTCCAAAGTGGAACGAACATGATGGAGTTATATGTGAGTAGCCAACCTAAACGTAATAGCTCATATAATATGGAGTGTTGCTACCCAATTTTTGACCCATGTTTTGATAAATTTTCAGAAAAAAATCCAAAAATAGCGAAAAACATTGAAAATCCAAAAAAAATACGTTTTTAATACATTTGCATCGTTTTTAGCATTTTTAGCATCGTCTAAAAAGAATTTAAATTTTCAAAGGTCTTTCGAACGCGTTCAACTTTTAACGCGTTAATTTTAAAATTATTGATTTTCCTCATTGAGTCGACGTTGATATTGCTCGTTTTCAAAAATACATAAAAATAAAAGAAAATCAAATTTAAAAAAAAAAAAAAAGTTGAGGAATCAATTTTGAGGCCCAAACAATATTTTGCCTTATGTATAGAGAATTTTGAATATTGGAGGGGGAGGCAACCAGCCGCTCCCCCTGGCCCAAGACCATTTGATCCCTCTCTTTCGGCTGAAAATCAGGAACTCAGCCCCCCACTTCTTTTCCTTTTTTCCAGCCGACAACAGGCCCCGCCCCAGGGAGGAACCCCTATTTCTTGTCATCTCCAGCTACACACCAAGGGGGATTTTGGGGGGGATTTGCTTCTTCCCCACAGCAGTGGGCAGAGACCCACGGTCTCCTGTCCCTCTTCCTTCCAACTGATTTCAGCCATCTTCAGCTCCTTCTCCCCTGCACCCACAACGCCGATCTTCCCCTATTTCCTATCATTTTCAGCTGACAGCACCCACAGCCACATCCCCTCACCAGAATCCCTCTCAGCCCCGGCCAGCAGACCCCGCACATAGCATCTCTTCATTTCTGGCCGCCACCCTGTCATTGGGATTTTTGGCTCCCAAAACCGGAAGCCACACAGGGGTCCCTTGTTCCCTGTTGAAGCAGCCATCCACTTCCCTCTCTCGGCTGCACTCAGCACCAGCCTCTCCTCTCATAGCCACCCAAAGCAGCCGCCTCACCATTTCCTCAGACTCTCCCTCCCCCGGCCAAAACCAGAGAACAAAAGGAGCGGCGCTCCCCCTTGACCAGGAGCCCCTGCTCCTTTACCAAAAAAGAACCAGAGAGGGCGGCGGTTCTCTTTCTTGAAACCAAAGGAACCGCTGCCCTCAGCAGTCTGATTTGTTTTCCTGTTTTGGAAACAAAGACGCCATCCCCGGGGTCCTTGTTGGTTGCCGTCCCAGAACAGAGCCAAGGACCCCCTTTGCCGTTTCAGTTCCACCTTTCCCCATCTCCTCAGACCCACGGCTCTCGCTTCAGCCAGCAGGTCTTTCCTTCCTCAGCCGCCGAACAGCCAACAGCGGCAGCAACAACCCAGCAGCGCCCACAGACCGGCAGTCCTTGGTCATGCCACCGGCCACCTGAAACAGAAGAAGAGGAAACAAAAAAAAAAACTTGCAGAGATGCAGCAGATATGAAAAGGAGAAGGGGGAGAAGCAGATCCGAAAACAGTGAAAGAAAAATCAACTGTTGTTGCGTTTGTGGTTGTTTTTGCAGGTTGCCACCGTCAAGGAAAGTGAAGAGGGGAGGAAGCTATAACAGAGCCCCCGTCGGTTGATTTTGCGGCCGCGCGTGGGAAGACGCGCCGCCACTGTTCTCGCGCCCAGAAATCCTGCTGAACACTGTTCTGGCTTGCAAAAAGTGTTCCCTGTAAATTCCAGATTGTTTTGGGGCTGTTATTGTAATTTTAATGTAATTTTTTGTTTATTTGTTTTGAAATTGTATTTTGTACTGTGGATGTAAAAAAGGAAAAGAAAAGAAAGAAAGATAAAACAATGATAGAAAAAGAGATGTGTGTGTTTTTGTGTATTTTTTTTTTTATGTATGTTATTGAATCAAAGAAAAAAATGAATTTAATATTTTAATTTATATGCACAAATATCTAAAGGACAGATAAAAATCATGTTGTATTTCCCATAAAAATGTAGAACATGTATCTACATATATTTTGGGAACTAATAACTGATTTATCAAAGCCTTAGAATTGGGCTAAAATTTTATTTTTAAAACGCATCAAGTCCACGAAGCAGCTTACCTCAGGTAGGGTGTGTTAGGGGTGCTAATACCTTCCCTAACCACAACCAGTCCCTTACCCATGAATCTCTGATAAGACCAGTACCCGGGTTTCCTAGTAGCCTTCAATTAAATACTAGGTGGCGACTCCCAACGAATCAAATCAAGCAAAACGACAAATGAAAAATCGCCAGCCGACGCCGCGCGGATTTTTACGACGTGCGACATGGAGTATAGAGATACTAATATATCTATGCCCATATTTTATCGGCCATTTAGACAATTATCACATTTAGTTGGTGTTGGTACATCTAGGACATTAGAAGATAGGATTATCGAAATTTGTGATGAAAATAGGATTAAAACTGCATATTATAATCAACATAGGTATGATTCCTTTGATTATAGTGATAATGAAAATGAGGGTGTTAGGAGTTTAGTTGAAACATCAGATGGTGATAGTAATGATGTGATGAGGCCTCCGGTTCCAGAATTTGGTAGTGATACTGGAGTTGATGGCATGGTTTATAATGATTGGTTTATTTTTCATTAAAAAAAATCAGCTGGTAGTGGACAAAATTTCAGAACTAAAGATGATTTTGTGAATGTTGTCAAGCAATGACATATTGCACAATCACTTGAATATCGCGTTCAACATTCAAACCAAACATTTGTTCAACTACAGTGTGTTCATACACCTGAATATCAATGGTACTTACATGAGGGATACCATAAAGGATCAGATTCTTTGAGATAGAAAAATTGAAAGGTAAACACATGCACTATTACATACATAAAAAAAAATCATCATCAACTTTATACTAAATTTATTATATCAGCGGTTACAATTCTTGTCTAAGATAACCTTGCATATATTGTTTCCAGCATAAAAGAAGAGATTAAATTGCACTGTAAATTCAAAACTTGTTGCTATAACGCATGGGCTGCAAAACAAAAGATACTTGAGAAACTTTTTAGAACACATGAGGGCTCATTTGAAATGTTACCTAGATTGTTTGTGGCTTTACAAGAATAAAATCCTGGAACAATTG
>Ga0307513_10006047_pt1 | contig 15879 bp, 9 predicted proteins | sample 15_EM_MG_FD_202174 | JGI IMG/M metagenome (GOLD analysis project Ga0307513, IMG submission 202174) | Populus trichocarpa ectomycorrhiza microbial communities from riparian zone in the Pacific Northwest, United States - 15_EM | ecosystem: Host-associated > Plants > Roots > Unclassified | place... | reverse complement strand
AAAAATGAGAGGCATGGGGGGTATAGGGGGAGATGGTATTACCAGGTGATACAGGGAGATATGTATGTAATACATGAGGGAGAATATTTTTTGCTGATGAATTGATTAAAAACACAAAAACCAATTTGGATTAACAGCAAATTTCAACAACTAAGAAATTAAGAAACATTGAAGCATAATGAATTTAAGAGATGTAATGTGATATCATACCAAAAAGAGAACCAAGAAAAAAGAAAGAAAGAAAGAGCGAGGAGACAAAATAAGATTAAAAAAAAGGCAGCAACAAGAACGGATCAGGTAGCATTGTAAATTTATAAGTCAATAATTGGGGGAGAAATATATAAATTCACTGAGCAGTCGGATAGTTATCCAATTTGGTACCAAAGGAGGTTGCCCATTCTTCCTACAGCGAAGCCGATTATTCTCTACGATAATCCTAGTCCCCTACCCAATCCTTGCCTGTGCAGCCCACTATAGATAGATTAAACATACTTCACTAAGGGGTCATCAACAGGGTTCTCAATGGCCGGCCGAGGACCGGCTCGGACCAGCTAGACCTGGTCAAAGTCTAGTCTAGTCCAATAGTAGAAATTAGACTGACCAGGTAGTCATGGTTGCTGGAACTGACCGGACCGGGCTCAGTCAGACCGGGCAGACCAGGCAAAAAGCGAGTGATAAGGGGTGCATCGGCTGGTGGCTTATCCGCGAAAATTGCGGCTGAACAGATCACTGAGCGCTAAAGAAGTTCTCTCGTTCACTAAGTGATTCACTAACTGCACAGAGAGGAGCATTTATAAAGCAGAAAAGTGCTCCTATCCTTCCATCGATCAGAACACCCAGCCTTTCTTCTCAATGTAAGTTCCCTTTCGTCTCAATGTATTTTTTTCGCTTACATCAGCAGGTTCGCACCAGTGCGAACTTGCTTACAAATTATTTTTCGCCGCCTCGGACAGAGGCCAGAAGGACTGGTCGGGGACTAATCCAGACCAGTCGTGACCACATATTTTAGTCAAGTCCGGTCTCGGACATCCATTTAGACTGACCAAGTGGTCCTGCCTCTGAGACTTGACCGGTCGGACCATTGAGAACCCTGGAAACAGCAATTGAGCACTGTGCGCGGGGGCCTTACATATTAGTCCGAACATTGTCCCTTCATTTCCAGTGACGAGCCTTTAGTGAGCTCATGATTCTTCTCTTCAGAAGCATGATACTCCCGACTTTGCAACCCGGTTCCGGGCTACCTCATGTTTTCACAAATAGTCATATGTAGCCTGGCTTCTACATTGTAACACTTAGAGAGATGTTGACATAAAGTAGAGTAGAATTGCTTTTCCTACTTCATGTTTTTCATACATCTCTCCAGTGTTCGCAGGCGGCCAGGCTTTCGGTATATCCTGTCTCATTAGTAAATGTTTTACTCACAGGTAACAAATATGTGAAGACCACCGAAGATATATGAGGTTACCTCAAGATATCAGCTGGGTATTCAGGCTTGGACACTATACTCTCTGAACTAAGTTATCATATGATAGGTTCACTATATCAGCGCAGAGGGTGTGGGGTAGTTCCCTATTTTCTCTTATCACCCGCTTTGTTCCCAATGAATATAAAATATCCACACTTTGACAAATATTTCGCTTGTATTCTATCAAATTTTTCTTTTCATTACTAATTGCTATTCTATACTACTAGATGGCATAGTTAGTTTGGCTAGTAGATTGTTCAATTTGTTATGAATTGTGAATATAAGGGAGGGATTGAATGAGAAGAAGTTGCCCTCGCTAAGTTATTATGTGTTGGCGATCGGTCTTCGGTGTGGCTTTAATCCTAGCGTTTCGTTTCATCGCTGACATTTCGCTGTTTCGTAGTCCCTCGTCCGTGGTCAGTCTTCCACTGATAGTTTGCCGTTTAAATGAAGCCTGGTTTCCAACAGAACCTATCGTGATTGCGCTTTTGGTCTTTCATTTGTTAGCTTCTCGCAGCAAATACATACTCAAACCAAAAATCCTTGGATTTTATCAAATCACACATTATCACTGGAAAACATGGAGATATCAGTGTTGAAATTATACTTTCGGATATGCACTCTCTACGTTCTTGAGTACGACAACACTTCCTACTTCATGCTAGTTTCACTTCAATGCCGTCAGAGTATAAGCTCAACTCAATCGCTTCAGATCTTTCATCCCACTCACTACTCAATCAGTTAATCATTGATGTAATTCTATGCGCATCACATTCCTTTTATCTTCCTTTTGTTACCTTGGATTTCTTTGCTGCTGTGGACAAGTATTCCTGTTGCGAAGCATAAATAGCCGGCACTCTGATCCCTTAGATAGAACGTAACTCTCTATGGTTTTCGTCGTTTCCTAAGCCTTCGGTATAGAGCTTGACTATTGCAATATTTACAACAATCAGTCTGGCTAGGCTAGGTCATATATGCCCATAAAGCCGGACTATGGCTTACAGTCCTGCCTGGGCCCCAAGCATGACCGGAATGGCCACTTGCGAACACTGCGCCTATCATTCTATAGCGCTAGCTTTGTCCCCTTGTTCAAGACACTTTACCCGTTTGTGTTTCTCCGCGTAGGCGCAAGGTCACTGTGTACTAAACCGACCGTACGAGCGGCATAAGAGAATCGCAATTTCATACTCTTTCCTTTTGCTCTTGCTTTTTCTGTGACGTGATCCATCATGCGGGTGTAAGAGTGTGGATACTCAGAATATAGTAACGACTCATGATGCTTTTACTCACTAGAGATCTGTCCCACCCTCGCCAATGATATCTCTCTGATCCGGATAGAGGGTAGGCGATCATATCGTCTACCGCCCATATTCAAGCGATGGTTTCCGCACACATAAGAGCCCACGGAGGAGAAAACGAGACTTAAGCTTCTGGCAAAAAGTAGACTTTAGATAGCCGATGGGACCGGATCAGGAGATAGTTAAGCAAATGACCTACTGGTAAGGCTTCAGTAACACAATACTGGTATGAGGAGGATTGTATGCTGAGCGGCACTATTGAGGAGGAATCAGGTTATATAAAGGGTATTATCGTTCATAATGCAGCAAGTTAATCGTGTATTAAAAATTGGGTTGCGGCCCATCACCTGCGAGGTAAATTTCACCGCTTTCATACTTACAGACCGAGATCTGAGGCAGTTTTTTTATATCTAATACTGGGCCGGCTACCGTGTTGGATGGGTGGACGTGGTGGATGTGAGAGGACTTGTTCTATTCTCAGATGCGCGCCGCTGCTAACTAAATAGGACTAACAAACATGTGTGCGCGACTAGTGGTTTGCCCTCAACGCCGTCCTATCTTCTCCACAACACTACTAGGGTGGTTGCCCGTACCCTACTACACTCAACATACCGGTGTTTGTTGAGTTTACGGTACCCTGCTCTTGCCGTCGGACTCGAGAATGTACTTGTGCGAAATTCGGGAATATGGTCAGAGTAAATGGGCATTTGGGGGTAAGTGGTAGAAAAGCACCAGCGGTACTTGCTGAGGGTTAGAAGGAGGATCGAGTTGGGCCCATCCCGCTTTTCTCCTGTTGTTTCCTTTGTAAGTTAATCTTCACCCCGCACTGCCCCCCCCCCCCTGGGTGCCGGCTCATGGGTAGTCACTCGGTAGCTAATCGGGACCGTTTGTTGCGATATGCTACTTTATTGTTTCCTTTGTTGCTTTATCTTTTCCCCGTTCCCAGGCGCTAGCCTGGGATTGTCTTCTTTGTGACTAGTTTGCGTACACTGTGTATGTGCGAGAAGGGTGGCTATATGAGTGTTGTGTCATTGTGTATTGAGATAGGTCAACAAATCAACTATTCTGCTGCTCGGACTTGCGCAATTTCACACCCTTTGCAAAAAAACCGTTGCGGAAGTAATGATCGGCAGCAACGGCTCAAGTGAGGACACAGGTTATGTATTAGGTAGTGAAGAAGTTCATGATTTATTTATGTTGAGTGTTAGGAAAGGGGAGAGTTGAGGGCAGGGGGGAAGTAAATACTTGAGGCGAGGAAAGGGCAAGGAAGGGAGGCAGCTAGGACAAAGATTCTCATAATTTGCGCGTCCCCCGACCGAGATGGAAAAAAAAGCTACCTTATTTTCATCTATTTGGGACGCTATTCTTGGTGAGGTGGTTGTGGTGGCTGGTTGATTACTAAACATGCTATTGAGGTATTCGGGCCTCGGTTAGGGGTGATGGTTGAAATCTCTCGGGAGCGCAACTCCGGAGGATCCACCCAACCCTGCGAAATGGACTGATATTTAAACGTCGGGGAAGAGCAAGTACAGGACTACTTGTAGATTATAATACGTGCAATAGGCTTTGTATCCCTGTTTTGTCTCGGATTCGCGATAACGAGCGCAAAGCTGGCGTTCTCTTGCAAGGGGGGTTAAACTTTTCAGGGATCTGATTCCGACTCAATGGCGAGTTCCACTTCAGCCGCTTCACCGAGTGAAAGTTTTCGTCTTGTTGGGATATTTGTTGAAGTAACGTACTTGACGGCGTACCGAAAAATGGCACAGCGAAAAGTTTGGTGAATATGGGAAATGTCTGGAAGAAGCAACCAGGCAGGAAAGCCTTGAATCTCTCTTTCTAACTATTTGATAGTTAATTCACTTAAACCATCATTTTTTACGGCCATTTTGTTGTCAAGCTGTGGTGCCACACACCAGATTTTTCGCTGTGCCATACCGTGGGGACTCGCAAAAACGATCCTTGTGCTGGATAATAGTCGAAAATTTCCTCCTCTGGAAAAGGGCGAAAAACACACCAAAAATCTGCCCCGGGAGACAGAACAAAAAGACAAAAACACCAGACCATACTAAGAGAGGCAACTCCAACGTCCTTGCACAAGGATCGTTTATTCGAGTTCTTACGATATTTTTCGGTACCCCGTCAGGTATGATACGTTAGTTAGTTTTGGGTTGGAGGTATTGTGACATCAAAAAAAAAACTGAACGTGTCAACGTAGCAACGGGAAAAACTTTTACCATCCTAACAGCCACTGCTTAGTGCACATCGCCTATCTAATTCTGATAGTTACCCGAGGGTCTTCAGTTATTTTTGATATGTAACAATAGCCGTCATGCCTCTTACTTGTACTGTACAAGCCCCGATAGCCTCCGGGGGTGTAGTGGGATGGCAGAAGCGGAATACGGTAGTCGCATAGAAATCCCGAAGAGAATAAAGTACCATATAGGAAGGCTTGAGGCTCTTTCCATCAGGACCGGTTTGGTTTGGAATTCCGTGCCGGGCGGTTGCGAGAGGCGCGTTATGGTGAAACTGATAAATGCATGGATGCGTGCCTCGGTTGGGGGTGCTTACTCGAGAAAGGGTTTCCGTGTGTGTAACACTCAAGAATACATGGGATCGTTCACAAGCGCCTAAGTTAGCTGACTTTGGGTGGGGTCAGGTGCCGGTGAGGTCCGACCCCGCTCTCCCCGAACTTCAAGTCTGTGATATTCTATTCACCACTTCCACCCATCGACCTTCACTACCTCTCCACCTGATTCTATACGAAGCAACATGAATCCGTCAACCCATCTCCAGCCTACTGATACTGGCATCGGCCACCAAAGTAGTTTTAACGTCACTAATAGCTACAACACCAACTATAATACGACTTATGTGGATGAAAATCCTCAGATTCTGGCATGGTTGTCGCCGCTAGAACCTCGCCTACGCCATCAGGATGTGCGCACCCGCCGGCTGGATGGTTTGGGGAATTGGTTTCTAGGAACAGAAGATTTTATCAGCGGGCGTGAGGGTGGGGATGGATCTAGCATGGCCACTCTCTTTTGTTCCGGCGCTCCGGGGGCGGGGAAAACATATCTTAGGTAAGAGGAAAGGTTTCAACCTGCGAAGTATACACAAATGCGAACTAATGGAATCAGTTCCCTAGTAATAGATGAGCTATGCGACCGATATGTGGACAAAACAATCGCAGTTGCATGTTTTTATTGTGACTTTCAGAGCCAAAATGTGCAAACCCCTGAGAACGTGTTGGGTGCACTTGTCAAGCAATTTCTACGCGGGTTGGGGGCAACCCCTCCCGAGATCGGCAAGGCATTTGAGAAAGCAAAGGGTCAGGTTGGAGGTCGCGGTCTCCGGATTTCTGAAGCACTTGAGCTCCTAAAAGCCTCCATCGCACTGTTAGACCGGGTTTTTATCTGCATTGATGCCTTAGATGAGCTATTGGCAAAGCATTTACCCCCCCTTCTACGCTCCTTGTATGATATTTCTCAGTTGTGCCCGGGGGTCCGATTTCTCTTTACAGGTCGACCGCATATTGGGGTTGAGATAGAGAAATATTTTCCCGGAGCTGCGCTGTTCCTCCAGGTGAAGGGAACCAGGCAAGACATCATGAGATATGTTGAGGTGATGTTAGATGACGATTCCAACCCGGAGGCAATGAACGCCGGGCTTCGGGTGGAAATCATGAACCGGATTTCAGAAACAATTTCCGATGTGTATGTAGCTGCAATTTTCCATTCGAGACTGGGCTTCGCTAATAGTACCTAGGTTCCTCCTGGTTTCATTGAACATCGCAGCAATATTAGAGGAGACAACAATCTTTGACAGGCGTGAGCAACTCAAAATGGTGACCAGTGGCCGAGGGCTGAACGAGGCTTATGGTGTGACGTTGGACAGAATTAAAGGGCAAACGGTGGGCAAGTCGAAACTCGGAATGTCGGCTTTAATGTGGATCTCGCGATCTGAGAGGCCAATGAGCGCGGACGAGCTATGCGACGCCCTAAGAGTACAAATAGGGTCTATTGATCATAACCCTGATAGTATCCCTTCCATACAAACATTACTGGCTTCCTGCCTTGGACTTGTTACAGTCGATAAGGAGGAATCGAAGGTCCGCTTGGTGCACTTCACACTTCAAGAATATCTCAATAGCGACTCCGAGATTTTTCAGAACCCCTATGGGGTAATGGCGGAGGTTTGCCTCACATATCTGAACTTCGATTGCATCAGAAAACTTCCATCTACCCTAGACTCCGCCCCACACGAATACACCTTCCTCGAACACGCTTCCTGCTGCTGGGGTTGCTATGCACGAAAGAACACCACGGACAACGTGAAATCACGTGCACTTCAGCTCCTTGACGGATTTGATAGTCATATATCAGCAAAGCTTCTGTTACTTCGCCATTTCGATGAAGCCTCTGAGGGGAGAGAGCTCCCTCAGGAGGAAGAGATCCCTCTTGGATTTACGGGACTACACTGCGTGGCATTTCTGGGAATTGATGAGATTGCAGATGCTCTATTGGATAAGAGCGATTGGGATGTTGATAAGGCCGATTGTGCCGGCCGCACACTGCTAATATGGGCCTCTGTGAATGGGAGTGAAGGGATTGTAAAGCTTCTTCTGGAAAAGGCGGGGGCCGATGTCAACACCAGAGACACTACGTATGGCCGGACACCCGTTTCTTGGGCTGCAGATTACGGAGAGGAGGGAGCAGCGAAGCTGCTTCTGGAGCGGCCTGAAGTAGATCCCGAATTGGGAGACTATTATGACAGAACACCGCTCTCCTACGCGGCCGGAGGTTGGAGTGAGGGGACAATCAAGCTACTTCTGGAACGGGAAGAGGTTAATCCCGAATCGCGAGATTGTTCCGGCCAAACACCACTTTCCCGTGCGGCAGGCGTATATCTGGGTCAGCGGGCAGTCAAGCTGCTCCTAGAACGGGGCGAGGTCAATCCCGAATCGCGAGATGATTCTGGCCGGACACCGCTCTCCCACGCGGCCCAATTCGGGGGAGAGGGGACAGTCAAAATGCTTCTAGAACGGGAAGAGGTCGATTCCGAATCGCGAGATAATTCTGGTAGAACACCGCTCTCCCACGCGGCCAGTGGATATTGGGGTGGGGAAGCTGTCAAGCTTCACCTTCAACGGGAAGAGGTCAATCCTGAATCACGCGATAATTCTGGCAGAACACGGCTCTCCCACGCGGCTGGCGCATGCCAGGACAAGAGGGCACTCAGTCTGCTTCTGGAACGCCAAGAGGTCAATCCTGAATCGCGAGATAATTCTGGCCGAACACCGCTCTCCCACGCGGCCAGTGGATATTGGGGCGGGGAAGCAGTCGAACTTCTTCTAGAACGGGAAGAGGTTAATCCCGAATCGCGAGATAACTTTGGCCGAACACCGCTCTCCCATGCGGCCGGCTCATTCAGGGGTCTGGTGGCAATCAAGCTTCTTCTAGAACGAGAAGAGGTTAATTCCGACTCACGGGATAATTCTGGCAGAATACCGCTTTCCCGCGCGGTCTGTCAACCCGGGAGCGAGGAGACGGTCAAAATTCTTCTAGAACGACAAGAGGTTAATCTCGAATCACGAGATGATTCTGGCAGAACACCGCTGTCACACGCGGTCGGCGTACATTTTGGTCAGGGGGTAGTCAAGCTTCTTCTGGAACGGGAAGAGGTCGATCCCGAATCGCGAGATAATTCTGGCCGAACACCACGCTCCTATGCACGAGGAGAAGCCTTGATGCTGCTATCTCAACATGGTCAGTCCTGAACTGAGGGCGAAGCGATACGACTGAACGAAACTCTTCCCTGGCATGTTGGTAGTCCGTATCCCTCCCTTAGTAGCCTAGGTATTCTCGCTCTAGTTGAGAAATAGCGATTGCTCATCGCGTGCGGGGGCTTTGCATTCCTAACTCTGCAACCTAATTTCCGCTTAACTCATGTTTTTACCAATAACCATATATGACTTGGCTTCTACACTGTAATACTTGGCGTGGTGTTGACATAGAGTAGAGTAGAATTGCTTTTCCTTCATTATTTGAATGCATCTACCATCTGTCATTCTACAGCGCTGTTTTTATCAGTGTTCGCAACGGGGCAGTCCGTCCGTCCTGGGCAAGGACGAGGACGGACGACATTTCGTCGTCCCGTCCCGTCTTTTCCTGAACTTGCCCGACAAGCAAGAGCCAAGGACCAGGACGGACGGCATTGTGTCGTCCCCCACCGTCCCCCACCGTCCCCCACCGTCCCCCACCGTCCCCCGTCGTCCCCCGTCGTCCCCCGCCGTCTTCCGCTGCTTTCCGATGCTTTCCGATGCTTTCCGCGGTCCCCCACCGTCCCCCACCGTCCCCGGCGGTCCTATGTAGTTACCTGCAGTCCCCTGGCAGAAGTTGTCTCAGGTCGTGGGGCTCGTCGTCCTTGCTAATGACGGCCGTCCTGGGAATTAAAGGACGAGGACGGACTAAATTTTGCCGTCCCGTCTCGTCCGGGGGTCTTGGCAGTCCCCCCGCCGGGCCCTACGGGGGCCCCGGACGGCTGAGAACACTGGTTTTTATCCCCTCGTTCAATACACTTTACCCGTTTGTGTTTCTCCCCGTAGGCGCAATGTCACCGTTATACTAAACAGACCGTATAGGCTATATGCGAGAGTTGCAATTTCACACACACGCACTCTTGCCCTAGCGTCTTCTGTGATGTGATCCATGATGCGGGTGCAAGAGGGTGGATGCCCAGAATAGAGTAGCGACGCATGATGTTTGCACTGACCAGAGATCTGTCCTACCCTCACTAACGATGTCTCTCCGATCCACATACATGGTAGGTGATATATAGTCTACCGCCACTATTCAAGCGAGGGTGCCCGCCCACATAGAAGCCCAGGGCGGAGAAAGCGGGACTTCTTAAGTTTCTGCCAAAAAGTAGACATGGATAGTAGATCGGAATAGATCAGGAGATAGTTATGCAAATGACATACTGGTGAGGCTTGAGTAATACAACACCGGTATCAGGAGGATTGTATGCAGCATGACGTCGTTATTCAGGAGAGTCAAGTTCGAGAAAGCCGGTGCCTAAAATCGGGAAAATATCATCAGTCGAATGGGCATTTGCGGGGGAGCTGTAGAAAAACACTAGTCGTACTTTCTCAGAATTGGAAAGAGCGTTGAATTTGTGCCCTTTCCGCTGTTTTTCTCTTTTCTCTTTGTAAGCCACTCTACACCCTATACGATCCGTCCTTTGCCCTGAGCTAGCACGAGGATCATGGGTGGTCACTCGGTATATAGTCCTGTGCAGATATCGAATCGATGAGGAGGTAATGATCGTCTGTGAGGGTTCTATGCAGCGGAGTGGAACGGCTCAAGCGAAGAAACAAGCCTTGTAAGTTATTAAGCGGTGAAGAAGCTCATAATTTATTGCGCTGGGTGTTGGAAAAGGAAAGAATTGAGGAGGGTGAGAGACAGACTTGGGGCGAAGAAAGGACAAGGGGAGCAACTGCAAGAAAGAATCTCATAGCCTGCGCATCCTCTACTGGAGCATACGCTTACTTGTATAACTACTGCAGTGGTATAGAGCTTGCTAATCTTTACCTATTTGGCTTACTATCCTTTGTCTGGTTTTTGTGAGAGCTAGGTCGTTGAGAAACATCATTCTGAGATATTCGGGCCTCAGTTGGGGATGCTAGTTGAACTTTGTGGCGAGTGTAACAGTACAGAATTAATCAAATAATGCCTACCAATCGTGAATAGCTGGAGCATTCTGGGTGGGAGTACGATTGCTGAACAGCACTTGCACTGTACTCATAATTGCCGGATATTCAAAAGTCAGGAAACAAGTACGGTATAATACATTGAAATAAGATTTGTATTTTAGTTTCCTCTTAGAATCGCAATAGCGCGTGCAAAGCTAGCGCTTTATGGCAAGGAGAGGTGAAGCTTCATTTTGCAGCAATTTCAAGTTTCACTTCAGCCGCTTCCTACAACGCACAAGGGAAAGAACGTTGTGCATGGCGGTGATTATTTCGCGGGTTAACTAACTGTGCGAAAACACCCCTCCTAGTGCTTGTACTTCAACATCAAAGTATTGGGTGGTGCACGTTAGTTAACATTGTATGACCACACACAAGGGGAACTTCATCTCCGGGATATTTTATCAATAGCTCCTATCCTCTCACCCCCACTTCTCTCTAACTTACCCGCGTTCCTTAGGAAATAACACGAACCCATCAACCCATTCCCAACCCGTCGCTACTATCACCGGCCGCGAGGCGGTTTCGATGCCACAGATAGCAAAAACACTGCCTATAACACCGCATATGTGGATGAAAGCCCTCAGATCCTGGACTAGCTATCGCACTTGAACCTCGGATACGCCACCAGGAAGTGCGCTCCCAGCGCCTGGGTGGTTCGGGGGATTCGCTTTTGCAGACGGAAGATTTTGTCATCTGGCGTGATGGCAGGGATAGATGTGGCATTCTCCGGGGGCTGGGAAATCATATCCCGGGGGGGCACAGCAGTAATCTATATAGAAAGGATAGACGATGGACTGATGAAATGAGTTCCCTGGCGATTGATGTGTTATGCGACTGGGTTATGGATTAGAAAATTGCAGTGAGTGTTTTTCCTGAGGCATTCAGAATCAAAAGATCCAAGCTCCGAAGGTGTTAGGTCCCCTCGTCAAACAAAATTGTATGCTGTTTAGGGGCGACCTCTCGTGAGATCGATAAGGCATTTTAGAAGGCAAAAGGTCAGGTTGGAGGTTGGGGACTCCTGGTGTCCGAGGCCCCAGAGCTACAGAACGCTCCCTTTTCTCCGTTTGACATGGCTTTATCTGTATTGATGCCTTGGATGAGCTCCCAGTAGTGATGGGCACGACCATGCTCGAGCAGAAAATTTAGCCCATGCTCGAGTATAAATCGTGCTCGAGCACACCAAAAATTTATGATCGAGCATGATCGTGCCCATCACTAGCTCCCAGGGGAGGATTTATCCAAGCCTTTATGTTCGTTGTATAATATTTCCCAGTCGTTTCCGGGGATCCGATTTCTCTACTCAAGTCGACCGCATAATTATCAAGATAGGCTATGACGGTGTGGAGTAACTTGGGTACTTAATCTTTCAACATCGCCAGCGGTGTCCTATATATACACAAAGTTGACTACACAGAAAAAATTCTTTCAACTTCGTCCAAGTTCTCCAAAGCTATTCAATCACCGTCTCCTTCCTTCCACATAACGCCCTCAAACTTCTTCCAAACCGATGCATCCCTTAATCCCTCACCTCTGTTACGTTTACTTACAGAGTTCTCCTATTCCCAAACATTCCTACTTACCTTTGCCTGTTTTGCTAACCTCGTAGTGTGACACTTGTTCGTTCCATCTCTTAGCTAACCTTAGTTCCAAACCTTTAGTACCTCTAGCGTGAGTTCCTGCATCATCCCAAAACATCTCCGCTGCACCTAACCATTTGCCCGAACGCGCCGCCGCTTCAACTCCCATATTCTCCAATCAGTCTCCAAACAAAACTTTCCCTAAGCCAAGCCTTCGTTGTTGTAGATGTGAAAACTTTAACAATAACGTAATTTACGGGGAACCGGATCAATACCCGGATCCCGGTCAATGCCAAGATGCTACCCCGCCCCTAATGTAAATAGTAAACAAACAACCATTAGCGACCATCAACAATCCACACTTCAAGAATGCCATCTTTGACCAAGCGAGAAAAGGATCTCCGTGAGGAAAGGCTTCGGAATGCGATTCTTTACTATGAAAATAGTCTTACACCAAACATACGCCGTGCTGCTGAGCGCTTTAGTGTCCCCTACTCTACCCTTCATGGAAGGCTCAGAGGATCAGGAACCCGGGTGCAAGGACAAGTTAATAGCCGGTTCCCCTCCTATTTCGCTGTCGCTCATAGTCGGCGAAAGCAAGTGTGACGCGAAAGCAAGTGTGACGCGCCGGCCTTTTTTTTTTTTCCCAATGAGATGCTTACATAATACACATACAAGTAGTAACTTGAAGCTGATAAACTCGCCCGTACTGTGAACAGCAGAAGAGGATGCCACAAATAAGTCTGGAATCTATATTTCTATCTAGGTACATAGTTTCAATTTAAAGTTACAAAGTCAGCATTTCTCATAATAGAGTCTGCTGATATGCTTGAAGAATCAGAATCAGAATCTTCAGGGAAAGTCTCTCCATTATCCACTGTAAAACTGTTTCCTCTTCGATCTTGTTCCATAGTATGTCTCGCCTCAGCTTCCCTTCTTGTAGTATAAATCTCAACATCAGATGCTTCACTATCCAGAAGAAGCAATTGGGGATCTATTGCACATGCAGTAGAGGTAGCTGTAGGGTTTAGCATTAATAGAGCTTGTAATAGATCGGGGGGGGGTTGTAATGATTCGAGATCTTCTGCACTGGGATTTCTCTCTGGATCGGGAATCGCAATTTGCATCTCTGGTGGGACAATTTCACCCTTTGCCTGAATTGCTTTAACTTGTTTCTTTCTCTCCTTCTCAGCCTTCCGAGCATTAATCCCACGACGGTTTAGAGCAGCTTTTGCTTTGTTCACAGCAATTTGAATACTCTTTTGAGCCTTCTTAAGAGCAGCGGCTTTTTCTTTCTCAGCCTTTTCCTGCTGTCTGAGTCTTGCGGCTTCAACAGTTATCACACCACCTTTTTGAATAACACGTCTGGATTTGCTTTTCCGCTTTGCCTCCTCTAGAATTCGAGCTTGAACATCCTGGTAAGATTGTTGCTGGAGTTCCGCCTGAGCAAGCGATATCTGAGTTCCCTTTGCCCATTGTTGAAACCTGGCCCTGGAGGTTGGACTGAAGGTTTCTGCATGTTCAATCCACTCGCCCATCCCTTTCTGGCACTCAAAATAGCTGCTAGGAAGTGTCGGGAGATCTAATTCACCGCCTTCCTCAACTGATGGTGTATCATAGGTTTCTGATGCTTGTCCAGCTGTGTTGGAAGGCCCAGGTTGTGTTCCAGCAAGGTTCCCCTTATTGTAATGACGCATTTTCTTTAAGGCTTTCTTATAGGACACAGGGAACATTCCAGACTCGTGAAATGAATTTTTAATTGTATAAGGCTGAAACGTTTGCTGACGAATTGCGCTTAAGTCTCGGAAGAAAGAGGAGATTGTATACTCCATATCAAGTGAGTGAATGGCATGTTGAATGGCCTTATTATGGTAGTGCTTCCAAGGACGAAAAACACCAACATCAAGTGGCTGTAGGACATGTGTTAAATGAGACGGAAACTGGAAGGGAACAATATGATTCTCATGACATTTTATAACAAAGTCATCCTTGCAGTGAGTAAGATGGCCATCAAGAAGGAGAATCCGCCAATGTTCATCAGGGCCTGCACCAGCATATTTGATGAAGTGATTAAGCCATGCAAGAGCAATCCCTTCATTTGTATAACCAGTTTGTGAGACTGCAATTACTTCAGCGCCAGTCAGATTATCCTGAATCCAATTCTCCATAATCTTTTCCCCAGGGCAGATGACAACAGGTGGAGGTGGTGGGCTTCCGTCGGCACAAATTGTTTCGATAATAGTCAAAGACTTGCGATTTTCAGGACTAGCGGTATACAGTTCCTTGACATGTGTTGGAACAACCACAATCTCACCAGTTGGACACCCAATTCTCACACCGGATTCATCCATATTAAATATATATTTGGCACGCTGGATGCCATATTTTGCAAGGGTATTCTGGTAATCAAGGAAGAAGCTCTTGAGATCTTCTTCAGTATGGGTTCTGATACGAACATGGGCAATTGGCTTCGTCTTAATCGAATGGAGATGAGGGTTGCTCTTTATCCATTGCTGGAACCATCTACGGGATGGTGGATTGCGGTTCTCCTGCTGGCGAAGATGGCAGATAGCGGCATAAATTATGGATGGTGTAGCACCCAAACCCATTTCTACTTGGTCTTGACAGAATCGGAAAACGGCTTGCTCTTGAGTTGGAGTCAAAATCTGGTTGTTTCCGCCATGCTGATTAAAGGAGCCACGAGTGTTGAGCTCCTGATGCCGTTTGCGTAGTTGACGCATTCGAATTGATGATGAATTGACATCAAACATTTTGGCTGCTGTGCTAGCCAACTCATCTGGTTCATCCTCTAGCCATTTCATAGCACGATCCAAACGCTGCTTGCTTTGAAGCTTTAAGTTCTGTTCTGACATTGTGCTTTTTGATGCAGGAAACCAATGATGTTGAAGGTGGGGGGCGGAGGAAAAGGAGGTAATAAAACAGTACCCAAATGGTTGAGAGAACTAGGAAGGGGCTGGAGTCGTGCCGGGGAGTAGGAAGTAATTGTAGGTAAAATGTGTTGGATTGGTGTTGTTTGAGGAATAAAGGATCCCAGATGTGAGGGGTTACTGAGGGTGTTCCAGTTCAGTGTTCGAGTCACTTCAGGAGACTCAAAGCTACTAGGGAGACAGGCAGGTTAGAGTCTAAAAGCCAGAATTGCCAATGGAAGTATTGGTGGAAGGAATTAAGATTACCAGAGGGAGAAGATTGGAGCCACAAGGGCAAACAGGTTGAACTTGCTGGGGGAGAGATAGTGGATGCGGAGGGAGAGATAGTGGATACGAAGGGATAGATAGTAGATGCCGGGAAGATCAACCCAAGTTCTCAAGGGGAGGTATTGAACCTGCCAGTATGATTTCCAGCCAATAGGAGAGGGTCGTGAGGGAGTGACACTACTGGCATTCAAGTACAGTGTCGTTACCCGTGTGGATTTTTTCTTCCTTCGTTGTAGTTGGTGGTGGGCTTGGCTCCTTTTTCTGGGAAAAAAAAAAAAGGCCGGCGCGTCACACTTGCTTTCGCGTCACACTTGCTTTCGCGTCACACTTGCTTTCGCCGACTATGAGCGACAGCGAAATAGGAGGGGAACCGGCTATTAACATGCAAGCCTTGACTCCCATGGAAGAGAAGGCCATCGTGCGGTGGTGTTCCCGCCTGGATGAGTGGGGCCATCCAGCTAGATTGCCTGTGGTCAAGGCAATGGCGGAAGCGCTTGTCCAAAGGAGAGAAAAAGAGCGTCGAATTGGGAAACACTGGCTTTCCCGGTTTCTCAAGCGCCAGCCAGAGTTAGCC
>Ga0307513_10006046_pt1 | contig 15879 bp, 9 predicted proteins | sample 15_EM_MG_FD_202174 | JGI IMG/M metagenome (GOLD analysis project Ga0307513, IMG submission 202174) | Populus trichocarpa ectomycorrhiza microbial communities from riparian zone in the Pacific Northwest, United States - 15_EM | ecosystem: Host-associated > Plants > Roots > Unclassified | place... | reverse complement strand
GGCGCAACAGTTCGTTGATAACCGTGCTCAGCATTTCGTGGTATGTTTGTTCAACCATTTTATTTTGTAAGTTATTATGTAAGTTATTATGTTTATTGTATTGAATATGATGATTACTTTTTATTTTATTTTCAGGAGACGTATAATAATCGGTTGAGGGAGAGATACGGGGACGATACTTTGACCCATCCAGAATTCGATCCAGATTTGTGGATGGAGGTTGGCTCGTCAGGTGGACCCGATAAAAATCGGGTTTACGGGCTCTCCAACACTACGGCCGACAACTTGCGGTCGACCCGTAGTGTTTCAACCGTTGGGAGCTCCCAATCAATATCGAGCTCCCAATCTAAGGAGTTCGTGGCCTTGCAGCAACACACGGCTCAACTCACCGAAAAATACGACCACCTATCAGCGGAGTACGCACAACTCAAGGCGTCTCATGCACAACAAAGAGCGGAGTCTGAACAAATCAAAGCGTCTCAAGCACAACAAAAAGCGACTTATGAACAGCTTCGCGAAATGGTCATGAACATGGCAACACAGAGTGGAACATGTGCTCCTAATCCTTTTTGGCCGTATAACCACCAGCCTCCTCCTCCAGGATCTCCTCCTCCTCCTCCAGCTCCACCTTTATATTAATTTGTAATAAACATTATTTTACCTTTAAAACTTCATTAATTTTTTTTTTGAAACATATTCAGTTTGTAATGAATATTATTTAACTTTGATTTTTTTGTTTTTGATGTTTAATATAAATTTTATTTGCATAATTGGTTTTTATTACCATTAATTTATATAATTTTATATTATATATTCTAAATAATTTTTTAAAAACAAATTTAGAAAAAACTATTACCAAGGGTTTTACCGACGGAATTAATCCGTCGGCAACTGACAGTAGCATTCACCGACGCATTTACAGACGGATGTATTCGGTCGGTATTTCAAACACTCACCGACAGACTCACCAGACTTACTCCGTCGGCATTTGACAGTAGCTGCCAAACTTACCTACGAATTTACAGACGGATATATTCGGTCGGTATTTCAAACACTCACCGACAGCTTTACCGATGGTACGTAGCCATCGGTAAATCACGATATCACCGACGGCATAAAAATCTGTCAGTATATTTCAAGCGGGAAACATTTTTTTTGGCGCAGAAATTCCGTCTGTAAAACCATCGGCAAATGGTTTTTTTTTTTTTCGACCGATATAGCGACAATGGGGAATCACCGACGAAGAGAAAGTCGACGGACTGAATCCATCGGTGAAGACATCGGTAAATAAATCACCGACGAACTTCTAATCACACACTGACAGAATATTTCCGTCGGTAAAACTATGAAATCTTGTAGTGTTTGGCGAGATATCCTGAACTGGCTCGACTCTAGTTATCTAGGTTACAAGTTTTTTATGCTAACTCAGGTTGACTAGTATTGATTTTTTTAGGTTTTTTTTTTTAACGAAAACAAATGAATTAATTTTTTTTTTAAATGATTATGATAACATGAGAAAAAATATTTTTTCTAAAAAAAAACAAACAATATAGTTTAATTCAACCTATTAGAAATTCTAATTAGAATTGAAAATTTAAATGAAACAAAGAGCTGTGATGAGAGATTTTAAATTTAATTAACTTAATCAAGTTTAATAATATTATCGAAAACACCTTTTGTGATCTTAATATTCTGTTTTATATTTTTTTTCTTAAAATTTAATCTGACCGAGCCTGAGCGTGAACTGGTATACTACTAGACATCCATATTGGATGCACGAAACCAAAGATAAAAATAAAAGTTATAGCAGTGCTCTTAATATTTTTTTTATTTGATAATTTTTTATAATTACAATAGGTGAACTGATTACCTAATCACACAGGAGCAGACAAAAAGAAACAAAGATAATTATTATTGGATTTCATAGAATAGAGGGCAAAAACTTTATTGACCAAAGAGCACACCGTTATAGAACTACGTGGGCAATAGAAGACAAAATAATAACAACAATAATAATGTTGATGAATGACAATTTCAGAAAACCTTATCGTGAATAGAACAGGTCTGAAATGATTTATTAAAGCCGCCTTTAACTGCTATAAAAAGGAAACCTGCAGGCCTTGATTTTACATGTCAAAGCCATTCCATCCAAGAACCTAATTAGAAAAAACAATGTCTTCCCAGCTTAGAGTCTCTCTTTTGGCATTTCTCTCAATCATTTCCTTAATTGCACAGGCTATAGCTGTGACTGTCCCTCTATCTTCCACATTTAAATATGTGAATGAAGGAGAATTCGGGGATTATATTGTAGAGTATGGTGCAAATTATCGAGTCCTAGACCCTTTCAATTCTCCTTTCCAGCTTTGCTTTTATAACACCACCCCTAATGCATTCACCCTTGCTCTGCGCATGGGTACCGTCAGGTCTACATCAACAATGCGTTGGGTATGGGAAGCCAACAGAGGAAACCCTGTTGGAGAAAATGCCACCCTCACCTTTGGAGAGGATGGAAACCTTGTGTTGGCGGATGCTGATGGCAGGATTGCTTGGCAAACCAACACTGCTAATAAAGGAGTGGTTCACTTCCAAGTGCAACCCAATGGTAACATGGTTCTTCAAGACGTAAAGGGCTACTTTATTTGGCAAAGTTTTGACTATCCCACTGATACCTTGTTGGTGGGTCAGTCTCTGCGCGCTGGAGGTGCAGCTAGGCTTGTGAGTCGACGCTCTGAGAAACAAAACTCAAATGGAGCGTATAGCCTGGTAATGGAGCCCAAAAGATTGGCCATATATTACAAGAGCCCAAGCTCCCCAAAACCCAAGCTCTACTACACATCTGACAGGTTTAGTGTTAAGAATGGTCGTTTACAATACGTGACATTCCAAAGCGAACCCGTGACAGAGGAGGGATTTTCCTATGATTTGGCTTTGGAGTTCTCTACTGGAGGGAATGCCATACTCGCTACACCCAAATACAATAGCACATTGTCATTCCTTCGACTTGGAGTAGATGGAAATGTGAAGGTCTACACTTACAATGATAAAGTGGACATAGGGGCCTGGGAAGTCACCTTCACTCTCTTCCCTGTTGGTAAACCTTGACCAATCAAGTTGCTTACAAATCCTACTCATGTGGGTTACATAAAGGCTCCTAATCAATAAGGTAAGCTAGTAAAATGGGGTCACTGTTATTTTGTTCCATAGATAAAGATTGGAAGGTTTTTTTTTTTCTTAGTTGATTGTCGACTACACTAATAAATGAGATTTTTGTATTTCAGAAAGGGTACGCACTTTCTACAAAAATTTGAAAGGAAGCCTATAGTTGGCCAAGAAGAATAAAAAGGAATTGAATTGTTGTTCTTGACATTGTTATGCTATAATACAGATAAGATAATTATTGATGAATGCATTATGAAGAAAAATCTGAAAGGGTTTTTGGTGTTTTTCCCTTATATTCTTTGAGAAGATGGATGAATCAATTAGATCGACATGTATTTTTGTACTCTTATAATATATGATGAAATTAAAAATGGAATATGAAAATGGAAAGAAAATTGTTGAAATATATTATTTAAAGAAGCCAACCTTGAAAGAAATGAAGAAGAAAAGGGGACCAAAGTTGTTAATAAACAATTATGACAATGTTATATGTATGAATTACATAATGAGATTGATGATGGTGTAAATGAAAGGGGATCTATCTAAGAAAACATTAAATTTGTGTAATATTAATTTAAAATTTGAAATTAAAATAAATATATTAGAATTCAGAGTTTTCTTTTTGAATTGCGGTTAAATGACGTATCATATGTGTTCATATTGGTACAAGAGAGGTAGTAGGATCCATCAAGCAACAGGGGTTAATTACAACACTAGCATAAGCACCAAATAGGTGTTTTCACCTCCATTATATACACGAAATTTTTTAGAGTTTGCATAGTTAAATAATTAGTTTAAATTGTTTATTTAACATTTGTGACGTGAGTATCAATAAAGTAAGTTGCTAGACTAGCTGACCATGTTGGGGCTAGTGGCATTCATGTTTGGATGACTGAGATACAATAACTAGACTAGCTTACCGTGTTGGAGTTAGTAGCATTCATGTTTGGATGACCATGATATAATAACTAGACTATATGACCATATTAGGGCTAGGGCATCTATGATTGGATGTTTGAGATATAATGAATGATACAATCAAATAGTTGATGTCATATCCCAAGTGCAGGAGTGTCAAAGTAATAAATAACTCGGCAAGATCGGGGTCGATCTACCACAGGAAGGTCAACTATATAAATTATAAATAATATCTATAATTTAATAAAGATTAAAGAGATCTTTGAGATGTGAGATTAATATAAGGATTAAACAATGATAAAAACAATTGTCAAGGTTAGAGGAACCCCTAATAATATTAGAAATAAGTATAATATAAACTCTTTTTATTAATCAACTGGAAACTACACACAAAGAAGGTTCCAATCGGATGATTTATCCTTAATGGTTCATTATAAATTTTTAACATGATCATATTAATTATCTTATATTAGTAACACCATACTTTTAAATATTGTCAAGAATTCATGATGTTAACTTATGTTAACAACAAATCAAGTTCCTTTCATAGCACATGTGTAGTTATACCATACAGTTGGCTATGAAAGTGCTAAGCATTTGTTGTACCAAGTGTTATACAACACAAATCTAGATTAACCATTTAACAAGTAAGGTATTAAGAATTAATAAGATAAAAAGATAAGACATGTTAATAACAAACTTTCTTGGATATAAACATTGAAGTCCATATTGAGTTTATATTATACATATTCTAACACCATTAGTGAAACCTTTACACCTTGACAATATTAACTTAACTAGACATTATGAAGAAGAGAAACATAAATAAACAAAAGGAAAACATGATTATATAAGTATAGTAAAGGAAATGAAATGCATAAATAAGAGATTAAGGAAAATATAACATGGAATAAAACTTGAACATTACAAAGAGAGAAAGCAATAAAGTGATCTTGATCTGAAAACCAAGATGCCTAAATGAATGGCAAATGCCTCATTTTATAGGCTAAAATTCAGAACTATTCATTTGGTAATTGATTATTGATGTAGTGGTCAACTATTGATTTAGTGGACTTGGTGGAAAGCAGCACTCCAGCATTTTGGCTGGATGAAATGTGATTGATGCAATCATAAAATGGCAAAGTGTTTTTCATGAAAGTTGTTGGAAATAATCTCCTCTTTCCACCCACAACATTTCAGAGCATTTGGATCACTACAACTCGAGATATGGCTAAAATACCGAGTAGTGCTTCTAGTGGATGTGGTGGATAGCCCTCAAGCTCTTGTCTAGGTGAAATATCATTGCTAACATCAGAATTTGAGCAGGTGGTCTCATGAAAGTTGTTGGAAATTGTCGTATCTTTCCACCCACCAAATTGGACGTCATTTTGCATTCTAGAACTCCAGCTATGGGTAAAATTATGAGCAGTGTTTGGGCTAGATTGCAGGACAGATTCTGACTTCTCTTTTGTGGCCAAGCTTTGAATTTGAAAATGGTAGATTTGGGTCTTCCACTCTTTATGAACATTGTAGGCCTATTTCTTAGATTTCTAGCCATATAAACCAAACTGAAATCCAAGATCTACAGCTCCAGATATGACCCAATGACTGAATAGTGTTCCAATTTGAATTGAATCAGCATCTCTTTTCTAAGCTCAGCCTTTTCTTTGTCCTTTCACTTTTAATAGTTAATCACATCAATCAATTCTTTGAATTGTGAGATATGTCTGCATTTAAAATGAGCATTTACCATAACTTAAAGCTATCTTATATTATCAGACTTGTTATTATAAAACATGCTCTAGTTAAGGAGTTATTTATACTTTAAATGCAAAATGATGATATAAAACCTTGATAAAAATGTATTTTTAAGTACTAATCAATGATCACCTTAGTTATCTATATTGGAGCTAGTGACATCTATGATTAGATTCTCGAGATAACATTGTTCAAATATTTTTTGGAAGAAGTTATTTGACTATTAGGGAGTTTGAACATGTTGTTAGGATATAATATAAACATGATTGATATGCATGATTTGAGAACATGGAAATGAATTAAATTGTTTTAAGGAATGAACTAATAGGTAAATTAGTTGTGCATGAGACTAATTATTAAATATTTATAATGCTTTCTAATAAAATGCAATAACCAAAATATTTGGCAGGTACATCTCATTCCAGGGTTGATTAGTAAACCATTTCTTTTTTACTTTTATTTAGATTTAAACATGTAATTCATAAAATATCAAAATAATATGTAACATAATTCTTTATTTTTTTGGATCATGTAACATATAAATTCACACTAAAACCAACTATCTATAATACTTTTGATTATTTTTTGAACAAATATTGATGTGTATGTTGATGTAGACAACATAATAAAAGTAATCTTAGTTTCAAATTATTATTGTTTTGTGCATCACAAAAATTTATATATACTTGGAGACCCTGATTTAATGAGATGAGATAGGGTCTAGGATGATTGGACTATGATTTGTGCTAATGAATGATTATGAGAAAGAAGTTTGTCGATAACTTGGTACAGTCTAAATATAAAGAAAACTCTATTGAAATTTTGGTAAGTTTATAAATAGATAAATAAAGTATGCCTTTGGAATGAATGAAATTGAAAAACAAAATCACCATAGTTTGAGGATTAACCTAGCTAAATAATAGTCATGTGGTTATGTATTTGAGAAATTATGGTTGTTACATGGGAGGTGCTTACGATGTATAGGTGACTCTTATGGCATCTCCTAGTGTAACAGCCCGACTGTACGACTCGATCAATGTTAAAAGATCCCAACATATCCTCTTTATTTGAGGGTAAATTTTTTTTTCAAAAATTCGGCAGAGTTTCGTTTGCATTTAGGACATCCCAAGTTATCGACTACTATTATCACAAGGTCCCATAATTCCGGACCTTATATCAAACCTCATAATTCCACACCTCATACAATCTACACAATATATATATCCTACGAGTAAGTTTAATATGAACATAGTCCAAACATCATATCATAAAATTTAAAAGAAAAGGAATACTAACATGCAAAGAAAGTATTTACAACATAATAAGTGTTCTTAAATATTTCAAAAGGGTTAATTACAAGATAACTAAAATACTATATGCTAAGCTAAACTTTTATAAATACATCAAGGTTTACACAAAAGTATACTACATAAACACATTAATTCCCTTTTGTTTAAGTTAAATATTTACATAAGCTTCACAAAGTAGAGTCCTAAACTAATGATTTTCCTGGATATTTGATGGACCTGTTACATAAATAAACATACCATTATGTTGATAAAGAACATATATATATGCTCATGTAATGAATATGAATGAAGTGTTAACTTTCTATCGGATCCATAAGAATTCTAACAAAGCTTATATTTTGCTTGTAAATCTTTTAAACCCAATTAACACTCATTTGTATATTCTTAATTTGAATACTCTTATTTACTTGCATGAACTGGGTGACCTTGCAAAGTATAATCTTGTAATTCATTTCCCGGCAATCCTATCACGGATGCCATTAGCCAAAGCTAATCTTGTAATTCATATCCCGACAATCCTATCACGGATGCCATTAAATGAAGCTAATCTTGTATTTATGCTAGACTTTATTTACATTGAACACGACATTTATTGTAATTGCATTTACTAGAAGAATTTTAAATTGTATAAGTGTAAATATGAGGAAAATCACGCACCTGCTTCGCCTGTTTCGCGACCTCCCCTAACAGAAGATCCAATCCTGGTTGCTCCTCCTGAATTATAAGGAAGTTTTTGGTTATGATTCCTTCAAGCCGACATTATAGAGAATCCATATTCATCCATTACTCATATGTTACTTTCTATACATGTTCATTTCCTCATAATAACATATATACATATATCATGTATATTTTTAGAGTTAGTATCTCAATGTGCAAGTGTTCGTATGACTCAATTCTTTTATATATATATATATAGTATTCACGGGAAAGTCTACCGTTACTGTCTAGATATTGAATTGTTACTGTCCAATTTTCAACTGTCACTGTCTAATTTTAAAAACTGTTACTGTCCAACTTTAAATGGTTACTGTCCAATTTTCAACTGTCACTGTCTAATTTTGAAAACTGTTACTGTCCAACTTTGAACTGTTACTGTCCAATTTTCAACTGTTACTGTCCAACCGTTACTGTCTAGACAATGAACTGTTACTGTCCATCCGTTATTGTCTAGACAATGAACTGTCACTGTCCAATTTTCAACTGTCACTGTCCACTTTTCAATTGTTACTGTTTGAACACTCATCAGATTTTTAACTATATTTAAAGTTCTAAAACTCTATTTTAATTGAGATTGATCTCGTTAGAAAGTTAAGACACGAGACTACAAGTTCTTTGAAGAGAGGAGAACCCAGTTTTGCCTCCAAAATAATCAAAATTGCTCATTAACTAATTAGTCCTACTGCCCTACATAATCAGTCACGACTCAGTCTCAGCTAGTAACCTATAACTGGAGTTCTACATCTCCAAATTAAGCAAGACCAGTTTCCTTGGTTAACTAACATTCAAATCTATAATTTCTATGAGGAACCCGATCCTAATCCCTCATCCTCCTACCCGAAATCTCATCAAAAGTCAGGAGACAAGTCTGTCCTGATTTGTCTCCCCCTCCCCTTCACACAATACTTTCATAAACTACATACCACACACATGAATTAACTTAATCTCAACAATAAGTACTTTTTCCCCAATTTATGTCTAAGAACCCTAACCTATGATTCAATATCAAGGCATCAATTCTTTATCGAATTTAAAAATGAATTTTTTTAAGATCATGTTTAGAATACCTTATCCGGTACAAATTAAGATTTTGATTTTCAACTAGTTGAAGACTTTCAACTCCCTCCTTTCTTTTCTTATTGTTCAATTTCTTGGTAATCCTTTGCTCTTAAGTGTTTATCCCATCTATAAGCTCTTAATCTTGGATGGGTTCTTGAAATTTTAGTGTTTCTCTCTTGATTTCTCAAGAATGGGTATAAAACTCCCTATCTTCTCTCTTTATGATTCTTACAGATTTTTGGTGAGGAGAGAGTATTTATACTATATATTTTCTCTTATTTGCATTTAGGCCCCCCTTTTCCTTTAAGTGTATTATTCTCTTCAATTAAATCCAACTCTCAACAGTACCGGGTTTATTATAATGTCTCGAATTATTTCGCCCGAAAATTTATATTCAAAAATTTCTGAATTTCTGTTTGTGTTTATCCATATGCAAGAATTTCTTCACTTTTTTTTTTCCCGGGGTTTACACCTAGTGATGAAAAAACAGCCAACCTATGTTTGATCCCTATTCTTTTATTTTTTTTTAAAGTGGTTTTCTGTTTTTCAATTTTATCTTCAATATTAGATTGGTTGAGAATTAGACTTTATGATTTTTTTTAATGCGGTGATCCTAGTCTCATGACTTAGGTCACCGCTATGAAATGTTAACACGAATTGACATTGATATTATTTTATTTTATTTTTCACATCAATTAGTTTTTTTCAATTTCATCATTTAATATTGGATTTATTAAATATTGAACTTTTTTATTTTTTTGGCCCAACTTTATGACTTAGGTTATGAGTTTATCATGCTAACTTGGATTGGCTCAGGGATTTTTTTTGTCATTTTTTTTTCTAATTTCATTCTTTAACATTGAGTTATCTTAAAATTCAACTTCATAGTTTTGTTTTTGTGGTAAGCCTTATTTTTTAACATGTCATCATCATCATCATCCTTTTTTCTCTTTAGATTGGGTATATTTACTATCATTTCTTTATATATATCATCATCATCATCATCTTTATGGTATTTATATCCTCTCCGAATCTTCTGCCACGTCAATTCCTCAAGCTTTTTGGTGTCCTTGCATCTCCGCGACTGCCGACCTGTGGCATCGTCATTTGGGTCATCCAACCCCTCGAATTTTAAATTTGTTAGTTTCTAGCAATAAAATTGTATGTACTTCTTGACGTTCTCTTACTTAGTGTCAAGCTTGTCCATTAGGCAAGTCGTCGCGTCTGTTGTTGCGACCTACGGGTCAAAAAATTACTGTCCCTCTTGATTTAATATTTAGTTATGTTTGGGGTCCTGCCCCTATGTTTTCTTATGATGACTTCTGTTACTTTGTTATATTTATTGATATGCATACCAAACATATATGGTATTATCCGCTTGTTGCCAAATTTGATGTGTTTTCCATCTTTTATCGTTTTCAAACTCTTGTTGAGCATTAATTTTCACTTATCTTTTGGTTTTTGTGCCTCTAAGGTGGATACCTCATTATTTATCTTCTCTATTGGTGTTGATATTTGTTGTCTTTAGGTTTATGTTGATGATATTCTTCTTACGGGTAACAACTTCTTTTTGCTTCAACGCCTCATACAGCTATTAAGCTCAGAATTTAAGCTTCGCGACTTTGGTACTGTTCATTGTTTTTTGGGTATTGAGTTTCAGTCTACTGGTATGGGTATCTTGCAAACCTGTTGATACTCCTATCTCTATATCTAAAGGTATCATACTGCCAAATCCTTTATTTTCTGATGCTACATGCTTTAGTCAAATTGTGGGTGCTCTTCAATATCTCCCTTTTACAAGACCAGATATTTGTTTTGTTGTTAATAAAATCTGTCAGTTTATGCATGCTCCTACAAATTCTTATTGGGCTGCGTTTAAATGCATCTTGCATTATCTTAAGGGCGCGATAACACATGGACTACATATTACTTGTAGTTCTTCCTTTGCATTACATGACTTTACAGATGCAGATTGGACATGTAGTCTTGATGATATAAAATCTACGGGTGGTTATCTTATGTTCTTTGGTCAGACGCTGATTTCACGGAAATCAGGTAAACAAAGTACAATTACTCGCTTTTCTACTGAAGCTGAGTACAAAGCATTAGCTGATGACACTATTGAGGTTATCTGGCTTCAATATTTATTAACAAATCTTCAGATTCTGTCTGCTTTTGCTCCTATCATTTGATGTGATAACCTTGGTGCCATTTATTTATCTGCAAATTTTGATTTTCATGCTTGCACAAAACATGTTGAGGTTGATTATCATTTTGTCCGAGATAGAGTTGCGAAGAAGAAGATTCAGATTCGTTTTATTTCCTCTCAAAATCAACTTGCAAATGTCTTTGCTAAGCCACTTCCTACTACTTCATTTACTGCTTTTCCTTTCAAGTTTTGGGTTGATCCTCCACTCTCAACTTGAGGGGGTATATTATAGAATGTACCTATATAGGAAATAATATAGGCATACTCTTATGTTGTAATCTCCACCATTATTATTGTATATTACCCTACACATATATATAGAAAAGGTTGGCTACCCAATATGTTAAGCCTTCTAAGTATTCTCAACTTTCTCTAACACAAATTGTTTTTAGATTATGTAGTATCAATGAAACCATAGTCTACTCCTCTCTTATTGTTGTATTTTTCTTTATTTTTTTGGATTATTTAACATTTTCATCACTATTAGATAGACAAATTATCGTTGGTATTACTGTTATTACTTTTTCCCCTCCTTTTCTTTTCTACAAGAGTGAAAGCTTTTGTTGATATTTAGTGATATTCTATAGAAATTACCACATGGATAATCAATGGATGATGGACTAGGAATGGAAGCAAATGAATATGAATAAAGAACAGAGAGTAGCGGAGAGGGGGATGTTGTCTGTGAAGTGAAGACAGAAGTAGATGATGAGCGGTAACACTGAGGTACAACAACATTTAGTTGCATAGACGTCGAACATTTTCAGTTTGAATATGATCATTTTGAATCCAACCATTACATCTTTCAAGTAGAAAGGTTGGTCAAACTATGCATGTGAAATGTTATCGTTTTGAATCCAACCTTTTTCAAGTTTTTCAACTATGAAGCTTAGTTCGAAGAAGGCATCTATGAATCAAATTTGGTAGCTAATGACTTTTCTTTTTCAAATTGAAGTGATGGTGAACAATCCAAATTGCATAGGTGCAAGGTCCAATTCCAGCTTTTGAAGAATAAATCCAATTTACTGCAATATTTAGGTCATTATTCGCTTATTATAAGCTTTAACGCAAGCATTTTGTTTTACTTTATGTGTAGAGCCTTTTCAGTAATTATATGTGTCAGCAGATCACAAATTATATCAGTGGTAACTATATGTGCTCAGCATAATGCACATGACTAATGTTTTTTTTTTCTTCAATTTAAATCCAATTTGATTGATGATACTAGGTAAAACAACATGCGTTGTCCAATGTTTCAATTATAGGGCAACTATGTTGTGGATGTATTCATTTTGGAGCAAAGATCTTGAAACTCTTCTTTTGCAATAAAATGGTAATCACCTTGTTTAAGGGGTATTTGAAAGTTTAATAACAGTTGTTTTTTTTTTTTTTATGTTTTTCACTCGGAAATGTATTAAAATAAATTTTTTATTTGTAAAAACTTATTTTTAATATCAACACATTAAAACAATATAAAAACATAAAAAATTAAAATTTTATAAAACATTGTTTGGAACAGAGTAACTTTTTAATGGGAGTTAAGAATAATTGGGAGGCTTAACCTAATTGGTTAACCAACCTTCTCTGTGTGTGTGTGTGTGTGTGTGTGTAGGGCAATATACAATAGTAATGGTAAAGATTACAACACAAGAATATGACTATAATATTTCTTATATAGTATACATTCTATAATATCCTCCCTCAAGCTGAGGGTGGGGGATCGACCTGAAGCTTGAATCGAAAAGCAATAAATGGAGTAGTAGGAAGCGACTTAGTAAGAACATTGGCAAGTTGATCATGAGAAGAGATAAATCGAATATGAATCTCTTTCTTCGTAACTCTGTCTCATACAAAATGATAGTCAACCTCAACGTGTTTAGTATGAGCATGAAAGATAGGATTTGCAGATAAATAAGTAGCGCCGAAATTATCACACCAAATAGTAGGAGCAGAAGCATAACGATTTGCAAATCTTTCAATAGATACTGGAGCTAGATAACCTTAGCAGTGCCATCTGCCAAGGCCTTATACTCAGCCTCGGTGGAGGAGAGAGCAACGGTGCGTTGCTTGCTTGATTTCCATGAAATCGGCATCTAACCAAAGAAGACAAGATAACCACCCATAGATTTGCAATAATCAGTACTACCTGCCCAATCTGCATTTGTAAAGCCATGTAGATCAAAGGAGGAACTGCGAGTGATATGTAAGCTGTACCCCGTAGATAACGTAGAATGTGTTTAACGACACCCTAATAAGAATCTATAGGAGCATGCATAATTTGACAAACTCTATTAACTACAAAGCAGATATCTGGTCTCGTAAAGGTGAGATATTGAAGAGCACCCACAATCTAACGAAACTGTGTAGAATTAGAAAACAAAGGATCTATCATTATGGTGACTTTGGAAGTAGAGATAGGCGTATCAAGCAGTTTGCAAGAAGTCATACCAGCCCAAGTGAGGATGTCAATGATATAATTATGTTGTCGTAACATCAGACCCATAGTAGTGGATTGAACCTCAATGCCCAAAAAAATAGTGAACGACACCTAAGTCACGAAGCTTGAACTTTGAGCTGAGTAACTGTATTAGGCTGTGAAGTATAGTAGAGTTGCTACCCGTAAGCAGAATGTCATCAACATAAACTAGAAGTTAGAAGATATCAGTACCAACAATCAAGATAAATAAGGAGGTGTCAACCTTGGAAGCATGAAAACCAACAGAAAGCATGCAGAAAGTCACTCAGACGAATGTACCATGCCTGTGGGCCTGTTTTAAACCATATAGAGATTTATACAACCGGTACACATGAGAGGGAAGAGTAGAATCAGCAAAACCTGGAGGTTGTTTCATGTAGACCTCTTCGGCAAGAACACTATTGAGGAATGCATTATGAATATCAAATTGATGGATCTTCCAATTACGCGAGACCGTAATGGATCGAGAAGACTAATCTGACGGTCGCTTGCTTAACAACTAGACTGAAAGTTTCAGAGCAATCAATGCCTTCTTGCTGAGTAAAGCCTCTAGCAACCAAACGTGCCTTATATCGCTCAATACTGCCATCCACATGGTGCTTTATCCTGTACACCTACCGACTACCAACAACATTCATCGAAGGATGAAAAGGAACCAAAGACCAGGTGTTATTGGAGCATAGAGCCTGAATTTCATCGCGCATAGCACCATGCCATGCCTCATACCTGTTAGCATCAGAGAAGACAATGGGCTCAGAGGTGGGAGAGTACATTACCCGAGAGATAGGTGCAATAAAAGAGGCTGCAGACGCTTTAAGAAGTGCAGTTTTTGACAGCCATGGGCGAAGGACCTTTAGATGCTGACAGGCGGCAGACTGATGGGGAGAGGACTATGAACTGGGAAGCTGGTGAAGCGGATAGGAGGAGAGATCAACAAAAAGTTGCAGACCTGCAGAGGGATCTGCCAAAGAACTTGTGTCCGTAGCAGCAGATGAAGAAGAGCATGCTATAGAATATGTGCTAGCAGTAGTAGCAGACTTGGAAAGATGCAATTCTGAAGCAAGAGAATCTATGCCTATATAAAGATATTCAGAAAAACATGCAGATGGTGGCATAAGGGCAGGGCTGGGTGATGGTGGTATGGTGGCAGATAAGGGTGAGGAACTGGGTAGTTGTTTCTGTGGGGCAGGAGGTGCGGCAAAGCAGCTGGGAGGGGTGAGTCGCGAGGTTGCTGGGTTAAAAATGGGGGAGGTAATGAAGGTGGGCAAGTGTGTAGGTTGGGTAGAGGTGGATGTGAGCTAAGCTATCCGTTCAGATTTTGCAAGTGGAAACACATTTTTTTGAAGACGAACATGACATGAGACATATATACGTTGAGACGCTAAATTAGGACAACGATAACCAAGATGAAAAGAACTATACCCTAAGAACACATATGGAGATGAACGGAAATCCAACTTATGAGCATGGTATGGATGCAAAAAAGGAAAAATAAGACACCTAAAAGTACATAGAAAATCATAATCAAGAGTATGATTAAACAAACATTCAAAAGGAGATTAATTTTGGAGGACAAGAGTGGGCATGCGATTGATGAGACATATTGATGATTCAAATGCATAATTCCAAAATCATAACGAGGCACTACATTGTCCTAGGAGGGTAAGACCTGTTTCAACAATATGACTATGACGACACTCAACGCTGCCATTTTGCTCATATGTATGAGGATAAATTAACTCGTGATGAATACCAATAGTTTGAAAGAAACTGTTTAGCTTGCGATATTCATTGTCGCACCCTCGCGAGCGGAGCGCGGCGTCGCGGCGACCCTCGATTGATTTCGGGGTCTTTTGTTTTTGTGAATAAAGGAGTCGCCACCTAGTATTATGGTCACTAGGAAACCTAACTGGTCTTTCAGAGATTCTAAAGGCAAGGGACTGGTTGCGTAAAGGGAAGGTATTAGCACCCCTAGTACGCCCTACCTAAGGTAAGCTGCTTGGTGTTTGGTTTGTCTTATAATTGCTATGGTGTTGGTGTTTTCTAATCCCATCAGTTTTCTAGGTTTTGATTCAAACTAAATTTATTAGGATAGAAATCCAAGGAAGTTCCATGTGCTTTAAAAGCTCATTTTCCCCTTAGTTTTTTCAAGAGTTTGCGACTCGTAAATCGCAAGGAGGAGGGACAAAAATTTAGAAATCTAGGGTGCTTTAAAAACCTATTTTTTGTCTTAGTGTTTTATACTCTCACATCTCGTAAACCGTGGAATA
>Ga0307513_10006045_pt1 | contig 15879 bp, 19 predicted proteins | sample 15_EM_MG_FD_202174 | JGI IMG/M metagenome (GOLD analysis project Ga0307513, IMG submission 202174) | Populus trichocarpa ectomycorrhiza microbial communities from riparian zone in the Pacific Northwest, United States - 15_EM | ecosystem: Host-associated > Plants > Roots > Unclassified | place... | reverse complement strand
AACCAACAGATCAAATCCCCCCGCGGCCCACAGCTTCACGTGGGAAATTCATTGCCTCCCAGTTTCTTTGGATTATATTTTATTTTATCCTTTGTTAGGACATCGCCCTCATTCCGACTCGAGAAAATCCATGCTTTAAAATAGGGGGGCCTTCGTTGGCTGCTTTTGGATGGTGGCGGCGCACGGTAGTGTGGTCAAAGTGTGGTCGCACATCCTCGCCGTATACTGTGCCATAAGCGGGATATATTCGATCGCGAGTATTATTTTCGTCGCCGCAGGACTGTACGAACCCAGGGATTGTCCCCACATATTTGGATCACCACTCAACGCTTACACGGTGCGAAAATGTTGGGGGTATGTGCTTACAATATTTTTTACTTTATATCCTCATCATAAAATTGGACAGTCGCGTTTGGCACCAGGTTCTTCGCAAAAACCTTACAAGCCACGCAAATTTTCTTGCGAACACTCTCCACCTCCCAAGAGGCACATTCACAACCTACTTCAAACTCTTCGCGGAATTCTTCATCTCAGGGGTGCTTCACGCAATCGAAGAACATGTACTCTTCCAGAATTTCCCTGAAGGGGCGACCGTTCAACCTTTCGTGCTCCAAGCGGTTGGCATCACATTCGAAGACGCAGTTATTGCTATCGCCTCGCGCCTAGGATATAAGGACTTAGGAATCCAACACCTTCAAGCTGATCGGTTTCATGTGGGTGTTCGCGTGGTTCATGCCGATGTGGTTGGATTCCCAGGTGCACTCTGGAAAGATGTATCAAAAGGATTTCAGTCTTGTTCAAGTCCTCAAGTCCTTTTGTGAAAGTCACGGGAATTTCAAAACCGCCACATAGTTCATCCCTTTTATCTTATACATTCCTTTACATCACATACCACGTTCCCTAATGGTTGATTACCTAGTAGATCCTTGCCCAGAGTATCGGTAAAAGACTACTATGTACATACATTATCTAGCCTTACAGTGCATCCTACATAGGTTGACTCGGATCTCTCCCATCTTCAAGGTTCCTTGGCTCTTCCATCTTCATGGAATTCATTCGCTTTACAGAAGACCGACCTGGGCAAACGAATATCGAGAAAGCTTTGCTACTGCGCTGAAGGATGTGCCGACGCTCACCGAGCTTTGTGTCCTGGCTTTATACAGTGTTCGGGTGTCTCGTCCCTTCATGCAGCGCACGTGGCCGTCGAACTGGGAATATTCTCAAGCTAAAAACGTTCTTCCAGATGAAGGCCGAGTTCCTACAGTCAATTGTGAGGGACCTGACAATCTGGACCCGTGATAACGTATGTGAAACTTATGAAACTGCTTCACTCGACAGAAGGGAGTGGGAAGAATGGGAAAAGAGGGTACTCCTTGCTGTCCAAAACCTAGTTCTGAAGCTTCCAGACCTGCACAATGCCATTGCCACGTTCGTTCAAGGCGCACATGAAACTTTTGTCGAACATTTCTCTGATGAATTCAAAGCTGGAAGCGGGATCGACAGTTTGACCGAGGCTGAAATAGACAGACTTTACTTCTCGTCGACGAATGATGCGAATGAGGGAGGGCTGGGGAGCTGGTAATGTGCGCAGGGAAGGCGCCCTGTAGAAACTTTGCACAAGTTTAATGCATCGTATTCGGCCTCCCAGAACGACACAGAACAGTTCATGTCATTCAAACTCACAGAAGAGGAGGACGAACATTGCCTAATATGGGCAGCCCGAAAACGCGATGCCAGCGGCTTGCAGAAGAACCTGAAGCTCAGTCATATTCATGCAGACCAGGAAAAGGCAGCCCAGAACAAACAGGTGGTAAGAATGGTAATACAAGAGAAGAAGACCAGTGCCGACCTCCTAGAAACCGCATACAGTCATTCACCGGTCAATGAGTTACTGACGGATTCTGTTGCAATTCGCTAGCGGCTGACTTGCGACGACGAATTATGACCAAATGCGGTAGTTCCGAAACTTCCGAACACTTCCGAGCGCTTGCGGTCGACTTGCGGCTGGTTGCAAACACTTGCGAACACCGAGCATTTCCGAGTATTTGCAACCAAATGAGGTCAGTTGCGATCCGCCAGCGCTTAGTTGCGATCCAGTTGCGATCACGTGCGATCGACTTGCGAGCGCTTGTGACAAGTAGCGACGACTAGCGACAACCTAGCGAGGGACTAGCGGCTATCATTTGCGCCTCGGTACGAAGCTCCGAAACTCTCCATTTTTGTATGTTTCAAGCTCCTATTGTTTTTCTTATTGTTCTTGCTTTCCCCTTTCGCATTTCTTACTTTCTGTACCTTATCTTACATATGCATGTACACTACACTATTTCTAAGTCAGATAGAGACAGAATACATCCCCTTTCGTTCCTCACCTCACGAATTCGTTCCCCTTCGTCCTGCGCACCCCGGCGCAACTCCAACTTCCCCAGTCATCTCCACGCCTGCTTAGAACCCGACCGCAGCATCGCGCCCCCTCACACACCTGCAAGCGCCATTGTTTTGTTTGTTTTGGGCACGGCCAGCGCAGTGTGAGCGCATCATTGCAGAACATGTATTCTTCCAGAATTTCCCTGAAGGGGGGACCGTTCAATTTTTTGTCCTCCAAGCAGTCTGCATCACGTTCGAAGACACGGTTATTGGTATCGCCTCACGCCTGGGATATAGGCAATCCAACACCTTCAAGCTGATCGGCTACCTGTGGCATGCCGATGTGGTTGGATTCCCAAGTGTACTCTGGAAAGATGTATCAAGAGGATTTCAGTCTTGTTCAATTCCTCAAGTCCTTTTGTGAAAGTCGCGGGATTTTCAAAATGGCCACCTAATTCATTCCTTCTATTTTATACATACCTAGGATACATAACCCATACCATGTTCCCTATTTGTTGATTATCTGGTCGATTAGATTCTTGCCCAGAGTATCAGTAAAGGACTACTACATATGTACATTATCTCGCCCTACAGTGCAGCCTACATAGGTTTACTCGGATCTCTACCATCTTGGTTCCTTGGCTTCCATCCGTCATGACCAGCCAGTGTAACTGTTTTCAACTGGAAGCTTCAGGAGCCTTACGATCGTCATTTAATTTTCTTTCGTCCAAGAGCATTGTGTGAGTTGGGGCGGAACTTGGGAATCCATAAGGCGGTCGACGACGGGAAAAATAATAGTTTTGGGTCATCTAAATGTCCCTAAATCCGAGTCTGCCAAGGAACCAACAAGGAACAGACGCCGGGCTTATCTTATCAGAGTGTCCAGCACGTGGTCGAGATTTTTCAAGCTTTCCTCCTTGTAGCTGACTAAATCGCGAGGCTTACCTGGCCCTTTCACCCTTCTTTCATTACCTTCCAAATCATGGAATTTATCGCGGGACCAGCTGTTCACCGAGTCCTATGCGCTGATTGCGGTACGATCCCCTGGTGGCTTGAATTTGAACTTGATTAATTGTTTGACTTGCCCAGGCACACTCATTGTGCCAAATTCTCCGAATCTTTGTGTTGCCTGCTTGAGGAATACGTGAGCCCTCGCATTATTTCATTTTTTGTGTTCCAATTCATTTCCTAGTATTAATATCACGGAAGGAATCCCAAAACAAGGTTCGTCTCATCTTCTTCTTTTGACCCTCCATACTGACCTCGATCACGTTAGCTTCTGTATCATTTTGTCGCAATTGCGAACGATTCCTTTCACCTCCTACGTCATGGACCCTTGCGAAACCAGAATCATCGGAACTTTTGGCGATCTGCTTGAGGAAGCTCAAAGGCCTGAGCAAAGTGCGATTAACAGAGGCACACTTTATCTGGACAGAACCTCATTCAAAACGACTACGGGTGTCGATGACGATTCAAAAAGAGGTGCGTGGGCCCTTATTTTTCCCATGAAAATCGTTTGAATCTTCTTTTGTAGGTTCTAACGAATACGATCCTGGAGCAAACATTCGAGATCGAGTACTTGGTACAACACGGCCAGTGCCCTGATTGCGCAAAACTCGCTGCCAAAAATACGTGGAAAGCCTTGATCCAAGTCCGACAAAAAGTTTCTCACAAACGCACATTTTTATACCTCGAGCAACTTATCTTGAAACATAACGCTCAAAAAGCTTAAGACACAATTGCCATTAAAGAAGTGCGCGATGGGCTCGACTTTTTCTACAGTTCGAGAAGCCACGCTTTGAAGATGATGGACTTCTTGGCTAGCGTCGCTCCTATAAAGTACGTTTTACCTCTTGTTTTAAATGCTTCAGATCTCACATGCGACTTTTTTTGCGCAGATCGAAATCGTCAGAACAGATAATTTCATCAGATATACACACCAGTACTGCCAACTTCAAATACACCTACTCCGTCGAGATCGTTCCCATTTGCAAGGATGATCTCGTATGCATGCCCTTGAAACAAGCACGTTCACAGAGCAACATCAGCCCACTGACCTTGTGTATCCGCGTCGGCAATTCCATCCAACTCCTAGATCCACAAACGTTACAGACTTGCGACATCCCTGCGCAGATCTACTGGCGCTCACCTTTCGACTCCCTTGCCTCCGTCACTGAGCTTATCGAATTCACCGTCCTCGACATCGAACCAGACCATACAAAAAAGAGAGGGAAATTCATCCTCGCCGACGCACAAGTCGCTCTGGGAGGCGCATTCCACTCTACGAACGGTGACATTGCACGAGACGACGGTATGATGGACTACGAATCCTCCGGACTCACAAATCAAGTATTCCACACGCAAACCCACCTCGGTGCAATCCTCCAACCAGGAGATACTGCCCTAGGTTATTTCCTCACGAACTCCAACTATAACTCGGACCACTTTGCAACGTTACCGGCATCGCGCATTCCTGACATCATTCTCGTAAAGAAGTCGTACCCGAACCGACGGAAGAAGAGCAAGGCACGCAACTGGAAGTTGCGGAGTATCGCCAAGAATGCTGGAGAGGACGGGGAGACAAGTGGGGCGCGGGGTGCGATCGGACGTATGGGTGGGAGGGATCAGAAGAAGGTCGAACAAGATTACGAATTGTTTCTTCGCGATCTGGAGGAGGATCCAGAGCTACGCTCGGGAATTAATTTGTACAAGGCTCCAGAGGTGACAATGGCGGCTCCGGACGCGCCTGAGCGTGGCGCGAGTAGGGGAAAGAAGAAGGCGCAGTTCGCGATGGACGTGGATGAGGTGACTCCTGTGGAACCAGTGAGACCAGAGGAGGTGGTTGTTGGCGTGGACGAGGAAGAAGAGTCAGAGTCAGACTTCCCGGATATTAAGCTGGACGAGCTTTTGGAGGGCTTCGACGAGATGACCTTGGGAGGTGGTCACGATGCTCAGCTTGAGGAAGAAGTCGCTTCGATTTAGCCCATCCTTCAGGATTATATTAGAATTTTTCGGGAAACACACTTTACCTTCTGAGCTGTTCGCTATTTGCAGAGGGAAAAACACTTTGGCACTCAAATGAAAACAAGTATGCTAACGTACAGGTGCGCGATTACACTCCAAAATATGTTACAATAAGCAGGAAGGATAAGAAAGAGAGGTTGGCATCTATGTCGTGGCTCGAGCCGGGTAGTATCTCAGCCTGCGACGTCGAACTCGTCATCATAGTCGGGGTTGGATAGAGGAAGCGGCCACATCGATAACGGCGGGAAGCAGGGGTAGCTCTCGCAGCTTCAACCGCCAAGGTTGTCGGCGTCGGCATGTCAAAGTCATGTCTGGCTCGATGATAAAAGCCAGTTTGAAATGGGCAGCAGGATTTCTTTATACTTCTAGTGATTACAAGCCAGAATAATGAGGACTCGGAGATACACAATAATAATTCATTGTGCTGCACAAAAGAATACATACATGACACAAGGTAAGTTTCATGCTTGCGCCTTCTGAGCACTACCCACCTTATCCAGAAACAGCCCTAGATTCAGGTACCCTAACGGGGGGCAGCTCATCTCGTGGTAGGTCCTGGAACTTATTAGCCAATCTTGATTGAACGGTGGGGGTAATGACAGTCACGACGGGCCAACTGGCTACCTCATCCTGCTTCGCACGACGGACAAGGCAAATCGTCTGCGAGATGGAGTCCATACTAAGAGACTCAGCAGCCTTGAGCAGGCCCTCGATTTCGGGTGGAGTAGCTTTCGCGATCGCCGTGGTGAGATCCCGACTGTATGCAGCCAACCTGTCGGGGATATACTGGTAGTCGAGACACAGGCGAGGGGTAGGGCCAAGCTGGTCAAATATCTCATTAATGCTGTCATTAGTGAACTTCCTGTCCGGGAACAGCAATGCACTAAAATATTCCAGAACATTAGTGTTGAACAACGCCGTAAGGTCAAGGAGTAATCTTACGCCCGAACGATCTCTGCCCGGGTCCAGGGGTTCATGATAACAACGGTTACCCGCATTGTTTTGTGCAGACGCGACCACCTTTCTTTGCATGGTGCAGTGGAGTATATAATGAAATGGCGGGTGCCGTGATCGGCGAGATGGGCTAGAACGCCTTCCGAGGATGAGTCCGAGTCAACCAAGGTCCAGACGAATCCTTGTATCTCAAAATCGGTGGGCATCTGGTATACACCTTCTTCAACGAACAAGTAGCAGGCCCCACGATAGCACCAGATGACCGGTTTACTCTCAGCGAGGCATCGATGTAAGGCATAGTAAACCCAGACACTTTTCCCTTTATGCAAGTAGTATTGTGTTAGTAATATAGTCCAGGAAGCGAGGAGGGACTCACCAATTCCTGGTTGGCCGGTAATGACGACAGCTGGCGCGATATCGTGAGCTCGAGGCCAATCATAATAAGCTTGAAGGTAGTCAAAAATGCGTATATAATCAGCGCGAACCCAAATCTTTGGGAACGGGAAATCATCGATGCCGATATCGAGCATGTAGCAACCCGCAATGATATCATCGCTGTCCAGGTCTGTTCGATCACCATCAGTTTTCCCGTCCACAGCTTTGCCTATGGGCCTCTCTCCATCCAGTTCCGTACCCTTAAGCTCGCTTCCTATATCAGCAACGGGCGGCTGGGTGCTACTCCACTCTTCCTCCTCGATCGCCATCCCCTTTCCCCAAAATTTCGCATGAAACAGAGCAAGGGATTCATCATTATCAATTGCCTCCCATTGTTCCATGCTCGGAAAACTGACAACGGAGGAAATCCCGATGCGGAAACCTGTGATGAAGGCATGAGTAACAGCGTTCAAGATAGAGCTCTAGAGGTTGGTTGGGTCAGTTTGGGACGTGACTAGTCACGTGGGCGATCGACGTCTAAGGTAACATTGCGTCATCAAAGTACCAATCATGATCGAGATACTTGTGTAGGAATCTTTCAGAATACCGATTGAACGGTTCAAAAAAAAAGGTATACTCCCGCATACGAGAGGTATCATCTGTATTCAACTTAAAGGGTCTCAACATGTTTAGGACTTCATGCAGATCGAAGAGAAATAAGGAAGTACCGATGTAATAAGGTTAAGTATCCAACAGCCAGCCAATGAGCGCAGCAACAGAATCCTGTAGATAGTCTAACATATCCTTCACAGATAACCGGCTCGGAGCGAGATCAGGCATAGTTGGAGGTGGAAGCTGTTGTGCTTCTATTGCCATCAGTTCCTTCGTTGAGGCCTCACTTGCATCGTCCGCCTCCCAGCGCTCTTCTTCTTCTGCAGTCAACAGAATCATCTGGTACCGCAAGTAAACATCGAGAGGTGGCGCGGGCAGTCCCTGGAAAAACAACAGCTAAAACGTGAAACCGTAGAAACTGCGCAACAAATCGACAAACCTCAAGCCATGTAATGATCGCCCTAAACGAATCGCTATGTGGGCGGGATGCCCCAATGAAGGACTGCGAGGACAATACTCCCAACCGTGCAAATATCCGCTGACTTGGACGAGCCCGCACAAGATGGAATTTCCACTGTGTCCCAGGATTTGACATCTTTTTGATTTCAACCCTAGAGGATACAAAATGGCTGTCAATGGACATGAAGCCGGATGAAATATATGTGTAACATACGCATCCCTTTCGTCATCTTCTTCAGGCCCCAAGCATCGGTCTAACCAAAACTCTGCCATTTGTGTATGGTACGTGTTAGCTTCGACATAAAGATACTTTGATCTAGTCCGATTCGTCAAGTATTCCGTAAGAGAAGGGCTTAAGCCTTCAAAGAGGAGAAGGTCGTGAGACACCCCTGTCGCGTTGGTATTGCAAGGATCATCAAAATAATAGGGTTCCCAAACTGGGGGCTGGAAAACTGGTTCCAAGCTGGAACGCAAGAAACCTGCGTTGGGGGGAGCGACAATATAATCAATGACAGCCGAAATCGGTGGGCGGACAGTAACAATATTCCCGTTAGATCCAGACAGACAGAGAATCTGATTGTAGATCCTATCGGTCAGAATCCAGAGTTTATATTGCAGGTTGCGGTGTAAGTTCGAGAGCCTGATGAGCTGGAGAGATGTATTGTGTTAGCAGGGGGGTATTTTCATAGGAATCAGGATAGTTCGCCGAACCAACCTCCTGGTGTTGCTGCACCCAATGAAGGGTTGTCGAGATGAGGAACCATACATCTCGAATTTGCTGAGGACGTGGGTCACTGTCAAATACCGGAAGATAGTAGACAATTCGGCAAAGGTGGTCCAAGAAAGACCAGATCGGATCATCAGGAAGGATTTCGTCTGATGGTTCGACACCACTGGCTTGTAGGTGTTCGTCGAAGTGCAGATTGACATACCTGTGGACTCCAGACGGCCTAAAGTCCACCATACACGCCACATGAGAATTTAAAAATCAGTCCCATGCATATGAAAGACTTACACACTCTTATCTAACCAGGGATGGTCGAAAGTCAAATTGTAGCGCTTGAGACAGATCGCAAAGTGGTGGGATCTGGGATCATGATAGTGACCAATCGAACGATTCCTGTCGCACAAGAATTCACAGATATGGGTGTTGAACATGACCCTAGAGGAAGCAATATCGTTTGGATGGAGGAAGTTTACAAAATGTCGAGCACCCTCTAACAACCCTCGAAATGAGGTTTCGTCGACCTCGAGCAGTTTTGCCACATCTGGGATCGTCATAAAATCCTGCAATACAAAGAAGCCCGGCGCGAATTGGAGTAATTTCTCCAAGTTTGTGGATTCCGAAAGCAAGCGGTGATACGATGCGTCGAGGATATCGCGATATTCATAAAAGACAATAGCCACCCTCTCATCGAATTTCCTCTCTGGATCTTCAGAGTATTCGTACTCGATTTGCTTCACGGTCCTATCATGAGTGACTCCCAAGGAGTGTTGCCAGACCCATTGACCATGTGTGAACATCATATACTGTTTACTACAAGTCAACATCGTTTTCTGCGATTTCAAAGCTGGGTTCTACTTACCGCAAGTGCCGTCATTGCACAATGCAGAGGTTCAAAAATGGTATCGGAGTAGGGACGATTCGTCCAAAAATACTCTGCATGGGCCAACAGTAATTGCACGAGCTCGTTGCGAAGCTCCTCCGAAGATTGCCAATAGTGCGGAGAAAGGTGCCATTTGAGATAACCCCATGTTTCAGGGAGAGGGCGGCGTGTTGTATTCGATCTGCGATGTGATCGGCTGTGTGATTCAATCGTAGAAGAGAAGGTACTATAGAAGCTCACCCGCAGGGTTGAGATATCCATTTCGCCATCAACTGGAATCCGGCTTTTGTGATTTGGATACGAAATATGTTTGTATCGATGGAAAAAGGCCCAGAACGGTTCTTGTCAACAAGGTAGTCCTCGAATGATGCATGGAGGAGCCGAATTCCGTTATCCTTGCCAAATTCCGTGGATCTCGTATAGTTCTCATCAGGTATATGTGGAAACCTAATCAACGAATGCAGTCCACGTAAAACGAGACCGACTTCTCCCACTTTCATTCCAAGGAGATCTTCAATTACACCTGGAGGCTGAGGACAGTGAAGAGCGAGGATGGTGCCGAGCACGGAAATGAGCTTCTCGGGAATAGGGTAAGTGGAAAGAATTTGAGAGTACAGATGGTCCAGGTCTGAAAACGGCGTTCTGTCCAAAGCAGAGGGCTCCAACACGATGTCGAGTTGAGAAAGCGGGTTATAGAATTCGGCTCCAACGAATTTAAGGACAGTCGAGGCATAAATAAATTGGCCAGATGCTGTCTGAACAAGGAGGTCAAGAATTCCTGTCCCTGGCCACGGCTGTACCACCTGTTCCATAAGTGTCGAGTTCTGATCGTATATACTCTCGAAGCCATCCCGGAGATACTTCTCAATGTCTTGATTCGGACCAAAAGACTCGTCGAGGACAACGCGCTTGGTGATGCTGCGAAGTGTTGGTCGGTCGAATGCTTCCCGAATATGTGCCTCTGGAAGGCTTGCTATGAGGAACCGGAGAGAGATTTTCTCTATCGCGACTGCATCGTAAATGATCTCCAAAATGAGTTTCTGAGTTTCATGGCTGTCGCATTCGTCTAAACCATCGATAATGACTGTGGGTGTGTGCCCTATGCCTGAGGAAAGCTTTCGGAAAGAGTCGATGATGAGGGAACGCATTTGGACCATCATGGATTTCGTGTAGAGAGTGGGATTTGCCTGCATGGCATTGTCGATGGGTGTTCGCAGATAGGGAAGGTTCAATGCGAGTTGGTAGGCAATTGTCGAAAATAGAAAGTGGCCTTGATTTCGTCCTGGTTTGCCTCGCGAGAAGAAGAAACTTCCTGCGAAACGACCTTCCAACGAACAACACTCCTCCGCAAGAGACTGCAGGATAGCAGACTTGCCTGCCCCGGCGGGACCGTACAACCACAATACAAAGCAGGTTGGATTCGGGTCTTGTATCCAACAAATGATGAGGGTACGAACAAGGGTGCGTGTTTCTGGATGGCATCGTGGAGGTGGGTAGCGCTCGGAAGAATCGTGAATTGCGCTGAGCGACACTACCTGGCTGAGCTTGTCAATCCCTTATGCAACCAAACCGTCAGAGTCGCCTGTTAACCTTTGAAAGAAAAAGAACTCACCCCGCCCTAGTTCTGGTTCATGGTTGAGCAAGTTGCCACGGATATGGTAATGGTGAACGTCTCCTTTGACGTCCGTGAAATTGCCGCCGAAAATGTTGAGGGGTCGACTATTATCCTGTAAGTCGACAGCTTCATCCATGAGACCCTCCTTATCTCTTCCAAGGTTGCGCTTCCTGCGGGAAACGTGCAGGTGGTAGTTCAAGTTCAAGGCTTACATCAGGCCCGGTCAGGGGCACCGGTCCGGCGTAATTATTCGCACTAGCCAAATCAGTTTTTACGATCGCCTTCCCCGCGACGGCTCTTCTACCTCGATAGCTCTTTTTTCGCTCCCGAATACCATCATCCACTCTACACGCCCTCTCCCTTTCCTCCATTCACATACATGATACCGAAGACGACCGTTATTTGCCACCGCCACCTCGAGACGCGGTGGGGCATGGCAAGAGGGATGGGTCAGCAAAAGGAACTCCGATCATGAGGGGGTACTATTTACCTGGTCAGTCCTTCTCCTCCTCGCCATAGTTGATCCTCACACCTTCAACAGTTTCAACAGTGCCGAGGCGTATCCATTGGATCCCAGAGAGACTTGCACGGGCCGAAGGGACCTTGTCCTTCGATTTACCAAAGTCCTTCCACCCGCCCCCAATTATCCCGTTGTTTCACTCTCAAACATCGACCCCGCCGTGCCAAAGTTGACCGGGTAACGCCAAGTTGGGAGGAGCAAACGGGCGGCGAGCACCGGTTAGCGATGGCCCTTGGTTGGCGAACAACTAATGGGACTCGCTCAATGCATGGTCAGTGGTCGCCTCGTCAAATCTACCCTACCTCCTCACCAAGTACGTGTCCCACATACCCCACAATCTCATTAGCGTTAGCCAGGGGAAACAAGACCGGCCTACCCCCATCCCTTCTGCACGACGAATGGGACTGCCATTGGGCGGCGACGTCCACTAGCTAGTCTCGTCCAGGTGGCTATCTCGATACTCCGTGCGGGTTAACCCTTGCCCACTGAGGTAGCACCCTCATAGGCACGACATCTTCAAAGCCAACATGTTATGCGTATATCTCAGTTAAACCCCTCAAATTCACCCTCATGGATCAAATTTGCCGAGCTCGAGTCTCAGCTCCAAGACTTTGCCTGGACTCGCGCCATATGGAGCATTCAATCTTGCAATCGTCATTATCCATGCCTGAGATCTTGTGGAAGGAGTATATCGACTTTGAGGTGAACATGCGATTTCCAGGGCATTGTACGAACACCTGTTTGCACTTAGTGCGCATGGGAAGGTGTGGATGTCGTATGCGCTATTTGAGGCAGAGGCTATCCCACTTCCGAGCGCGGAGCGGAAGGAGGAAGACGAGGAGGAAGACAAGAATGAGAAGAAGGGAGTCAAGATGGTCCTGGAGAACCGATCCTCGTTCGGCAGGTGTTCAAGAGAGGTTATAAGGATCTGCAGAGCAAGAGCCTGAAGAGCGAGGTATGTTTTTGATACATGGGCTATTTAATGTGTTATTAACTCTTGGCGCTTTCCTTCTTCCATTAGCGTGTTGTCCTGCTGGAAGTGTGGAAGACTTTCGAGCAGAATAACTAGAGGATGTGAAGGTGGAAAGAATGATGCCGATCGTCACCAAGATACGCCATGTTGACCAAGAAACAGGCCAGATTGTTGAAGGTTTGTCAATACCCTTTACTTGCTCTCCACTGTTTCTTACATTGATTCTCTGTTATTTATTTTTATCTGACTGGCACCTATATTTGCAGACGACGAGCGCGAATCGAAGCCTACTTCGTTCAAGTTCATGCAAATGGCACATGCGTGGAAGAAGGCCCAGAAAGATGCATCTAGGACTTCTGGCGCGGAGGCGTTGAAATTGTTATCTGGCTTTGCTCTGGCTACTCCCAAGGAAGCCAAATTCGACAAGGGTGACGATGACGAGAGCGATGAAGATGGAGAGACCGTCGGCGCACGTGCGCAACGACCTGGAGGGGGTGATAACGATTAGGACATGTCAAGCTCGGAGGACGAGGACGAAGATTGAGGTTGCTACGCATGCCAGGTTGCTGTCTCGTGTTACTCCTCCCTTCCGAATTGTTGCCTTGAAGTGGCTCTGGTCATGTTGTCGATGCTCTAGCCCTAACCAGATCCAATGCACGAGTAATTTATACGGGTGGACGAGGCCATGTCCTTCGATCGCCTAAAGAGGTGTCAAAACAGTACAAACGGCCCAACCGGGTTGGCAGCGTCCGCCCAACTTCCGCCATCGACGACGCCGACTTCTCATCATCGTTATTCACTAAGCTCCACCCGTCGAAAACCAACAAATCAGTAAGTTTTGATGTTTCAATCTATTATTTTGAGGTCTCATAGAATTTGCGTATAGAATCATACCCATTTTGGGCGCAAAAATCTGAACGCCTAATATTCCGTGCTCGAACACATTCAACTCTCCACAGAACAATGAACGACTTGTTTACGCACCTCTGGTCACGCACGAAACCACTCATCCTTACCCCTATTCCTCGTCGCATTTCTTTCATCATTGTCAAACCCTGTTGGGCCTTCTACATCCCTTCCAAAACAACAACAATCGCTGCATTGACTCCATCAGCACCGATGACGGCCAGTGGTCGCGGTCGACCGACACAAATCCGCTCACCATCAAGAAGATAAACCTGATATCCCGAGCGTGCTCAATGTTGAGATGGTATCACGTGATTCATCAAGCGCCCAGGCGGACGCCATCTTCTGCTTATCTTTTAGTATCGTCGCTTTCATATCTTTCGCTTCTTTCATTTATCACGGACATTCCGGGGCCGAAGCCCCTTTTTCCTTTTCCTTTATAAAGCTTTGCCTTATCGTTTGGTACCTCAGCCTTTCTTTTCACGCTGAGGTACAGTCTTCTTTCCTTCTCATTTTGTTCATATCGTCCCTAGACTCACATGTTCCTCATCTAGGTACTCATAATACATTTAGCCTTTCTTTTCACGCTGAGACTCACATGTTCCTCATCCAGGATTTCAACACTCAACAAACCCATCAAGTTCGTCCACGCAAGCACTCGACAAATTGAAACGGTGTGTCCTTCATTGCATGTTCATTTTCCGAGGCGCTCATATTACTATATTGCTCTACATAGACCACACGCACCTCTTGATGTATACTCTCAATCGCAGTCGACACCCTACACCACCCTTGCCCAGATCATCAACATGGGGTTCTTGATCGTACAGGAGGAAAACATTGGCAACAAAGAGGGATAGAATGGACATGCATGCTGCCTTTTGGAGAGTTTGTTTCGTTCTACGTAGACTTTTTGACCTGAATTTTGAATATAATAAAGGACTCGGAAATACTTGAATAACAAATATGCGTATGATGGATACCCTTGTTTGACTCGGTGAATTTAGCAGTCCAGGACCTTTCCGTTTTTAGCAAGTACAGCCTCGTGCCCTTTAACGTCGACATGATAGTTCGGCTTTAAACTGTCATTGACTGTGGGCAGGACATACAAATTGGCCACTTCCCACCTTAGTGTGCTCCAGAAAGTTGATACTGAGGATGTTTCACAGCAGCCTTACTACAGGTGGAAGCTTCAATTTCGTCTATGGCCGTCAAGGTATGTCCCATGACCGACTTGAACGGCTGCACTTCATGGCTAAAACTCGGTACCTACAACCTCAGGCATATATTTTCTGAAGGAAGCGGCAGTGCCTGGTCAATGTGTTGCATTGTGAATTGGCCTACAATATTCATAACGCTGATGACCATCTACAATGCGTTTTGGGTGTTCTATATCGCCTGATAAAATTTTCTACAACTTACCGATGGAAGCCGATAATCAGGGCTCTGGGGTCATGTCTGGACCAGCTCAGATTGGAGAAGTTTTTTCAAAAATTAGACTTGAGAGAGCCAAGCAAATTCAGGTGAAATTGCCCAGGTGAAAATCATGATAATTCAATTTTTGTGTCAATTTTGAACAATATTCAAAGAAGACCATTCATAATTCATTATCTTGTTGACAGCTAGTTCTAAACCTATGAAATTTCTTAGCTTGTCAGCTTTATATTTGCTATATATCCTGCATTTACATCCACTACTTAATATCTCTCAGGAAACAGTGTGATAATTTGGAAAGCATATGATACTTCTGCATACCATGATAATCTCACAATTTTATGGACATTATTGCATTTGTAAATATTTCCATCATGACCAGCTCAAATACTTACCACAGTAATCATGAATCATCTCTGCATTCTAGCAGGGGCCTAGATAAAATCTCTTAAAATGATAGGCATTAACCCCTTCTCTTGAGTTTCAGTTAAAAGTGTCAATAATGAAAATTTTCAAGCCCTTTGGGCTGTATTCCCTCTTCTTCTCAGGTCCTAGACTAGGGCTTTCTCAGGCCACCCAGACTGCATACAGTCTAGACTCTAGAAGTGCCAGTGAAAGGCTGATCCAATTGTAGAGCTGGAAAATAGGTTAATACTTGGTTTATTTAAATGGAATTTTAATCTAAAAAACTGCAATGACCCTTGTCTGTTACTAAGTATGTTTTGCAAGTCCAAAAACACAATGATGAGTACAGTGAGAATCTGCTCTTGCACTGTCTGTAGGGTGACCAGATTTAATTTTCTTCCCTTTAGGCCTCCAGAAGATACACAAAGTTATTTAGGTAATATTTGAATGCTCAGAGGTGAGTAGATGACAAGGTATTGAGGAGATACGAGAAAACAGGAATATTTGATGGCGAGCAACCAAATTAAGTGTTAGGTGTCCCAATTGGGCGTTAGGTTATCCTAATTGGGTGTTAAGAATCCCAATTGGGCTATTTAACGCCCAATGGGGAGAGCAACACAATTGGGTGTAG
>Ga0307513_10006044_pt1 | contig 15882 bp, 20 predicted proteins | sample 15_EM_MG_FD_202174 | JGI IMG/M metagenome (GOLD analysis project Ga0307513, IMG submission 202174) | Populus trichocarpa ectomycorrhiza microbial communities from riparian zone in the Pacific Northwest, United States - 15_EM | ecosystem: Host-associated > Plants > Roots > Unclassified | place... | reverse complement strand
CCCTGAACATGCTGTAATTTCGACTTTCGATTTGTTCTCCATTGGTGTCGGACCCAGTAGTTCTCATACTGTGTGAGTAGGATCCATAGGAAATAAAGATTTAGACTAAATGCATGTCATTTCCGTTACAGCGGCCCCATGCGTGCTGGGAGAATCTTCGTTCAAGACCTTCAGGAACTCGAGCTCCTAGAAAAGGTTTGTATTTTATTATGTGTTGAATGGAGGGTAACTGGTCATTTTCAGGTGAAGACACTTAGGGTGACTCTGTAAGGATTCGGGCCTGTACTGGTTTGTGGTATGATGCTCAAGCATGCGTAGATACGGCTCCCTGGCTGCCACTGGGAAAGGGTATGTCTATGTTTTCTTATCATGTACTCGTTTCTAACCTCCAGTCCAACAGTCATCACACCCCTCAGGCGATTCTTCTGGGGCTTGAGGGTACACCCTCTACCGCTTTTCACACTAGAAACAGAATTAACGATCTGACCCTTTAGGTTCTGATCCTGAAACCGTCGAGACAGCCACCATACCCTCCCGATACGCATTTATCCAAACACAACAGGTCCTCCATCTTGCGGGTCGTCACCGTATCGAGTATATAATGGAACGTGATATGCTCTGGAGATGGGACCAAGTGCTCCCGGCTCATCCAAACGGCATGCGCTTCACCTGTTTTGACGAGAACGGTGATCTCTTGGCAACGAATGAGTATTACAGGTACGTTCCTTGGTTCTTCTTCGGCTGATATATCTCATGAGGTTCCTTAGTGTCGGTGGTGGCTTTGTCGTGAACGACAAAACCAAGGGTACGTTCACCCGCAGGTGCCTCGATTCTTACTGACTTGTCAACAGTGGATGAAAACCTTTACTATAAGGGGATCAACAAGAGTAACGTCGATCCCTCTCGTCTCTCTCAACAACACAGTGAGGATCCGGAACACCCAAAACCTAAGGCAACCAACGCACAAGAACCACCTCACCTCTTCAAGTCAGGCGAGACCCTTCTTGCGATGACTGAGAAGTACAATGTGAGAGTACATCCACTATGTGGGTGAATTCTCCTCACTTTGTCCCAGATGACGATCGCTCAGCTGGTTTACGAAAATGAACGGCATTATTTGACGGACGAGGACATCCACGAGAAGGTAAGAATACCTAGTCTCCCTTTTTCCGGAATGGGCTCCCTGAGCCGGCTCTCCCCTCAGCTAATGAAGATTTGGGACGTGATGGACGAATGCATCCGGACTGGTGTATCGACCACGGAGCGGACCCTTCCCGGTCGGTTGAACCTCCGCCGACGCGCGCCAATGCTCTACCAGCGTCTTATGCGAGGGTAAGTGGCGTCCCCACCACCGCTTTTACCTCTGATCCCCCGGGCCAATAGGTTCTACACCGGTCTTTCCCAAGGTTCCATGCTCTCCATCGGACCAGGGTCCTCCACTTCAGCCATCAACGCTCCGGCTGTCAACGTAAACACACCGAACGAGAAGCCCGATACCTTCTTCAATGGAAATGGAAATGGGAATGGGAATGGGGCAGAGGGAGAGAAAGTCGTGAAAGGGGCCCCGAAGGCGACGCGAGTCGTGGGGTCGTTTAGCCATCCTTTGTTACCTATGACTCCTGTGAGTGTTGCAACGCACGAACGGGTTTCCATTGCTCAGGGGCTTGCAGAAACGCACAGTCTTCCCCGCTATCGATTTCTTGAGCTGCTATGCGATTGCTGTCAATGAAGTGAAGAAATAAATCCTCCTCCTAGTTGTTACTAAAGTTTTATTCAGGTCAATGCCAGTGGTGGCCGTATCGTTACCTCGCCGACCAACGGCGCGGCTGGAGTCATCCCTGCGGTTAGCCCTACTCCATAAAACCTTCCATACACTACTGAATCACCTATTTCAGGTACTGAAATACATTATCGAGGTTTGTACCTCAACTCGCTTTCAACAGGCCCTGAGCTGAGCGTTTGGTATTATAGTTTGTCAGTGAGGAATCGGGGAAGAGCATCCAGACTTTCTTGCTCACCGCCGCTGGTATGTGAGTTACAAATCGAAGTGGATGAACCCCGAAATGTTTCCCTAGCCATTGGTATGCTGTTCAAGCGAGGAAGTACGATCAGTGCTGCGGAAGGAGGTACGCTCTTTTCTCCCCATTCCAGCTGCAATGCTTACTCAGTTACCAAAAAAAAGGATGCCAAGCTGAAGTCGGAGGTCCGTTCCTCACCACCAAGTGTCGCTCGTAGCTCATCGCTCTTTAATAATAGTGGCATGCTCGATGGCAGCAGCCGGGTTCGCAGCCTGTATGGGAGGTTCGTATCCCGTTCTCCTTCCCCTTATCATCTAAGACCGACCAAACGTCTTACCACTCTAGCACCGCCCAAGATCATCCTCCAAGCTGCAGAGATCGGCATCGAGCACAACCTCGGGCTGACGTGTGACCCGATCGACGGGCTCGTACAAGTTCCATGCATCGTGCGTCCTTCCCTTCTCTCCCTTACATCAACCCTGCAGCCAGTGCAGCGCTAAATCGGCTTCCCACCCAGGAACGTAACTCGCTCGGCGCGGTCAAGGCTGTGACGGCTGCTCAGCTAGCGATGGCCACGGATGCGGTACACAGTGTTTCACTTGATGAGGCAATTGAGGCAATGAGGCTTACTGCGGCTGGTCAGTATTTTTTTCTCGTTCGAGTAAGGGCTGGATAGCTACTGACAAGTCAACAGATATGAGCGTCAAGTACAAGGAGACGTCGCTCTCTGTGAGTGCTTGAGTTCTTGGATATCTTCGTTCGAGAGGCTGACTCTGATGTTTTACTAGGGACTTGCCGTACGTCTATCTCTCATAATAGTTAAGGTGAACGGAAGCTAAATTGACTATGCAGACGACAGTTAAGATTCCGCTTACCTCACCCGCTTGTTGAACAGCAGCTCGTCGCCGGTCTGCATTAAACCTCTATAGATTGTTGTGCATAAGTTATTGCTTTTGACCTCTCAGAGGCGTTGTTACGGACATATCCATCTCTTATAGACGTCTCTTTCCAGACCGGTGACTATTCTGATCTCTCGACCGCCTTCACCTCAACCGAGCTGTCTGGAAATGATGGGTTTATTAATGATACTAGACGTGGTGACTCTGAATCCGACTTTTCACGTCATTTGCGTGCCTGTGCGCTGAAGTGCACGGTGATGAACACAGGAGTTGCGAATACCTCACCTCGGCGGCGCGCTTCTCCATTAGCCCACCCCATTTGTAGACTTTGTCTTATATGTTGGGTCTTGTGACCCTTCGCTATAAACCGCGGCACCCCCAGTGGCCAATCAAAGGCTTGCGCCTCCCTGCCTACCCTGCCTGGAATCAACCAAATTCCAGTCTTATATATAATATTCCTCCATTGGGTGGGTTACTTCTTGAAGTGGACATTGTCGGTTGGGCCTAATACTTCCTAGAATATTGACGAGAGCAGGCGCCCACATGCTAGCATCTGATTCACGCTTATGGACTATATAAACGAGTGGGGTTTAAGTTTACCATATTAACGAATACCGGCCGTATAAGGAGAATCGAGTTCGGAATGGGTGGGGAGCCCAGAAACTGTGTTATAGGACTAGGTCGAAAAAAAGGGGTATGTGAACAACAGTCTTGTATCGTCGTTGCCGAGGCAATGCGACATGCGGCATGACAGCCATCATCGGCTGGCGCCTAACCATGCTGCCAGCCTCATTCTCTCCACGACCTCCAATCTCATCAAGGTAATTAAAAATGGCGACTCCCCGAACCAGGACGGAGAATATGTGAGTACCCCCGACGACAATAAGGCGCGGCACTATGGCTGATATAATGAACTCAAGCTTGTTCTTAGAGCGTACGGCGATCCAGTTCAACTTAGGACCTTATCGCTAATTTAGGGCAATATGCAGAAATTACACTGCAAGACATCCCAAATCGGGAGTGTACGCTCAGGTGGTTCATTGAAAATGTGGAGAGAGGATTACAGAGGAAAGACTACCGGACCTGGACACCAACCCAACGCCTGTATGTCTCGTATTCCCCACTACGTACGCTTACTGGAGGTTGTGTGCTTGTAGAGAGGTTTCTCCGACATCCGAGATGCGCGCGGAGATCCAAATGAAGAGCGGCCTTTCAGTTTGGGCGAAGTACAAACAGACGAGCGAAATAATCGACCTTCAAGAGATATTCAATGATTACTGGGGTTCCAATATGCACGAATTCACAGTACCGAGTCAGTCGTGATCATTAACTGGTCTGCTCATATCTGATAGAGAACGGCAGAGGTCGTTGTCGTTGGAAAGCATCGCTGGTCTCTAGAATTACAATTTTCTGCAAATCCTACCGTTGGTCTCTTTGCAACTGCTCTCGCTGCCAGCTGAGAACATTCGCATAGGCGGACACTCTACGCCTGGTGCTCCATGAACTCGAGGAATTGTTAAAGAAATATTCCCCACTGATGAGCGGACCGACCGAGAGGGCTGTGGAGAAGGGTATTAAATATGGGTCCGCTTTCGCAGAGGTCGGTTCTCCCACACGAGAACCAGCAAGATTTAACACGTCTTAGTTGAATCCGATCGCAAGGGCTGTCTTCGGCGTTGCCCATGTCACTTTCGAGGTTCGTGCTGGCTACCAGCGTGGGAGACACAGAGGTAACGCTGGACCGTATAGCTTTTAAAGGAACAAACCAAATTCGACCAGATGCCGTCTGGTCTTTTCAATCGGTTGCAGCGCATTTTGCCGTTCGCGGACAAGGTCGCAGATGAAATCGTCTGCGAAGAGACGGATATCTTGGAGAAGATCATCCCGCGAATGTTCGACGTGATGTACAGGGTTGCAAAATTTTCATGCGAGTATGTCAGACATGGTAGGCGGTCATCTTCTGTATCTTACGAGTGCTGATGACCACAGCGAGAACGGTGGGAGGGCTAATCTACCCGGAGATGATCGAAGAAATGGACAGAGAGCTGACCAGGGTCATTGAGGACTTTGACCGCGCAGTGAATGTCGAGGCTATCCGCGTAGCCAAAGAGACTGGTAAGCACTCATTGTTCAATCTGACAATAGTTCAATCTCAGTAGTTCGTGTAGAGCAAGACCTCTTGCTTAGATATCTTAAACCCGTTGAAACCGGCTATCACCAGGACCTCTGCTGCATGGAAGGCACACGCCAGACTGTCCTCAATCAAATCGTAGCCTGGGGGACCGATAGACCAAGACAGGACGATGCTCTCCAGGGCAACACATATTGGATCTACGGCTCACCTGGAATCGGCAAAACATCGCTAGCTCATTCGATCTGTGCCAGCCTCCACGATCGGGAGCAGCTCGCCGGAGCCTTCTTCTGCCGGAGAGATGACCCGAACTTGAGCGAGCCCAGAAACATCCTTCCGACTCTCATCTACAAACTCGCCAGAATTTTCCCCCCTTTTCGAGCCATTGTAGCGGAACGACTTCGTAAAGACCCAAATCTGACACCAGAATCGATGAAGGGCTCTCTCTTCCTCGATTTCATCCGCTCCGTTCCTCGTCACCCAAAACATACCCTCGTCTTTGTCATTGATGCACTCGATGAATGTGGAAACATTCAGACCCGTCTAGGCGCTCTGAATGTTCTGACCAGCGCGGCCGCACAAGCTCCATGGCTTAAGACTATCATCGCTAGCAGACCCGAATCTGATATCCAACGTTTCTTTGATACTGGCATTCGGTCGTCGCATCCACGATATGATCTAGCTACGGATCGAGAAGCCAGTGCAGATTTACGGGCCTTTGCCCAAAGCCAGTTTGATCTGGTGGCCTCAAAATGGTATCTCTCCCGCCCTTGGCCAGAGGAATCGCTCTTCAACAGAGTCATTTCTCGTGCAAACGGTCTTTACATCTTCATCAAGACTGTTATTCTTACCCTTGAGGACTGTGCGGATCCGACAGAGACTTTGGAGACAACTTTGCAACTCTCAGCTGGCATTGGCTTGAACTCTCTATACCAACTTTACTCCAGCATTCTAAAAACACGAGTAGTGCACAGAAAGGCTGAGTTTCAGCGGATGATTGGAGTGCTTCTTGCATCGGCTAAGTATCGCTCACTGTGCGACGAGACAATCGCAGAGCTGGCCGGAGTTGGGTCCAATCTTGTCAAAAAATGGGTGGATGACCTCAGCTCTCTGCTCTATCGGGACGAACGGGCCAAGGGAGGGATCCGTGTCCGGCATTTGTCCATTTCCGATTTTTTCGGCAGTGGCGACTGTCACTACGACCATCAAGTCGACCTCCAAGACGCAAACACGCAGCTGAGCATTTCTTGCCTCAAAACGATGATTGAACAACTCCGTTTCAATATCTGCAAGCTCGAAGATTCCAGGCTCGCTAACGCGAATGTTAAGGACCTCCAATTCCGGATCGAACAGAACATTTCCGACTCTTTGCAGTATAGTTCTCTGTTTTGGTCAAACCACCTTTGCTTCACTCCCGACAATGGTGATGAGCACGTCTGGGGTAACTTGAAGAAATTCTTCGAAGGATTGTATCCGCTACTTTGGATTGAAGTATTAAGCATTATTGGAATGATCCCGATTGGTGTTCCAAGCCTTCGAAGAGTTGTAACATGGGCCCACGTGAGTACAGCCCCAGCTTGCTACTGGTTTGTATTCTAAATTTCTGTAGGACACTGATCCGATGGTCCTCGAAAAAGTTCAGGACGTTTGTCGTTTTATCATTGCTTTCCACACTCCGCTCTCTATCAGCACACCACATACCTATATTTCAACACAACCATTCCTACCCTCACAATCACCTTTATCCACCATTTTCAATAAATGGTTCACTAAGGCAATTAAGGTGCAAAGTGGAAAATTGTTGTCATGGCCAGCGCCGCCATTGAAATGGATTGGGCATGCTGGTGCTGTCAATTGCACACGTTACTCCCCCAATGGGCGGCATATTATCTCTGGATCTACTGACAGAACTATTCGAATCTGGGACGCTGAGATTGGTTCTGTAGTTGGTGAGCCTCTAATGGGGCACGCTGACTTTGTGTGGTCCGTTGCTTGCTCTCCTGATGGGCGAAGTATCATCTCCGGATCCAGTGACAAAACGATACGGATTTGGGATGCTGAGACTGGTGCTGCAATTGGCGAGCCCCTGAAGGGGCATATCGGGAGTGTGCGGTCTGTTGCTTACTCTCCCAATGGACGGTTCATCACCTCCGGATCTGTTGATAAGACAATTCGAATCTGGGATACCGAAACTGGTGCTGCAGTTGGCAAGCCACTTGAGCATAAGGAGTCTGTGATCTCCGTCGCTTACTCCCCTGATGGGCAACGCATCATTTCCGGATCATTTTATGGAACCGTTCGAATATGGGATACCGATACTGGTGTTTCCATCGGCAGGCCTCTCGATGCGCGCACTGGCCGTCTCTGGTCTGTTGCTTACTCTCCCGATGGACAACATATCATCACTGGGTCTGTTGACAAGATGATTCGAATTTGGGATGCCGAAACCGGTAATGCAGTTGGTATGCCTCTAAAGGGGCACTCTGACTTTGTGCGGTGTGTGGCTTATTCCCCCAATGGGCAGCACATTGCCTCCGGGTCTGGTGACAAGACCATTCGAATATGGGATGCCAAGACTGGTTCTCCAGTTGGCAAGCCTCTACAAGGGCATGCTGACTATGTGCGATCTGTTGCTTACTCTCCGGATGGGCGGTACATTATCTCCGGATCCGGTGACAAGACCATTCGAATCTGGGATGCCAAAACTGGTGCTGCAGTTGGCGAGCCTCAGGAGAAGCAAATCGGCGGTTTTCAAGCTATTGCTTATTCTCCAAACGGGCGGCACATCACCTCTGGATCTGGTGACAGGACCATTCGAATCTGGGATGCCAAGACTGGTTCTCCAGTTGGCATGCCTCTAAAGGGGCATACCAGAGGTTTGCACTCCGTTGCTTACTCTCCCAACGGGCATTACATTATCTCTGGGTCTGGTGACCGCACCATTCGACTCTGGGATGCCTCAACTGGTGCCGCAGTCGGAAAGCCTCTACAGGGGCATACTGACCTTGTGCGGTCCGTTGCTTGCTCTCCCGATGGACAGCACATCATATCTGGATCTAATGACAAGACGATTCGAATCTGGGATGCTGAGACTGGTGTTGCAGTCGGCAAGCCTCTAGAGGGGCATACTGAATATGTGCTCTCTGTTATTTACTCTCCTAATGGGCAACACATCATCTCCGGATCTGCTGACAAGACTATTCGAATCTGGGATGCCGACACTCGTGTGTTAGTTAGAAATCCTCTAGGGGGGCACACTGGTGCTGTTTATTCTGTTGCTTACTCCCCTGATGGGCAGCACATCATCTCTGGGTCTAGTGACTGCACCATTCGAATATGGGATGTCAATACTGGTGCTGTGATTGCTAAACCTCTAGTGGGGCACACTGGTGCTGTGCGGTCCATTACTCACTCTCCAGATGGACAACATATTGTCACTGGATCTGGTGATAGGACGATTCGCATTTGGGATGCCAAGACTGGTGCTGTAGTTGGCAGGCCTCTAAGAGGGCACTCTGACTCTGTGCGGTCTGTCGTTTACTCCCCCAATGGCCAGCACATTGTCTCTGGGTCTCAAGATGGGACTATCCGTTTGTGGGACCCATCTTTACATCATTACATCCAAATTTCTTCCACCTGTAAGCGGATGCGTTCTGATTTGTTGGCAGAGCCAGACCCAGATGGTTGGGTCAGAGACTCAGAGGATGGCCTACTATACTGGGTACCTCCATACTGTCGTTCAAGCCTTAATTCACCTGCTCTTCTAACAATATTTGTAACATCTCGTATTCAACCAATTTCTCTTGATTTTGAGGACTTTGCATTTGGAACATCTTGGACCGAAATTTTCAGCAGTGCACAGCCTTAGTCTCCCCTTCTTCTTCACCCATTGTTTGTAGTTTGGTGTATTAGTTGATCATTGTTATTGCAGTCCCAGTTCCCGTTTCGTTACACATCACAAGTAGGCACCTAACAAACACTCCCATTGCTTATTCAGGTTCTGTGCATTGTGCACCCTTCTCTTCTCTCCCTTAAATGACACCTGCAGCACAGCCAGCCTCGCGGTACCTCAGGTTGTCACCTCGCCCACTGAGAAACATAACTCACTCGGGGCGGTCAGGGATGGTACGGTTGCTCAACTACCGGTGGCATGCACAGTGTATAAGGCCAAGGCTTACCGCGGCTAGTCAGTTGGTTTTTTCCTTAGTGGTCGCGGATGAGCCAATATTATAAGTACAGGGAGACGTCGGTGCTTTGGTTTACTTGTCTTTGTTCGAGATGCTGACTCGGGGTGTTTCTCTTAGTGACTTGCTATACGTTTATCTCTCGCAAGAATGAAAGTGAACCCGGGATTAATCCGCATACCTCACCGGCTTGTTGACGAGCGGTTTGTTGTCTGCACAAAACGTTTATAGGTTGCTATGGATAACTTACTGCTTTTGTTTGCTCAGAGGCATTTTCACGGACCTGTTCATCCTCTTATAGACATCTGTCTCTAGCCCAAGTACCTCTCTGATTCTTCGAGCGACTTCACCTCAGACTCCTTTCTGTAAATGATGGATTCATTTTTGGTACTGGAGTTGGTGGCCCTCCATCCGAATTTGCACAGATGCGCGCTCGCATCTTCGATCCATGGAAATGGATCAAATGATGAAGACGTGTTCTTCCAATGCGAGCAGTGGTTGCATTTCTGCTATCGAAGCAGGCAGACCAGCCCACAATTCGAGACGCGATGGTGCATTATATCAGTACGATATCCCCCCTGTACCTCGTCGATATTGAATTTGTCTAGACTATACCTTGCTCGAGCAATCGTATTCTGTAGAAATGTTGACACAGGTATATTAGGTCCAGGGTTTAGACATAATTATCGTGCGAATTGTTAATAGTGGATGAGCTTCTTCGGTGACATAGGTCCGTTGTCTACAATAGTCGTAGGCGCCTATGCTGCGGAATTGAGCATTCTATTAGGCGGTCGCCAAGCGTGGGTCACAAAGCGATGCGGCGGTGAAGGTCGGTGGGTTGCCAGTGCTGCCGAGGAGCCATGAAGCGGTGCGTATGGAGATCGAAGTAGGTGCTCAATCCCTGCAGGGTGGTTATCTGGTGCGCATTCGCGTCCAGAGGCGAGCGTTTGAGCCGGGTTGCGTGATTGGTCGGAAGGAAAACTTGGACTCTGGTCCGACATCAGTTTCGCTTCTGGGTTGGATTCGACGGGCGCGACAAGGATAGAACGATATAGACAACAACTTGGAACATAAGTAGTGCCCTAATTCGCTCCTCCTTATTCGAATTCGTCCCGAACTCCGTAGTTTTGCTGAGGATGGACTGTCTGTCGCGCAACAGCCGCCACGCCTCGGCGTTTGCTCCGTCGTCTCCGTCATCAGATAGCGAACTCCACCATAGAGTGAGCGCTGGGAGCCACGATCCGCACTACATCCCGTCCCCTACAATATTCGCTCAAAAGGAGCAGCAACTCCTCCCGCAGCTGGGCCTCCCCCAACCAGCCCAGGTTCACCAGGACGTCCCCTCCATACTCGGCATGCCTCTCAAATACGTCTCGTGAGTCTCCGCAGCCCTCGGGGCCTGTAACGGCGGAAACTAATACCACCAACCTGCCAGACTAGTCACGCTTGCAGTACAGAACGCAACTCTTACAATTATCATGCATTATTCACGAGTTTCTACGTCCCCCGACAAGGCCTATTCGGCCGCCTCCGCTGTCCTGATCAACGAAGTCCTCAAAGGTTCCATTTCCCTCGTAGTTGCCTTTTCACGAATCCCCCCACCCTCAGATGTCCCTTGGAAATCCACTCAGGGGTCCCTCATGTACAGTCCAGAGCCCACTCCGTTCGCACTGGTATACCGTGCCCGGCGCATCACCCGAGAAGTCTTCTCATCCGACTGCTGGAAACTCTCCATCCCCGCCATCCTTTACGTGATCCAAAACAACCTCCAGTATGTAGCAGCCACCAATCTCGATGTCGCCACGTTCCAGGTCACCTACCAAATGAAAATCCTCACCACTGCCGGGTTCTCCGTCATTCTTCTCCGCAAGCGCCTTACTTCCTACAAGTGGCTTGCTCTCCTTCTCCTCGCAGTCGGTGTCGGCATTGTCCAGATTCAAGCCGGAGGCTCGCGGTCGGCGGTTGGCTACCACCATGAAATGCACCCCATCCACGGGTTTTTCGCCGTCACCGCTGCTTGCTTCACCTCGGGACTTGCAGGCGTTTATTTTGAGATGGTTCTCAAAGGGTCACAGGCGGATCTCTGGGTCCGCAATGTCCAATTATCCCTTTTCTCACTTTTCCCCGCCCTCGTCCCCGTCTTCTTCTCTCCCACCTCGGATATCCATTCCTTCACCGACATTTTCCGCAACTTTGGCTTCTGGGCATGGGCGACCGTCCTCATCCAGGTCTTCGGCGGCCTCGTCACTGCGATCGTCATCAAGGTGAGAGTCCTCTATTGCAGACAATAACCCACGTGTGACATTGCCTACAGTACTCGGATAATATCATGAAGGGATTCGCGACATCTCTGAGTATTATTATCTCCTTCCTTGCCTCGGTTGCCCTCTTCAACGTTTCCATAACGCCGTCGTTCGTCGTGGGGGCGACCACAGTCCTAGGCGCCACATGGATGTACAATCAACCTGAGAAGCCACCCCGGGCGATGGACGGCCGTGCGTCGAGTGTGTCCTACCCTGGCTCACCAGTTCACTCCGACGAACCGATCATAGGCATGCCCGAGCTGGACAAGAAACGCGCCTCTCTGAGCATGAGCAACCTCGGCATCCCCCTCCCCAGCCCACGCGCGCTGGCGGAAAAGGTCGGGTTCTCGCGACAGAACAGCGAGAGCGTGCTCCCGGCGCATGTGTTGGGCATGCCCGACGCCAACTCGAGCGCGGTTAGCCTGAGCTCGATAGAAAGCGGATGGTCGCATATGTCCAGGGACCCCTCCACGATCCATTCGGGCTCGAGTGGGTATACGACCAGGAGCACGGTGTGGAATGGCCGGCCGAGTATGAGCATTTCTAGTGCTACTAGTTCGAGGACGAGTTCGCCGCCGTTGACGAGGCCACCTTCAACTGGCGCGCGGTAGACTGGTGTGTAGGATGAGACGGATGAGGCGGATAAGACAAAAGGGTAAAGGATGAGAGGGGAACGAAGACGATGTAGCTAATTAGAACTCGGACTAGTGGATTTTTTGGCGGTGGTGCCCTTGGACCTCCGAGATTTTATGTTTTGATTTGTTCTTCAACTACGTTTACGAGAATCTGATTTTTACTTGAACGGCTATATACTCTACTCCCTTGTGGTTGAGCGCAGTAGATTAGCCCGCACACGAACTTGCCGGTGGAGTTGGGACAGTATCTAGTTAACTGAGTACTGAATAAGACGATCCATTACGAGGCTGCCCGACTAGCCGGAGTCATTTCCTTTCCTGGACGTTGACGACAGCCGGTGAAACGGACGCCATCCATTTCGAAGGTGGTGGAGCATGAATTCACCGGACTTTTTAGTTGCCATCTCCAGACGGAACTTCGATTTTGGTTATTTGTAAACAAACATGCCCTTACCCCTCTCGTTCGTTGCGCCGCAACGGCTCGGGTAAACACAAAGCAATTGGACCTTGGGCCATAGTCCCATACTAATGTTGCTCGGGACTCACTGCCTCACATGAGAGTGCGGCCACACAAGGCAGCGACTCGACGTTCTGTGCAGAGGCTCGACAAAAAAGGCAACCTGGGACAAGAGATCGAGAGAGTATGGAGCCATGTTTTCGTGTGAGCGCTGTATGTGACGAGGGCGGTTTAGGGTATACGTGAACTGTTTCTGATATTTGGGATTGAGGGGAGTGTATGGATATCTATTTCGTGGAATGCCTGAATCTCCACGTCCTTACTTGGAAACGATTTCGACGGTACTTACATGTATCGAACAACATGTCCTCGAGCTCTCCCAGCGCGCGAGCAGCGTGGGGTGAAGAAAGAAATACCTATCCATGATATTTACGTAGTAGTACTATCTCTCCGAAAATCAACTTCACTTTCGTCAAACCGATTCGTTTGGCTGCAGCTCTACACTACGCTGTGGTCCCAACATTTTTACGTACCTCTTTTTGGTTCGACAAGAGCCGGAAGGGACTCGGTTACCGTCAAAGACGGTTTCGCTGCTGACTTCCTCACCGGTCCTCTCCCTGCAGCCACGGGATACTGATACATGCCTTGAATCCTAGCTTCGACTCTAGACCCGTGTATGTTCTACTTGAGATTTGAGTACTCAAGGGCCCTTTTCATCCTGAATAATTCGCGGTGGTCTGTCAACCCTTCATACTTATTGTATTTGGATGTTCTTCGTTCACAGTTCGTGTTTACTGGTTGTCAGTCTTTTTCTGGGGTTCTATCCCACGACTTGATCTCGTCCAAATACTCCCACCGCTCAGTTATTTGTGGATATGATAAGTTTGTGACTTCCAAGTTACACAATATTAGATATGTACGCGCCCTGGATTCGTTCCCCGTCTCGTCCCGGTTTTCGACAATTCGCGGTCCAACTTGGACCTATCTGCCCTTGCTCTCGGACCCAGATTCGACGCGATGAGTGTGAGGTCGCCAACTCCGACGCGTCCAATGTCACGACCATCATCAAGAAACTCATACCGTGCTCCAAGTCCGGGCCTTTCGACGCCGGCCGATGATGCAGGTGTGCCTCGTCCTCGCCAGTATCCGCCAACCGTCCTCTGAATAGTCGTCAGTTTCCATACGGAATGAGATGAGCAAGCTGAAGCACGAAATACGGCTACGGACGGTTCGTGGTACCCGCGCGGTCGTCATGTCGAACGCTGACAGGTGCACCAGGCGCAGTTCAACGCGCTAGAAGCTCAACTACTAAGAGGTCCGAGGCCCCTCAACGTCCCTCCTTTAACTCCCTCACCACCGTCCTCGACATTTCCCCTCCCGCCTGTCATCTCCACTCCAGCACCGACCCCGGCTCTGCGTAAGCGGACTTCCTCGTTAGTCCACGTTTGCCATAACAACAGATCAGCCGTTGCTTACGGGTGCCTGGATTAATAGCACTGGCCGACATAATGACATTCAAGAAGGCGTTCCCTCTGATTTTGCCGTCGGTAGTCCAAGTTCGTCCTCGAAGTACGCACGGTCCGGAAGTCCCACACGGTCAATGAGTAGTATGTGGACTCTGCACACCTATTTCAAACCCTCGTATTGACCTATGCACCAGGAATCCCCGTCAGCGCAGTCAGCCAAGCGAGGGCGCTCGCCGAAAATGGAATTCTACCGGGTCGCGGAGCACCGTCTCCACTCCCTAACGGAGATACTGCTGCTGCTTCTGCGGAGGTCAACGTACGCTTTTCTACTTCCTATCTCGACCCTCCGTCCCCGACTGGTGCTATACGACGATCTCTAGGAGCAGGGAATACGAGCAAAGTCCTTGCAGACCTCCAAGCGGGGGTTGCGAACACGCGAGCAGCGCTCGAGAATACAAAGGCACAACTCCGAGGAGCCCAGCGGACGGTCGCGGGTCTCACCCGGCAGAACGAGGAGCTGAAGGACGGGAGGGAACGGCTACGGGTGGAAAACGAGGGTCTGAATACCGTCGTCTCAAGGAAAGAGCGCCTGCTGCAAGAAGTCCTAGAGAGGGCGCGAAGGGCCGAGTCCGAAGCGTCGAATCTCAAGGCGCAGTTAAAAAACGAGACGACAACGTCGAAGAAAACCATGAGGGATATGGAAACTGCTTTGGCCGAGGCAACCGCGCTATCGCAGAAGTCGGAACGCGAGTATCTTACACTCAAGGACGCCATCAAGGGTCTGCAGGGTGGGTGGCGAACAGATGTCGAGCGATTACAGGAGGAGGTCAAACGGAAGGAGGAAGCATGGAAGAAGGAGATTGAGCAGGTGAATCTCAAGTACAAAACCTATGTCAAGCTCCAGCAGTCCGCGCAGTAGGTCCTCAGTCACATCGCGTGTTATTTTGCTTACGGCATGTTACAGGTCTGAAAGAGCGAAGAACGAGGCGCTCAAGACCGAATCGAAAGCACTGGATGCGAAATTTGAAAAAGCCATGCACGGCGAGCTGCAATCCTTGAGAGACGCGGTCATAAAGTCAAACACAGACTCCGAGGAGGCTGTTGCAACAGCGCAGTATGTTACCAAAGTATTGCCATCTCTTTTGCTGACCAATGCCCCTAGAGAGCTCTCCGCAGAACTCGCCCGCCTGCGTCGACTGCTGCGAACTGCTGGAAAGTCATCACCAGACATACCGCCAGGAGCCTTGTAGATAGGCTGCCTCTCTATATCGAGAGTATCGCGCACCTTCATGCTCTATCACGACATCGATCGGCTCTCAACTTATCCTATTTCCCCCATTATCTCTTCGTGCCTTTGCTCTCTCAGATAGCTTTATACGTATACGGAGTAGTGTCTGCCTCTCTGTACCTGGGCTTCCTTTTGACTCATATACATGAGATCCCGTACACAGGTCAAGATCGAGGCCCGTCACTGTGATGATACCGGTAGCTGACGTATCTTCATGTATGGAATGGCGCTGTTGCCAATCAAGGGATCGTATGTTGGAGGTTCCAAGATAATTCAAAGGATACCGTTTGGTCACGAATGTGCCAGTCATGTATCTATTTGACTACCCAACGCACATTCAAGAGCATTTCCCTGGACCAAAGCAAAGGTGGCAAACAAGCAGAGGATCTTTGACCCGGGTCTCTCCTACCGTGCGTTCGATCGTTGTCCCATCTACAGCTGGAATAATGTTATCCATCTAGGGTGGACATGAACGAGGCAGTGGTACGCTCACTAGACGGC
>Ga0307513_10006043_pt1 | contig 15884 bp, 23 predicted proteins | sample 15_EM_MG_FD_202174 | JGI IMG/M metagenome (GOLD analysis project Ga0307513, IMG submission 202174) | Populus trichocarpa ectomycorrhiza microbial communities from riparian zone in the Pacific Northwest, United States - 15_EM | ecosystem: Host-associated > Plants > Roots > Unclassified | place... | reverse complement strand
GAGGGATAAACCGAGAATCGGTGTAAGTACGGGCTGTACATAGAAGGTCGATGAGGAACTCACTGAGGAACTGGCTTGGTCGTCTATGTTTGTTGTAGTGGATGTTTCTGGCCCATTGGACGTGCGCGTGATGGACGAAGAGAATGAGATGCCCACGTGTGTGATGATTTGCGAATGTGTGGCTAGGGCTTCTACACCGCCAACTCAGGTTACCAACAATGAGCTCGGACTTGAAACCACATCGACATCGACACTCTCCTCCTCCCACCTTTGGCAGCACTTTATAAATAGAAGTAGGGCCTGTTAGGTCGGTTTCTTGTAAGGCAGAAACCCCACCTAACAGGTCCCCTCCAGGCTTCCTGCCGCGATGGGCGGGTCGATATATAAATAGATCATCCGCTTCCTCCACCCCAGAGCCTACCTATATTAGTGGGTCAATAGACCGCCTATTGACTCAAAATTCAAGTCCTGCTTAGCTTTTTGGGGCAAACAATCTTTTCCCAATTCTGAGAGGCGCCATTTTTTTTTCAGGGCTGAGCACACCTTCCGAATCCTATCATTATTATTAGATACTTACTTGACAGTCAAGTAAGGAATCAATATATTTAGGCTCGAAATGGAATCAGAAGGACACCTACGCTGCTGGGATATCACATCCCGACATAAAACAAGACAGGCAACATTCTTCCTTTGGTGTCACGGACCCCAAATTCTATGAGGCACGTCTCCTATACCATCGGCACGACTATCCCCCCAATCTTGATATTAATTCAGCTATTCTAGTGTCCCAATGCGATTTGGTGTTAAGATTATATTGGGTAGGGTTCAACTTTTGCACCAGTCGACTTGGTGAAGAATGCAGGAAAAATTCGACTCATTCCTCGTCGAAGATTCCTTTCTGTAATATTCAACCGTTTACTCATCATTTCTTCTGCTTATTATTTCCCTAGCTCCATCAACGATCAGCATTGACATCAGCAACCACACGTATGCTCGTCTCACCCCATGGGCTATCACTCAAGTTTATTATAATCCATTGTCCAAGTCACTGAGTACTTACCTATTTATTATAGGAAAAATGTGCTCTCGCACATGAATGATGGCGCATACACCTGTTACGACAGATATGCTGGGACCCAGGACAGTGAGAAGGATGAGTATAAGGTAAGAATCCAGAGGGAATGAAAGGGACGGACCCACTCAACAATGACGGATGACGGCGACTACGAGTGAACATCTACTTCGATCAAGGACTGGTACTTAGATGAGGACAGCGAGGGCTTACCGTTCCATTGTGAGAATATAGCAGCCCTTATCCACTAGGCGATTAATATAGAGGACTTACCATTACAGAGCGCCCAACTCAATTGCGGCGTAAATAATTCTGGATTAAGTGCCATCATGTTAGGTGACTTGACATTGTTGTCAGAGGCAGTTCATTATTTCGTGGCATTAGGAAGGGAACCTTGTCAAAACGGAACCCACTTATGCACAGCCAGCTGCACGGGATTGGAATGGGCACCCGCAGCGCTAGGAAGAACGAACGGTGTTGCGACTCCTATACACTGCCCCAACAGCGGGAGAGTGATCCCGTTCAGGATGTCGAGCCTTGTATGAGGCACGCCGGGGAATGCCATGGGCGCTGTTCGGCCCAGGTATGGGATCAATCAGGGTGCCGTGCCGCCTTCCCCCGGGCTCCTCCCTCTCGAGGATGGTCTCGTCCCCTCCGCTCAAGCGCTCAGCGAGCGCTTTGCGATCGTGCCGATGACGGCGATCAATTAGATAAGCAGTTGCTTTATCGTGCCTAAATTTCTGGACATAGGTATATTAACTTTTTAATCATCACTGCCATCAACCTGTGCTTCGAAAGGTGATCTCTTATTTAATTATGAGGCTGTACTTTTTCATGTGACCAATGTCAGAAGCCCTATATTGCGCCCATCATTCTTAGCCTGGGTCGAGGGCGATCGGAGCCATTCTCATCCCGACCTCATCTTGTCCACTACACCCCTCACTTCCCCTCTGGGTACTGGACTGACCCCCGCACCCAAATCTGATCTGCTTATTTATACTGGCGAAGTTGACGAAGTGCAACGGGCTCTGTCCGCGTTTCAACAGTGGTACTTGCATATCCGCATGCAAAGATCGGGAAAACGCCATCGAGCATCCAACATCCGACACGCTTGCCTCTGTATGTACCTTCGATCCCGGACTTTGGCAACTTTCTCCAGGCTATCGTCAACTTTCTCCATCTCCAGGCGAAGCCAAAAGCAAGCATCAAGAATGCAATGTACCCCGTGAGGTAAGTATGAGACCCTTTCTTGCGGCGGCACTTTAATTGTCCGCTCACTCTACTCTTCTTTTCATTTCAGGGATGCTGTAGATCAGGTGCAACAAGCCTCAAAGGACGTGCGTTGTGATAGGGTGACCTGCCCCACGACCACGTGACCTATCTGTAGACACATCCTGTACGTCGTAGGCTACCATCAGGACCACTTCCACCTGCTTCCCCGAGCCAGCGACCAGCTCAGGGCACCTCGCCCCATTCCATCTTGGTGATGAGAGTGTGATTCGCAACTTTAACGCGCACCTTATCTCACCACGGTCACCAGCCACTGCCACATCATCGACATCAACCACTCCCAGGCTATCAGTGACACCGCGTCAATTACCCGCGTTTCTATCGCCGCGTTATCCCCAACGTCCCAGCGTCTACTAGTACTAGGGTCTACCAGCGTCTACCAGCGTCTACCAGCGTCTATCTCCGAGTCCCAGCGTCTACTTCCGAGTCCCAAGTTCTCGAGTCCCGGTTACCTCGAGCCCACACCGGTTTTTCGCGTCGTATCCACCGCGTTTTCGAATCCCACTACGCGCCCCCAGCTATTTTTACCCTCGCGACATGCCGTTATCGACAAAAAAGCGAACCGCAACAACAAAACAGCAGGAAGCGACACGCACGGCCCCATCCAGCAACTCTCCAGCAATGCCAACTTTGGCCCCAGCCCCATTACCCACACCATCTATACCCGCTACCCCAGCATCACCAGCACCTGCTTCATCTCCACCTTCCTACAAGCCCATCACGGACGGCGCATCGATTGAGCGCCTCGTCGGTCTCGCCAAGGATTCGCCACCTGACTCGGCATTGGGCATCGTCTGGCGATACGCGTTCGAAGAAGGAAAACGAATCGGCTACTCAGAGGGCGCACAAATGGTTGATGGAATGGACATTAATGAGGTTTTGAAGACGGGATTCGAGAAAGGTAACGAGAGTGGTATTGAGACAGGGATTGAGATTGGCCGAGATCGAGAAAAACGCGCGTGGGGCGCAGCCGGCCATAGTACTACCTGCATCACGGTAGCTGGCCCACCTCGAGGCGTAGCTGTTCAGACAGATGAACCACCACCTCGTCCCATGACAACGGCGGCAGTCCAAATCGACACCCCGAAACCCCCACCATCTCTGCACGTCGCAGTTCAGGCTGACATACCATGGACCATCCCCCTCGGAATTCAAGACACCAGCTCACAAACGTCACCGCCACCATCCACATCTCTCAACTGGGCAGATGACGCCGCGTCGCTCCCGATTTTATCTATTCGCCCACCACCTCGTGATTTATCAGCTCTTCGCTCAATGAAACGAAACCCCTTTGGTTCCCTCCAACGTCGTTCCAAGCCATTCCGCTCCCGCGTTTCCTCTTGCTTTCACCAGGACATCCCTTTTTCTCGAACCCCACATTCTCGCTATCGACCACAGCCATTATGCTCTTCATCTTTATTCCCCAAACCTCACGTTTCTCCTCAAGTATCGAAAAAGGAACCCTTCATTTCCTCAAAAGTTACTCCGCCTTCATCTCGTATCTCAGTGCTTGATTGGGATCAAGATCCTCGCCTATCAGACCTCAGTCGGGCCCTCAAGGCATTGGGTTGGATTCGTCCATGACGACGAGGACGTCGTTTCTATATGGGAGGGGGAGGGATGACCTGGCTTGGGTTCTCCTCATTCGGATTAGGTCTTTGTTTCTGTTTTCGTGTTTTGGTTCTTTCTCATTGTTTTTCTGCTCGCCATACTCTACATGTTTTTTTTGTGCTACTCTTTTTTTTGCATTGTTTTCCTCTTTTTTTTCTTTGTGTTTCATTCTCTTTTCTTTTTGAGAGGCGACGAGGACGTCGCCATTTGGAGGGGGGTACATGTGATAGGGTGACCTGCCCCACGACCACGTGACCTATCTGTAGACACATCCTGTACGTCGTAGGCTACCATCAGGACCACTTCCACCTGCTTCCCCGAGCCAGCGACCAGCTCAGGGCACCTCGCCCCATTCCAGCGTCGAAGGAGGTGTAAATATGTCCCCTTTTTCAACCTCCCTACATTGCCTGCGGAACCATTGCCCTCAGAAGCGGATCTCGCACCGGCCCGGGCGATGCAGAGATAGGATCCTCAAGTTCGTTTTTTTCACTCATCCCGCTCCTGGCAACTACTAATGTTGAATATTCAAAAAGTTATCGAGCAATGACCCTTTAGTGAGATTCATTCCTTTTCTCTAACCTTATTTGTCATCCCATCCACTTCGTCTACTTGCTTACTTGGATTTTGTTGAAAGGACACCAATACAACATTGACGTACTTGAGTAGGTTTCTTCTTTAGACTTGCATGCCTTTGTCATGTATTGACGGATTCTTCAAACCAGCAGCCTATACCCGACATGCCAGGATTTCATGACCATCGTCAGGTAACCAGCCCTCGCGTCCTTTCCTCCTTGATCAGCTTCTCATGTTTCCTTAAGTCATGAAATCCACGCCTTCTACCTTGATATGCACTGCAAATCGCGTGAGTACAAGAAGCGTATATGGGCAAAGAATGAAAAGGAAATCAAGGAAGGGAAGGCACCTCCTCAAGGATTTACGGTTGAGATGAATAATTTCCAAAATCTGCAAGTATGGGTCCCACTCTTCCACTTCGCACCCAGTTGATGAGAAATTTTTTTTGTCTAGCTCTCAAGTGGTCGACCTCTGGTAAGCCTGGACGACCTATCAAATATGCCACTTTGAAGGCGATGATTCTAACGCCGGCCTCATGCCATTTACTAGGATATGACACGAACGTTCTATCATAGAATTCCATCCTCGATGTGGATCTCTCGGCCGGCCATTCATATCCATTTTACTTTTGATCAACTCATAATAGCATATCTGGATTCTGTTGGGATTCTGTCCTATATCATGGTATTCGCACTTTTCCCGCTGTCCAAGGACTATATAACACATTTACGTTATTTTTAATCTTGTCTGTAATTACATTGGAAATTTCTGTAAGAACGCGGTTGTTATCCAATAATTAGGTATATTAGCTTCAACTCGTCATTGCAGTGCTAACCTGTGTTTCGAAAGTGATTCCTAATGACTTGTGAAGGCTGTACCTCTATGTCAGTATCATATAACAAGGGCCATCGGACTTTCTCTTGTCCCGACCCCCCTCTCCCGCATCCCGCACCTCCCCTCTGGGCGCTAGACCGACTTAGGCGCTTCCCTTTAATCAATTCATCTACACTGCGCGCTTCGCTTTTTGAGTCTCTGAAATTGTCTGTCCTCTTTATCCCCCAACTCTGAGCGCTGAACCGACCTCTGCACCCAAATCTAATCAGTTCATCTATACTGCGTGCTTCGCTCTTTGTGCGCCTGAAATCACTGGGACAGTTCATTGGACATGAGCAACAACACTAGTCAAAGTCAATGGGGCGTTGTTCGGGTTGTTACTGGGTTTGCGGTGGGGTCGCATTTGTTACGTCTCTTCTCTGCAAAATTTACACTACCTTATTACAGGGGAAGATGCTCCGCCGCAAGAGGAGGAAGAAGGCACTCCTCATTGGGATCAACTACAACCATGCACCAGACATGCAGTTGATATTTCCCCAGCGCGACATGATGGAGATGTACGCATTGTTGAAAGGTGAGGTTATTAGCCAAGGGTTTGTGAGATTTCGACATTAATCATTATCGTTCTCGTGTTCAATACCTTCAGACAAGTTTGAGTTTAAAGATGAGGATATCATCACGCTCATGGACAAGCCGGTGACTGAAGTCGAGACCGTCACCCCACAGCCCACCCAAGAGAACATCGTGAGACCCATGCAATTTGCCCCCGTTCTCTTGGATTGACCCTTGAGCAGATGCATGCAGTTAGCGAATTTATCATTCACGGCCAGAATAATACAGATTATGTTCTCTTCTGTAAGTTGCGGCGAGACTATGTTCTGTGAGTTTTATTTTATTTTATCCAACAGACTCGGGGCATGGTGGCCAGCACAAGGATGAGAGCGACAAATCTACCGAGGTAGACGGGATGAAAGAATGTGGGTATCCTATTCAATTGTCTATACTCGAATCTGATGATGCCCCCCGCCAGTCATTATGCCCGTGGACACAAAGAAAGTCTCACTCGAAGAGTACACTCCAGAGTCCGGGTCAGTCATCTATGATACGGTGAGAGCACCCAAAATATAATGACTTCACGACGCGACGTGATCTTATCTACCTACCTTATAGTACCTCCATGAAGAGATCATCGTACCACTCAACAAGACCAAAGGCTGCCACCTTTTCGTAGGTTATGTTCCATGTCTGTGCAACGAGAACACCATTCTTAAGTCGGCTACGTAATACCTGTAGGCCGTGTTTGATTGTTGCCATTCGGCGACTATTTTGAGTAAGTTTACACTGGAACCAACCCTGGTGTGTGCTTGTGCTGACTGAGCCCTCTTCCAGATCTCGCGCATGATCGTTGTAACAGAATTGGAAAACCCACCAGCTTAGGTAGGGCACACAGTATATATCCCTATACCATTGCTAAGGACGTATTCCCTCTCCCCCGGTGTTCAGTTCGCCGTGTAGTCCGGCGTTGTACGTTTGTTGTCATCCGCTCCCTGCTATATTATTGATTTGGCTTTTGTGTACCTCTCCAGACATCGTCGAAGACACACTTATTCCGCTTTACAAGACGGTCTTCCGAAAAACGACCAGGATCACGAAGTGCAACGGGTTCTGCCCGCGTGTCCCGAATTGGTCACGAAAGTCGACAGTGGTATGAATCACCACCTCATTTCTTTTAACACGATCGACGCTAATCGATTTCGTTAAATAGGTTTGTATTTCTGCGTGCAAAGATCGGGAATTTTCAATCGAGCATGAAACATCCGATACGCTCGCCTCCGTACGTACCTTCGATCCTGGACTTAATTGTTCTATTGACAACTTTCTCCAGGCTATCGTCAACCTTCTCCGGGCCAAGCCAAAAGCAAGCATCAAGGATGTAATGTATGCTGTGAAGTAAGTACAACATCCTTTCTTGCGGCGACACCTTGATTGTCTGCTCACTTTACTCTTTTCTTCATTTCAGGGATGCTGTAGATCAGGTGCAGCGAGCCGCAAGGGAGGTGCGTCGGAGAAAGTGGAAATATGTCCCTTTTTTCAACGCCCCTACAATGCCTTCGGAGCCATTGCCGCAGAGCTCGAACTGGCCCGGGCGATTCGGAAATGGCCATGGAATCCTCAAGTTCGTCCTTTCACTCATCCCACTCCTGGAAAGCACTAACATTGAATATTCGACAAGTTATCAAGCAATGAACCTTTAGTGAGATTCATTCCTTTGTTCTAACCTTATTTGTCATCTCATCCATTTCATATATTTGCTTACTTGGATTTTGTCGAAAGGACACTAATTCAACATTGATGTACTCCGACATACGTACTCAGAAATTAGATGGACGAGGACGTGTAGATGCGGAACGTCCCACCTCGCAGACTTTGCAGCACGCGTCTTCTACTTTCTCGGTGTACGTTATCAGATTATTCGTCATCGATGAATCCTTATGGTTTTTCTTGCAGGCCGATTGGGGTGTTGTCCCGTCACACTAGCCCGCTATAAAGGATGATCAATCGGAAGTTCCCTGACATCCTCTCTACGGTGGTATACCGTACACCCTGTTTGCCTAACCCGCTGCGCAAATCCCCAACGTTCGACTATCAGTCCTCGGAACATCTCTACCCTAGACAAAGTCTAGATCTAGACCCCGTACAACCCCCTAACATTTATAAAGTCTTGCAAGTGGCCATGTTTCTTTATTGATTTTCCCTCGATTTCATTTCATGGCTTATATTGTACTTTTCGCTTCGTATCATTATTGCTTCCATTATACCCCAGCTTACGATATTTCCTATTTTCTCACCTTCATACTCTTGTCAGGTCTCCTTGCCTTCGCGCGTGTTACAGCGTTTTTCGTTTCCGAGTCCTCGTTTTTCGCTCTCCAAGAACTGTTATATGTATCAACATTTATTTCACATTTTGGGCTTGTTGTCGAATATACCTAGATAATTGTTTGGTTCGTCTCCGCCCCATTTATGATTCCTTACGTTTCTTATTGTCCACGCCTCTCTGTTGACTTCATGGACTCCATAATCCCTCCATCGCTCCAGCTTCTTCCCAGTGGCACGAATCTCCTGAACCTAGTGTATCCATGTACTGACCCCCCATCGCACCTAGTGCCAAATGTGTATTGTGTATATTCATCGATTATAGGACAGGTGGAATGAGTCGCGGGATGAGTCGTAAGTACAACATGGAAGAATAAAGAAGTATTTTGAAAATGACAGCAAGAAAATGAACATGATTTCCGCTCTACACAGTCGTAGCCTGCAGAGAGTGATCCCAAAGGGCCTTCTGTGCTTGATCTTTCTTCTCTTCGTCGCCTTCCGGCATGGAGAACCCCTTCATCCCAATCTCATACCCCTTGTCGTTCCGCCTGTGCACCCCTTTATCCGCATCGAGTAGGGCAACGAGCATATGATCTGTGCAAGTTTCTGGAGAGGTGGTCATAAGCCAGATCAACGATCGGAAGAAGAAGACGACGAGTTTATAAAGTGGGTTGGAGAGTTTGTACATCCCGGTGTTGACGTTCCCTGCCAAAGAATATATATGAGTTGCGTTGGTGCTGAGATGAAGAGGCGTTTATGGGTGGCTGACCGCGACCATTGCCTTGATCCCCGAATAACTTCTCTTAAGTCCTAAATTATCCAAGTCCACTCGGGGACCCAATCCTGCACCTAGGACGGACAGAACACTCGCCGGTTCTCTCTCATCCTTGGCCTTGAGGAGCAGCGGCAGCAAATCATGCGTCAATTCCCAACGTGAATAATACCCAGACGCGAGCTTCTTATCTATCCCTTCCTCTGTTTCTTGAAGCCCATAGATCCCGAATACTCCAGCGGAGTTCACGAGGAAGTTAAGCTTCCGCAGACGCTCCAAGAGGTCCTTCGCTAATGCGTGGTCATTTTTCATCAATGTCACATCACAGGCGATGAACTCGTAGGTGGAGTTCTGTGCAGAGGGGGGGCAGAGAGCGATGATGGACTCTGCGGCAGCGCGGTTACGGCCTACGAGGATGAAGTGTCCGCGACCGTGGAGGTGATTGGAGATGTATTTGGCAACAGCTTCGCCGATTCCGGAGGTCGCGCCTGTGATGGTGATGGTGGGGGTGTATGACAGGGTGTAGGATTCGTTGGTGCTCTTCGCGACCGAAAACGAAGGCATGGTTGGTTGTGGGCGTTTTGGGCGGTTTAGAAATGAGGCTATAGAGTCATTAGAGGAAATACAGACGTACTGGCTTCAGGTCCTGAATGCATGAAGTGCCACCTTCTTATATGTTTAGAAGTAATGTCAAGTTGTTGGTTTAACGTTGGTTTAACGGCTCAAAAACCCAATCACACGTATGTCTTCTTTTCTTCTTTGAATGGCCTGGCATAAAAAAACATACACTGATTGTCGGCAACCAATACCGGCCCAGGAATTGATTCCAAAATCTCCATCGGCGGTCCAATACTCCCTCCCCAATAAAGATTTGAGTTATGTTAGTATATTAGGCTATCACGACATCACGTGCCAACGTGACTGACGCGTCTCTCACCCAAATATTGACCGTTCCTGCTGTGACTTACTATTCATGACCACGTGGATACCCACACCTTTGGTCCGTCCAGGTTTTCTTCACTTTGGTAGTTGATATATTGCAAGTTATCGCTAACTGTCTATTCTTTCCATAGATATTCGCCCAAATCCGGCTTTAATTTCAACTTGAGCAGCGACGATTGGCAATGGGGCTCGAACCTACGGGTCTGGTACGATGGAACCGAGGTAGTCATCGTCCTCGCGGATGGCATCCTCATCCTTATCCCCTCACTCTCGAGAGACATGGGTACACCCACCATATTTCCCTCCGCATCTCCTGACCTCGCCTCTTTCACCCCCTCCTTTTCGTCGTCTCCATCTGCAACAAGGGCCCACGACTCGGACGAAGAACAGGAGGATTTGGGTTAAGCTCGATGCATCCGCCGCCGATGAGCTATGCGTCCACCTTGACTCTCTCAGATTCTGTTGTTACCACCCCCGCCCCGCGTTCGTGGCTTTCCCACTCCACACCCAATCTCAGGATCCCTCGCACTACTTCATCGCCAGTTGTCATCGAGTCATCCATGTCAACCTCAACTGCTGGTTCCGAACCCCTACCACGCTTGACCGACAAAGTCCTCCCAGGCCACAAATACATCTCAAACGCGCCGGCACTGCTCCAACTTGACCCTGAAGCGAAAAGTTTTTTCCTGAATCGAATACTTCGCCAGTCAGGATCAATAAGCGGATACCCACGTCGCCTCCCACGGGCATATGGAAGATCTCGCCTTATCTCCTCCATTGTCATGACATCGCGTCCTCCTCTTCGCGATGTCCATCTTCCATGAACGACTCGCCGCAGAGCGCGAATGCCACCCACACCAGTCCTCCGGCTCCTTCATCCGCAACTCCAAACACCCCTCACTCCTTCGCGCCATCCTCCTCATGCTCGTACGACCTACGTCCATCGGCTGACGCTCAAGTCGGGATCGGCCTTCTCTATTACAAGATCTCGCGAATGGGATGGGTTCTTCGGACGAAGAAGAAGAAGAAGACAATATTCGGCGGTGGCTCTGGTATTCAAGATGGAGCGTAGGCAAGGACGAAGATGATGCGGCTGCAAACAAAGCTGCGTTGGGTCAGGTAGGGCATCGCACGCAGGATAGTCAGGATAGTATGGAGAGCCAGGACAGGACGGTGGAAGGATTGATGTAAGCTTACTCCGAGGACGACAAGCACGAGGATACCAGCCAGCGGCGAACGATACTCGAGACTGAGAAGCCTTCCCCATTCCATTCACCACACCACCTCAATCATCCCCGCCCATGCCCTCCTCTCTCCAACCACCTCCCCCATTTCACCTTCGTTCATCGGTACCGACGAACGCGCGAACGTCGTCCATTGTTTGCTCCATCCGCACAGTCGACAGGATCTCCTGTGAAGGTGCATCAGATATCTACGACGATTATAGGTATTCGAGGTTCTCAACGGCGACCAAAGTGTCGATGTCTTCCCGGTTCTCTGTCAACGCGGCGTCTGAGGTTGCGCCAACCCCACCAGTACCGGAATCGCGACCGAGTATCAATTCTAGTGGTAGCAGAACGTGGGTGGATTCGACGCATTCAAGGGGGGCGGATTCGTTCCGGTGAAGAACAGATTCGGCAGGGTCGAGGCAGCATTCGCCGCACCCGTTACTGCAGGTGCTAGAGGGAGATAGTGCAATGGAGGCTGGACCACTATGGTTACAACCACCCCAACCTCAACCCCGCTCAACAACCATGGAACCACAACCTGTGAGGTAAGCATGGCCACTACCGCCTTTCCTCTCCTTCTCACTTCCCAACCCCACAGCTTACTTCGCCCATCACAAAACGGGCCCACCTGCAGGAGAACAAGCACTGCGAACCCGATCCTCGGCGATAAGTCTTCGTTAGGTGGTGCAAGTTCTCATATGGAGCAGGGTCAGGTCAAAGCCGGTCGTTGTACCTCGTTCTCAGCCAACGTTGAGTTAAGGGAAAACACAGACAGTAAGTTTTTCTCGATTTATATGTATCTTTCCCCTCCTGATTCGTAGTCCTTCACCCGCATCCAATCCTGATTCTCACACCCATCCGAACCCTTGAACATTGGCGATAAGAAATATTATCCCTTCTCCTTCAATTTGTGTTCCCTAATATCTAGTATTGAGTCAATGGGGGCGGACTCACGGTATCATAATCATATCTATCATAAACCCCGTCGTCGATACCGTCCTCTTATTCATGTAATACCGCCTCTCGTTCGTCGTCGATACCGCCTTCTCGTTCATGTGATTCTGCCCTCTCGTTCATTGCACCCTTGTTCATGTTCCACTGTCTCGTTTCTCATAGATACCTCCCCCTCGTCGTATGTCCCTCTCGTTCATTCGCCCCCCTTATTAGTTTGCCCCCTCGTTCGTCATTTGCTGTTATCAGCGCTTGCCAAAGCTCCATGTGTCATATCCACGAACTTATATAAGCTTAGGAAGATAGTTTAGCCAATCGACGGTGAGAAATTGTGTACTAACGTACCTGTAACAGCCTGCTCGATTCGATAGCAAAGGGTGGAATGGGCCTAACAAGAGGAAAGTGGATATTGGTAAGTACCCGCTCTCAATGGGGTTGATAATTCTGGACTCACTATGTTTCTCGTAGCTCTCGTTGTCATCACTGCCATTCCACCCCCCTTGTTGTACATGTTGTCACCTGGACATGATAATCGCCGTCGTGTTGATGAACCGTAGCCACCTACTTAATTGGTCTGTCAGTCAACGGTCGAATAACAAACTAATTCAGGTAGCCTTCATATATTTGTACCTATGGTATTAACGTCCGCCTGGATAAGGTATCGCGTATCTAATCTCGGATAAGATGTAACAATATCCTTATATGGATATTGTTACATCTTATCCGAGATTAGATACGCGGTGCCATCAAACTTTTTCCATGCACCCTCCCAAATAAAACTCCTAATAAATTATGTATGGCGCATGTTTAATACTACAAACAATATATATAAGCCGGATGCTCCTTCAGCCGGTGCCACCACACATCCTTTTCACGAAAATTCTGGAAAACCAAGGGTATCATCAAGACTTCCGCGGTTCTGGGTCTAGCTTTATTCCACCAGCAAATTATTCATTCACTGAAAATAGCTGTTGCCTTTGTGAAATTTTAGAATTTTAAAACACCCACCTTGTGCATGGTTTCGAGCAAGTTTCGAGGTTGAGAACTCTGTATCTAAGGGCAGAAGTTCAACTCCTACATTGTAGTGAGCAAAAACGTCTGTTTGCAACGAAGGAATATTTTTCCCACGGAATAGGGTTAGGCTCCGATATTTATATACCATCGTGTATTCATATCGCAAGGTGTCTTGGCTAGGGAAAAAGAATGGAAGATATGGAAAAATCTGTCAATTAGGGAGATAATAAAATATGAGAAGGACAAGCGAGAATTGAAGGGCGGTTTGATAAACCATTGGCGTGGAAGCCGACAGATACAACTCGACTCGGCGTTGATGGTGCTTCTGGGAAGATATCCAACGTGGGATAGGAAAATAACAATAGGGTCTGGGATGCCCTCTAATTAATATGGGCGTTCGAGTAAGAACTTGGAAGGGAACGCATGATCCTTACAGTCACACACTCCAGATTGCGGGTAGAGTGGGTAAATACCGGGGTATATGGAACCTGCGAGAATATCCACTGAGGATCCAGACGGCGTCGACAAGAAACGAAAACAGAAGGGAGGATTTATAAGAAGACTGTCGAGCATCGCAAGATCCAGGCGCTTAGAGGCCTTGGCGATCCGGATCAGAACCATTACGTCAGCTAACGGCGTGACTTCTCCAGCGAAACAACCACGGCTCGACTCCCATCTCACCACCGGAACAGGTGGCCATCGTTGCTCGCAGAAATTCTCGGATTTGGAATTTCCGGCGTCCGGTGTCTGCTGTCCGGTGTCCGGTTTTGAGTATTTAGGGCTTAAGAGCAGATTTTTGGGCTGGGATGGTGTATATCCATATATTACACTTAAATAATGTGTATCCTTGCTATACATGCCCAGAAAAACGGCCGTTGCATGATGTGGAGAAGGGGGGACGTATTTTGGAGGAAGGTTACATAATGTGCTGCCGTGGCCGGCATCCCCACACTTCCTTCCCCTCAATAATGGAAACGCGTAGTAATTAAACCATTATTCAGTTGTAAAAATTTACCGAGATCCATTCCCTTAATGTTCTAGGCAATTTATGATACAAAAGTGACTTTCAAAACAAAATTACGCGTCAATACCTGTTAGCACGTGATGGAGAATTGTCCGGCCCCTTAAAGTGTCCTTCAAAATTGTCGGTTCTTTGGGTCGCGTTACTCGTATTTAAATAAATAAATGTACATAGGATCCCATTTAGTTGCTTAGCTGGTGTACAGCCAAAAAAAACCAGCAGTTCCCCAGTATATCAGAATCCGGACACCGGACACCAGACACCGGAAATTCCAATATCGAGATGTCCTCGTTGCTCGGGCTGCAGGGCCTTACTTTGCCCTCGCCCATGGGCGTCCTCTCTACTCCCGCGCTGTCCAGTTCTCCTCCAGCTGGAGCTTCCGCAGCTGCGAGCGGCCTCACCACGCCCGCAGATCTAGACTGCGGACATTGCAACGACCATCACTCAGGTCTCCAGCGAACACAGCGGTAGGGGTGTTGTTCCCGTCACTGCTGTTGGTGATGCTGGTGCTGGTGCGTCCGCAACATCCACGACAACTCCATCCATCATCACATCCGCATCCGCGTCCACGCCCCCGGATCACAATCGCAATCCCGTTCGACCATCACGGCGGCTACGCCGATTTACGAAGCAGTGGAGGTCGAGCCGCCCACCACAACTCAGGAACACCCACCCACCTCCATCCCCTCTTCACGTCTCTCGCTCCCTCCCAAAACCTCTCCGTTCGCCTCACCCACCCTCTCTCCCGCCGTCCTCTCGTCTTACCATCCAATCACAATCCCACTCTTAACAGTCCCATCCCCCATGCCTCTCGCACACCCCTTTTTCCGGCTCTCGTTCATTTCCCACGCCGACCTCACATCCACACCGCGTCCACTGAAACGTTGTCCTACCTTACAACATGTGCGTCAGCGGACGAGCCGCCGCCTGATGTACCTGGAGTTAGCGGGCTCGGGCTGCACCCACAAGCGAACGAGCAGACGAGCGCGGCGCCGAGTTTACATGGGTTCTCGATTTACAGGCCCACCTCACCGTGTCTCCGGGGATGACCATGGGTGTTGGGAGAACCGAGAACACGTCTGGCCATTGAGAACCGCGACCGAGTCAGGGAGAGCGCTGCCCTCCTGGATCTACACCCCTGAGTTGGAAGAGGAGGAAACTGGTGAACGCGAGTTCTTGTTGTCCCTCTTTTCTTTTTTGTTTTTTAACCCTCTCTTTCTTTGCTGTACCATTTCATTTTTAAGCTCCTTTTCCCTTCTTTCTTCATCGCCTTTCCCTTTCCCTCCATCTGTTTTCCTCTTTGGCCCCATTTTTTTTTTTTTTCAAATTCCACTCTGTACGTATATTTTACACCCTCCGCTTTCCTCAATCTAATTTACCCCCTCATCGCCTCTTACATCACAAATATGACCCCCATCACGACCATTGACGACCTGCTCATCGCTATCGCATACATCGCCCTCATCGTCACTGCCACCGTCAGCGGCACCACTCTCATCTCCGTCGCAGGGTCCACGTTGTCTTCATCAGCGACATCACCCTTGCTCCTTGTATATGTCCGCCTCCTACAGTGTCATGATCGTCATCGAAACCACCACTGCCACCCCCAATGGAGATCTTGAAATCCTCGCCATCGTCTCCATCGCTTGGCGTCGCCTCCGTCTAACCGCTGACGTAGGGCTCTCCGTCACCGCTCTCGGC
>Ga0307513_10006042_pt1 | contig 15885 bp, 20 predicted proteins | sample 15_EM_MG_FD_202174 | JGI IMG/M metagenome (GOLD analysis project Ga0307513, IMG submission 202174) | Populus trichocarpa ectomycorrhiza microbial communities from riparian zone in the Pacific Northwest, United States - 15_EM | ecosystem: Host-associated > Plants > Roots > Unclassified | place... | reverse complement strand
CCACGCCCCAGCCTCACTGTCATGCATCGGACAGCTGCCAGCCCAAATTCGGATGGCAGGTGTCACGGAACTGTCATCTGCGACATCTTTTGGGAGGGTCATTAGCATGAAGTATCGTTGGCGACCCAGCCGGTCATAAGCCGAATGGAATCGTTCCCGGCCTTATATGAATCAACAAATATTTGAGCTCTTGTAAAGTTTCAGCGATCTTATAGTTGGTTTCTATGTGTGATCCCTCACCCGGTCATGCCGGTTCCGACTATAACGTCGGCTTTGTTGAATTGGAAACGCGCTCCAGATTTAAATTGGGTAAGAACGTAAAGTGAGTCCTATAGCTCTCGAGTTTGAGGTTCTCCACCGCAATTAAAAGATTTCCATTTGGCTTCCCGTTCGTCTTCGTGCCGTAATTGAGAGACCAGGTGTACTCCATCCCTTCATCTGCGCTTCCATAGATGTAAATGGCGCTTCCTATTGACTCACGTCAGTATACCCTTTTTGTCCCACATTGGACACCTACCGACGAATTCGAGTCCCATTCTCGCAGTCGAATTTGGGGCGACGTGGAAGCCCTTTGCATCACCACAAACCGGAAACCCATTCGAGTCTGTATCTGGGCATTCTGCGCTGAAGTTGTCGTAGTATACATAGGGCGAAGTGTGGGGGATCGTCTATCGGTCAAACCATCAGAACGGGATGGTAGAGCAAACCACAATGAGCCAAAAAATGGCCGTACAGAATTATAAGTAGTCTCTGCCATCGCACTGCGCGTCTAGGTGAGGAGGAAGAAGGAGCCCTCACGTCCAGCCCTGCTTTGTGTACTGATGGACAGGCTGGAGCAACGATGAAGCGTGTGTGTATCACATCCATTTTAGGGCTTGCTTCTGGTGGTTGGAGCTGGCGGTGGAGGCTAATCAGAGAATGACACCTGCCGTGTACGCGTTGGCCTCCCACAGACCATCACAGAAAAGAAAGATGAACACAGTCATCTGACTTGAGGATGAAGGGAGTCTGTAGCTACGTGTCCTCATCGTGGACGCCATGTTCGTCTTCTGCGGAATGCCCACCGACCAAGTGGCACAGCTCAAAACTATGTCATTCCAACGGTGTTGATATCGCAATATACTTGCGCTGTTGGCCATGAACAGCTTTCATCCGCGATTTACGGTACAGAGCGAGACAGCCGTGGAGAGCTCCGATGGCAAGGGGGTACAATGAGTGGGCTTGATAGCAAGTAGGGGCGCAGAAATATGTGTCGTGGAGCGTAATCGAATGCGGTCAGAGCGGAAAGTTGTCTGACGGTGGCGCGACTTGAATATGCTCTTCAGCATACGGAAAAAAACCAAAAGTACTTGTCTTCTAGATTTGAATGTTAGCCTTCCCACCGTCAGCCTTCCCAGCAGCTTGTGGCCGGGCAATCCAAGAGCTATACACATTTTTCGTGAACTAACCTTCGTGTTCGTTCAGCCCGAAGTGCAGTGCCGTTCAGTCACGCTCCGTCTACCCAGTTTGCATTGCAAATCGACCACTGGAGATCGTCTGAACACCTGGCACTTGGCACTATGGGGAACAGAAATCTTTTCTTAAGACTTCTACTCCCCGGTTCTGTGTTACCGCCATGCGTCACATCAAACCAATGGAATGCACTGCTTAGGGTCCGCCTTATTCCGCTGGATGGCGAGGAGGTAGGAGATGGAGGCCACCAGGGAATGGCAAATTACGAGATTGATTGCAAGACCATGAAGACTGTTCCACCGGGTTTCGTTAGAGAGTTCTGAGAGTGATTGTGAGGAGTGGAATGCTCATAGCGGGGTGAATGTAGACTATAATATAACAACCGCCTCAAACGGCAATAAAACAAAACAGGTCCGAAAGAAGTCCAGTGCAAACCCACAGCGGAACAGTTTAGCTTCCACCTTTGCCTCGAGGTGTAGCAGGTGGATTATCGGGCAACGGACCCGGAGGCGGTTGCCAACTACTTCTCGATTCGGCCGGCGCGGTGAGCTGGTATTCGGGTGGCGGGGCATACCCGTCATCTTGTCCGTGAATCAGGGTATTGCTCTGGTGTTGCTGTTGCCCATATATCGCCGTCCTCATAGCGGCCATCTCCTGGCGCAGCCGGTTTACTTCTTCCGCCGTCCGATCATCAGGCAGTTGTTGAATAGGTGCTGCCGGGGTGGTCACCGGAGCACTATAGTAATCCGATGGATGAGACGTGGTGACTGACGGATGAGGCGTGGTGACTGAAAGACGAGATGTGGTGACTGACGGATGAGGCGTGGTGACTGAAAGACGAGACGTGGCGACTGGTGGGCTGTAATATGCCGCCGGAGGGGCTGGAGGGGCCGGAAAGAATTGGGATAGAACTGGGGCTGGGGCGAACGTTGGGACTTGGCCACGGACCGCTGGTAGCACTTTCTGTTCTTGCTGTTGTTTCTTTTTAATTGCTTTGATGATCCAGAAAACGGCAAACAGTAGCGCAAGCCCCCCTACAACGCCGCCAATGATGGCACCTACTAGGATACCGGTGCTGTTTCTCGAGCTGGAATTCGAGGTGGGAGATAAAGTCCTGGTAGTCGTTGTGGGAGATGAATTCCCGGTAGTCGATATCCTGAATGGAGGTAAGTGCTGTCTCAAGGGTGCCAAGGGATCGTACCTTGTCCCTCCTTCTACCCGCAATACCTCGAAGGATTCAAGAAGAACAAGATTTGATTCTGAGTTGTAGGTGATATTGTGCGGTTGCGTAACATCGAGACCCGACTGCCAATATACAAGACACTTGTGATCGACGGTAGCCTCGCGACTGGAAAGTCTGGTGATATAGTCCTCTGGTGAACGCTATTGGTGGTGGATTACGAGAAGAGGGCGATTCACGTACTAGTGCCACCGTCAACGGATACTGAGCCGTAGTTGCTTCCCAACCTCCCTCGATGTCCGCAGAGTCCCCACACCCACACGGCGGCACCTTGAAAGTCCAAAATAGCCTGCAGTGGTGATGTGATGTTACTCTGGTAGTAATTATAACCAGGTATTGTATCGTTGGCGACCCAGCCGGTCATAAGCCGAACGGCTGCGTTCGCCGCCTTGTACGAATCAACAAATGTTTGGGCTCTTGTAAAGTTTCAGCGATCTCATAGTTGGTTTCTATGTGTGATCCCTCACCCGGTCACGCCGGTTCCGACTATAACGTCGGCTTTGTTGAATCGAAAACGCGCTGCAGCGTTAAATTGGGTAAGGGTGATCTCCAACGTAAATTGTTTCCTATATTTCTCGAGCTTGAGGTTCTCCACCGCAATTAAAAGATTTCCATTTGGCTTCCCGTTCGTCTTTGTGCCATAATTGAGAGACCAGGTGTATTCCATCCCTTCATCTACGCTTCCATAGATGTAAATGGCGTTTCCTATTGACTCACGTCAGTATGTCCCTTTTGTCCCACATTGGACACATACCGACGAATTCGAGTCGCATTCTCGCAGTCGAATTTGGGGCGACGTGGAAGCCCTTTGCATCATCACAAACCGGAAACCCATTTAAGTCTGTATCTGGGCATTCTGTGGTAAAGTCGTCATAATATATATTGGGTGCGGTGTGGGGGATCGTCTTTCCATGAAGCCATCAGAACAAGACGGTAGAGCAAACCGCCATGAAAAAGAAAAACAGCCGTACGATATTATAAGTAGTCTCTGCCATCGCACTGCGTGTCTGGGTGAGGAGGAAGAAGGAAATTACATAGCCGCGGGGGTTGTCAACCCATATGTTCACCTCCCGTCTAGCCCTGCTTTGTGTACTGAGGGGGTGGCTTACATTTTTGCTTGGCATCAATCCAGGCAGGTACAAGTCGTTGAATGGCTTTCCACGTGGCGATATCTGTTGAGTCTGTCTCGGGACGGATTGGAAACCCGATGAAGCGCGTGTGTATCACATTCGTTTCAGGCCTCGCTTATGGTGACATTGACCTGGTGACATTGACTGAGTGGTGGAATTGAGCTGGCCGTAGGGGAATGACAGCTGCCCTGTACGCGTTGGCCTCCCGCAGACCACCACAGATAATAAAGGCGAACACGGTTTTCTGACTTGAGGACGCAGAGAGTCCGTGGCCACGTGTCTTCATCGACCCGCTGGTGGACGCCATGTTCGTCATCGATTGGCAATTTTGACCTCACCCTTACCCCTAAAGTGCAAACATGGATCCGTCAAACTCAAGACCCCACCAAGGTGCACTTGACTCGATTTTATCGACTATTCGCCGAACAAATGCTTCATTGCGAACATTGCTGACCACCGCATCTCCTCAGGATATTGCCTACGCGCTCTCTATGCTCCCGCAATCTATCCCGGAATCTGGAATGGGTACTGGAGAGACAATCCAGTTCCTGACCAATGTTTGAGTCGAGCGTTCTTGTCTGGACAGAGCGGCCCACGGTGGGGATCGGTCCCCTCCAGCTGCTGTTGGTACTGATATACGAGCAAGTATTTCGGCTTCGTTACCGGGGGGCCTTTCTCGCTGCTCAGGTGGGGCAACTTCATTGTCGTTCTCCTCAGATGTCACCGATCGTCCTAGTTTGCAGGTTTCTTGACAACTCTCTATGACCAAAATGTTCAGGTTCACCCTCCCTGTACGCACATCCACTTTCTGTGTGTTTCGATTGTCCTGACTACAACCCCCGCCCCAGAATGAGACCACAACAACGAACCTTGAGGCGCGAACGTTGGTACTAATTCTTAATCTGCTCTCTATCCCTTGGAAGGTCTTCCATGGCAGGTCGCTGACCACAGGCGCGACCGCTAGTAATATCCTCGCACTTGGTAAGGGGCCGTTGTGCTGCTTCCTTCTTCTCCTCGCATCCAAATCTTTTGCAGTTACCTTTATTCATTCATATCATTTGATTTGGTGCTCCCAAGACGGTTTACTGACTCCCCTTTTCGATCGATAGCGTGCGCCTGAGACCACCAAATCTCTCATCGTCTCCCACCCAGCTACTCTGTAGCAGAACATGGTCTTGCTTCCACTCCCAAGATCTGCGTTTTCACTGACCGGCATCACACGAGTATTGAAAAGGCAGCCGCGGTCGTCGGAATTGGCAGGGCAAATGTGATGTCTTCCACCAAAAGGGTTCGTAGACGAGCTTAAGGAAAGGTTGACTCATTGTGAGGAGAAGGGAGAAGGAGCTGTGGTGGTTCTGAGTTTTGGGGAGGTCAATACGGTGCGACAACTCATTGACGCTGGGGTTTGAGACGTCGGGAAACGACCGTTGGGGTTTCGAAAGGGAAAATTTACACCAGACGTCAAACCGATTCGACAACCAGGCGACTGAATTTGATTAGAGGACCATTGCTTCAGCCTTTGGCTCAATCCCTTGCTTACTCCCAGTACCAATTCCTGGCGAAAAGATGGCTCTTGCTGACCGCCTCACGAATGATGGTCTGCACACTAATGGCTCGTGGTGCTCATATATCACAAGTGGTTCAACGTTCCGTATGCCTCAGGCATCTTCTACACTCGCTCCCTTGCCCTTCTCAAGTCCGTGTTCGGGCCTTCGCCACGCCATCCACCTCCAGCTTACCTTACTCCAATCCGCGTCGGTGCTCCCATTGAACCGTCTACGTCTTCTCCAGATTTGGTGCCATCACCTTTGCATACCAACCTCGAGGACTCTCGTCGCTTCGTTGCGCTTCCCTTGTTCGCAGCGTTCCTCTCATTGGAGAGCAGAGGATACTCGGAGCATGTCGAACGTAATGTGCAATTCGCTCGGGATATTGCGGGGTGGATGAACGACGACAAACGCGGAGGAAGGTGGTATGAAGTGCTGGATCTCACAAGGGCAAAGATGATCAGAAGTCGATCCTACTCAATGTCGTCTTGTTTCGCCCCCGAACCGGAGCTGCGCCTTCGGCCTACCTCCGTCCGTCGCATGGGCCTATGCTACTATGTAAAGCGATCAATGCGACTAGGAAAATGTATACGAGTCCAACAGTATACCAAGGGGTGGCAGCAGCGAGGATTGCGGTCAGCAACTGGGAACCGAAATTCCGCTGGATGGCGAGGAGGTAGGAGATGGAGTCTGTCATGAAGGTAGAATATGGGAGATACAGGAGCTCAAGGGAATGACAGATTACGAGATTGTTTGCAAGACCTATGGTCAATCCACCAGGGTTCGTTAGAGAGAGTTCCGAAGCTGATTGTGAGGGTGGAAGGTTCGTAGCAGGAGTGAATATAGGCTATAATATAACAACCGTCTCAAACGGCAATAGAATAAAACACGTCCGAAAGAGGTCCAATGCAAACCCACAGCGGAACAGTTTAGCTTCCACCTTTGCCTCGGGGTGCAACAGGTGGATTATTGGGCAACGGGCCCGGAGGGGGTTGCCAACTACTTCTCGATTCGGACGGCGCGGTGAGCTGGTATTCGGGTGGCGGGGCATATTCATTATCTTGCCCGTGAATCGGGATATTGCCCTGGTGTTGCTGTTGCCCATACATCGCCGTCCTCATAGCGGCCATCTCCTGGCGCAGCCGGTTTACTTCTTCCGCCGTCCGCTCATCAGGCGGTTGCTGAATGGGTGCCGCCGGAGTGGTCACCGGAGCACTATAATAATCCAAAGGATGAGGCACGGCGACTGGTGCGTTGTAATAAGCCGCCGGAGGGGCTGGAGGGGCCGGAAACAATTGGGGTTGAACTGGGACTGGGGCGAAGGTTTGGACTTGGCCTTTTTGTTTTTGTAATTGTCTCCTTTGAATTGCTCTGATGATCTGGACAATGGTAAATAGTATCACGAGCCCCCCCACAACGCCGCCAATGATGGCACCTGTTAGGATACCGGTGCTGTTTGTCAAGCTGGAACTCGAGGTGGGAGATGAAGCCCTGGTAGTCGAAGGGGGAGATGAAGTCCTGGTATTCGATGTAGGAGATGAAGTCCCGGTAGATGTCCTGGATGGAGGTAAGCGCTGTCTCAATGGTGCAAAAGAATCGTACCTTGTCCCTCCTTCTACCCGCAATACCTCGAAGGATTCAAGAAGAACAAGATCTGATTCTGAGTTGTAGGTGATATTGTGCGGTTGCGTAACGTCGAGACCCGACTTCCAATATACAAGACACTTGTGATCGACGGAAGCTTCGCGTCTGGAAATTATGCTGACATATTCCTCTTGTGAACGTTATTGGTGATGGCTTACGAGAAGAGGATGATTCACGTACTAAAGCCATCGTCGATGGAAACTGTGCCGTAGTCGCTTCCCGGCCCGCAGAGTCCCCACACCCACACGGCGGCACCTTGAAAGTTCAAACGAGCCAGCAGTGGTGAGCTGGTGTTACTCTGGTAGTAATGATAACCAGGTATTGTATCGTTGGCGATCCAGCCGGTCATAAGCCGAACCGAATCGTTCGCGGCCTTGTACGAATCAACAAATGTTTGGGCCCTTGTAAAGGTTCAGCGATCTTATAGCCGGTTTCAATGTGGTCCCTCACCCGGTCATGCCGGTTCCGACTATAACGTCGGCTTTGTTGAATTGAAAACGCGCTCCAGATTTAAATTGGGTAAGGACGATCTCCAACGTAAAGGAAGTCTTATAGCTCTCGAGCTCGAGGTTCTCCGCCGCAATTAAAAGATTTCCATTTGGCTTCCCGTTTGTCTTTGGGCGGGAATTGAGAGACCAGGTGTATTCCATCCCTTCATCTGCGCTTCCATAGATGTAAATGGCGCTTCCTATTGACTCACGTCAGTATGTCCCTTTTGTCCCGCATTGGACACCTACCAACGAATTCGAGTTCCATTCTCGCGGTCGCATTTGGGGCGACGTGGAAGCCCTTTGCATCATCACAAACCGGAAACCCATTCGAGTCTTTATCTGGGCATTCTGTGCTGAAGTCGGTGTAGTCTATTAAGGGCGACGTGTGGGGGATAGTCTTTCCGTCAAGCCATCAGAACAGGACGACGGTAGAGCAAACCGCAATGGAAAAAAGAAAAAAAGAAAAAACAGCCGTACAATATTATAAGTAGTTTCTGCCATCGCACTGCGCGTCTGGGTGAGGAGGAAGAAGGAAACCTGCGTAGCAACGCCATACGTCCTTCTCTGCCCTCACGTCCAGCCCTGCTTTGTGTACTGATGGACGGATTGGAGAAACGATGAAGCGCGCGTGTATACTGATGACATTGACTGGGTGGTGGAATTGAGTTGGCCCGAGAGGCTACTCAGGGAATGACGGCTGCCCTGTACGTGTTGGCCCTCCGCAGACCATCACAGATAATAAAGGCGAACACGGTTATCTGACTTGAGGACGCAGAGAGTCCGTAGCTATGTGTCTCCATCGACCCGCTGGTGGACGCCATATTACTCTTTTCTGGGATGCCCGCCGACCAAGTGGCGCAGCTCAAGTCATTCCAACGGTGTTGATATCGCAATATACTTGCGCCGTTGGCCATGAAACCGATTTACGGTGCAGAGTGAGACAGCTGCGGAGAGCCCCGATGACAAGGGGGTATAGTGAATGAGCTTGAGAGCAAGTAGGTGCGCGGAAATACGTGTCGCCGAGCGTCCGGGAGGTCCGTGGAGCGTCATCGAATGCGATCAGGGCCGAAAGCCGAAAGAATATGCTCTTCAGCATATGGAAAGAAAGCCACAAGTGCTTGTCTTCTAGATCTGAACGTTAGTCTTCCCAGCGTCGGCCTTCCCAGCTGGTGGCCGAGCAATCCGAGAGCGACACGCTTTTTTTCGCTGTGTGTTCGTCAGTTCGAAGTATCCGACACGCTCTGTCTACCCAGTTTGCATTGTAAATCGACCACCGGAGATCGTTTGAACAACTGGCACTTGGAGCAGTCGAGACTTCTACCCCATGGGCCTGTGTTATCGCCATGCATCACATCAAACCAATGGAATGCACTGCTTAGGGTCCGCCTTTCCCACTGGTTGCATTTGCGAGTCGGGCTCGTTGTCCCCGTCTCAGAGGTAATTCATCCCGACTCTCCCTGTCCACGTCGCAGTTCGCTTGGCTCCTGCTTCTCGTTTGTTAGCTTCAGTGGATTACCTAAATGACCCAACAACGACTGGACCGGCCGCAATTTAAATAGCGAGGTGTTCTTTTGAAATACTGACTTCGGTGTCGAGTTGATTCCCTCATCAGAGTCACAATTGGAAGCAGTTAGGCGTGAGTGAGTTGCTTCAAGTCCGCTTGATCAATCATGAGCTATGGAGGCTCACCCTGAGCTCGGGTGTCCCACGCCGCTGGCCGCTAAGCAACATCAAGCACAATTAGCGCCAGAAGCACAACAATTGGTAGATCATGCGGAGGGCAACAGGTCAGTGCATTCTAAGACCAGCTCTTTAACAAGTGAGCCTTGTCGCAAACTTCTCACCAATTCCAGCGCAATGTAGTGGGATAAGCTCATTCGACCCAAGCGCGCATTCACTGACAGCACCTCCGATACTACCACCAGTGCCCCAATCCGACATCGAGAGAAACATGACGCTTCCTTCACACGGCGAAGCCTCCCGCCTCTCCGATTCGCAACTTTGACCTCACCCTTACCTCCCAAAGTGTAAACATGGATCCGCTACACTCAAGACCCCACCAAGGTGTACTTGACTCGATTTTCTCGACTATTCGCAGAACAAATGATTCATTGCGAACATTGCCGACCACCGCATCTCCTCAGGATATTTCCCGTGCGCTCTCTATTCTCCCGCAATCTATCCCAGAAGCTGGAGTGGGTACTGGAGGGACAATCCAGTTCCTGACCAATGTTTTGAGTCGAGCGTTCTTGCCTGGACAGAGCGGCCCACGGTGGGGATCGGTTCCCTTCAGTTGCTATTGGTACTGACCTACGAGCAGGTATTTCGGCTTCGTTACCGGGGGTGCCTTGCCTGCTGCTCAGGTGGGGCAACTTCATTATTGTCGTTCTCCTCCGATGTCACCGATCTTCCTAGTTTGCAGACTTCTTGACAACACTCTATGACCAAAATGTTCAAGTTCACCTCCCCGTACGTACATCCACCCACTGTGCGTTCTGGTTGTCCTGACTACAGCCCTGCCTCAGGAAGAGACCATAACAACGACCCTTGAGGCGCGAACATTGGAGCTGATTCTAGATCTGCTGTCTATCCCTCGGGAGGTCTTCCATGGCAGGTCACTGACCACAGGTGCAACCACTAGTAATATCCTGGCACTTGGTAAGGCTGTTGTGCTATTTCCTTCTTCTCGCATCCCCACCTCCTGCAGTCACCTATGTCAATTCGTGTCATTTTTGTTTAGTGCTCCTAAGGCGGTTTACTGACTCGCCATTTCGATCGATAGCGTGCGCACGAGACCACCAAATATCTCGCCGTCTTCCACCCGACTACTCTGTAGCAGAATATGGTCTTGGTTCTACCCCCAAGATCTGCGTTTTCACTGACCGGCATCACGCGAGTATTGAAAAGGCAGCCGCGATCGTCGGCATTGGCAGGGCAAATGTGATATCTCTTCCGCCAAAAGGGTTCGTAGAAGAGCTTAAAGAGAGATTGACTCGCTGTGAGGAGAAGGGAGAAGGAGCTGTGGTGGTTCTGAGTTTTGGGGAGGTCAATACAGTGCGTGATCCCATTCGTGAGCAGAGCCGGATTTTGAGACATTGGAAAACGACCGTTGGGGCTTCGAAAGGGAGAATTTACGCCAGACGTCAAACCGATTCGACGACTTTGCGACCAATTTGGGGCTTGGTTGCATATCGATGCAGGTCAGGACGATGGTTTAAGACACAGACGACCTAATCTGATTAGATCTCCATTTCCTCAGCCTTTGGCGCGCTCGCTTGCTTACTCCCAGAGTACCGGTTCCTGAGCGAAGAGATGGCTCTTGCTGACAGCCTCACGAGTGATGGTCTGCGCACCTGGCTCACAGTCAAGCATGTACTAATGGTTCGTGATTCTCATAGGTCACAAGTGGTTCAACGTTCCGTATGCCTCGGGCATCTTCTACACTCGCTCCCTTGCCCTTCTCAAGTCCGTGTTCGGGCCTTCGCCACGCTACCCACCTCCAGCTTACCTCACTCCAATCCACGTCGGTACTCCCACCGAACCGTCTATGTCTTCTCCAGACATGGTGCCGTCACCTTTGGATACCAATCTGGAGAGCTCTCGTCGCTTCATTGCCCTTCCCTTGTTCGCAGCGCTTCTCTCATTGGGGAGGAGGGGGTATACTGAGATTGTCGAACGTAATGTGCAATTCGCTGGGGATGTTGCAGGGTGGATGAACGACGACGAACGCGGAGGAAGGTGGTATGAAGTGCTAAATCTCACTCATGAGGGCAAAGATGGTCAGAAGACGATCCCACTCAATGTCGTCTTATTTCGCCCCCGAACCGGAGCGGCGCCTTCGGCCTATCTCCGCCCGTCACACGGATCTATGCTGCTATGCAAAGCGATCAATGCGACTAGGAAAATGTATACGAGCCCAACGGTGTACCAAGGCGTGGCAGCAGTGAGGATTGCGATCAGTAACTGGGGAACCGGAAATGGGCTGGATGGCGAGGAGGTAGGAGATGGAGTCTGTCAGGAAGATAGAATATGGGATACACAAGAGCTCAAGGGAATGACAGATTACGAGATTGTTTGCAAGACCCTAACGACTGTTATGGTCGATCCACCGGGGTTCGTTAGAGAGTTCTGAGAGTGATTGTAAGGGTGGAAGGCTTGTAGCAGGGGTGAATGTAGACTATAATATAATCACCCTCCTCAGACGGCAATAAAATACAACAGGTCCGAAAGGAGTCCAAAGAAGACCCAGAGCGGAATGTTTTTAGCTCCCAGATTTGCCTCGAGGGTAGGTGGATTATCGGACAACGGACCCGGAGGGGGTTGCCAGCTACTCGGATCGGACATCGCGGTGAGCTGGTATTCGGGTGGCGGGACATATCCGTCACCTTGTCTGTGAATCAGGAGACCGCTCCGATGTTGCTGTTGCTCATACATCGCCGTCCTCATAGCGGCCATCTCCTGGCGCAGCCGGTTCACTTCTTCATCAACGAACTATGAGGCGCGAACGTTGAAGCTGATTCTAGATATGCTGTCCATCCCTCGGAGGGTCTTTCGTGAAAGGTCGCTGACCACAGGTGCCACCGCTAGTAATATCCTTGCACCTGGTAAGGGGCCGTTGTGCTGTTTCCTTCTTCTCGCATCTACATCTTTTGCAGTTGATTTTATCCATTCGTGTCATTTGGCTCGGTGCTCCCAAAACGGTTTATTAACTCGCCTTTTGGATTGATAGCGTGCGCCCGAGACCACCAAATATCTCGTCGTCTCCCACCCGACTCTGTAGCATAATGTAATCTCGCTTCCACCCCCGGGACTCACGTTTTCACTGACCGGCATCATGCAATTATTGAAAAGGCAGCCGCGGTAGTCGGAATTGGCAGGGCAATGTCACATCTCTTCCGCCAAAAATGTTCATAGAGGAGCCTAAATAGAGATCGACTTGTTGTGAGGAGAAGGGAGAATGAGCTGTGGTGGTTCTGAGTTTTGGGGAGGTCAACACGGCGCGCGATCCCATTCGTGAGCAGAACCGGATTTCGAGACGTCGGGAAACGGCGGTTGGGGCTTTGAAAGGGAGAATTTACCCAGACGTCAAACCGATTCGACAACTTTGCGATCAATTTGGCACTGTGTTGCATATCGATGGCAGGTAGGAGGATGGTTTAAGACACAGGCGACTGAATTTGATTAGAGGACCATTGTTTCATCCTTTAGCGCGCTCGCTTGCTTACTCCCAGAGCCGGTTCCTGAGCGAGGAGATGGCTCTTGCTGACAGCCTCACGAGTGATGGTCTGTGCACTTGGCTCACAGTCAAGCATGCACTAATGGTTCGTGATGCTCATAGGTCACAAGTGGTTCAACGTTCCGTATGCCTCGGGCATCTTCTATATGCACTTCTCAAGTCCGTGTTCGGACCCTCGCCACGCCACCCACCTCTAGCTTACTTTACTCCAATCCACGTTGGTGCTCCGACTGAACCATCTACGTCTTTTCCAGATGTGGTGCTGTCACCTTGCATACCAATGTAGATAACTCTCGTCACTTCATTGCGCTTCCCTTGTTCGCAGCGCTCCTCTCATTGGGGAGGAGAGGGGTATTCGGAGCTTGTCGAATGTAATGTGCGATTCGCTCGGGATGTTGCAATGTGGATGAACGACAACTTCACGCGGTGGTATAAGTGCCGAATCTTACTCATGAGGGCACCATGAGGGCAAAGGTGGTCAGAAGACGATCTCACTCAATGTCGTCTTATTTCGCGCCCGAACCGGAGCGGCGCCTTCGGCCTATCTCCGTCCGTCGCATGGACCTATGCTGCTATGCAAAGCGATCAACGCAATTAGGATTATGTATATAAGTCCAACAAATGTACCAAGGCGTGGCAGTAGTGAGGGTTGCGATCAGCAACTGGGGAACCGAGATTCCGCTGAATGGCGAGGAGGCAGGAGGTGGGAGATAGAATGTGGGATACACAAGAGCTAAAGCGAATGGAAGATCACGAAATGATTTCAAGACCCTGACGACTGCTTTGGTCGATCCACCAGGGTTAGTTAGAATTTCGAAGATTGTGAGGGTGGAAGGCTCGTAGCAGAGGTGAATTTAGGCTCCAATGCAACAACCGCTGGTAGCACTTTCTGTTGTCGCGATTGTCTCCTTCGAATTAGTACGATCATCAGGACAACTGCACATAGTAGCGCGAGCCCCCCTACAACGCCGCCAATGATAGCACCTGTTGGGTTACTGTTTGTCAAGCTGGAATCCGAAGTGGGAGATAAAGTCCTAGTCGATGAGGGAGATGACTCGGTAGTCGATATCCTGGATGGAGGTAAGCGCTTGTCTCAAGGGTGCCAAAGAATCATACCTTGTCCCTCCTTCTACCCGCAATACCTCGAAGGATTCAAGAAGAACAAGAGCTGATTTTGAGTTGTAGGTGATATTGTGCGGTTGCGTAACGTCGAGGCCCGACTGCCAGTGTAAAAGACACTTGTGATCGACGACATCTACGCGATTGGGATGGATGCTGATATCGTACGCTAGTGAAAAATTATCGGTGATAGCTACGAGAAGAGGGGCGATTCACGTACTATAGCCATCGTCGACGGTTGCTGCGCCGTAGATGTTTGGCGACCTCACTCGACGCCCGCAGAATCCCCACACCCACACAGCGGCACCTTGAAAGTTCAAAAAAGCCTTAAGTGGATCGAAGCTATCACTCTGATAGTAATGATAACCAGGTATTGTATCATTGGCGACCCAGCCGGCCATAAGCCGAACCGAATTGTTCTCGGGCTTATACGAATCAACAAATGTTTGGGCCCTTGTAAAGTTTCAGCGATCTTATGGTTGGCATCTATGTGTGATCCCTCACCCGGTCATGCCAGTTCCGAATATAACGTCGGCTTTGTTGACTTGAAAACGCGCTCCAGATTTAAATTGGGTAAGGACGACCTCCAACCTAAAGGAAGTATCATAGGGCCCGGGCTTGAGGTTCTCTGCCGCAATTAAAATATTTCCATTTGGCTTCCCGGTCGTCTTCGGGCCGGAATCGAGAGACCAGACGTATTCCATCCCTTCATCTGCGCTTCCATAGAGGTACATGGCGCTTCCTATTGATTCATGTTAGCATGTCCCCTTCGTCCCACGTTGGACACCTACCGAAGAAGTTGAGTTGCATTCTCGCAGTCGTCGTATTTGTGGCGAGGTGGAAGCCCTTTGTATCGTCACAAACCGGAAACCCATTCGACTCTTTATCTGGGCACTCTGTGCTGAAGTTTTCGTACCACATAAGGGGCGAAGTGTGGGAGATCGTCTTTCAGTCAATCCATCAGAACAGGACGGCAAAGCAAACCGCAACAAAAAAAAGACAACCGTACAAAATTATAAGTAGTCTCTGCCATCGCACTGTTCGTCTGGGTGGGGAGGAAGGAAGGAAACTTGTGCAGCCGCGGTGGTTGTCAACGCCATTTTATCCGTCTCTGCTCTCACATCCAGCCCTGCTTTGGGCACTGATGGACAGACTGGAGAAACGATGAAGCGCATGTATATCATATCGGTTTTAGGGCTCGCTTCTGGTGACACTGACTGCTGGAATTGGAGCGGGCCGGTAGACGCCAATCACAGAATGACATCTGCCATGTATCACAGAAAAGAAAAATGAACACGGTCACCTGGCTTGCGTCAGGACGCAGGGGCATGCGTAGCTACGTGTCTTCATCTGGACGCAATATTCCTCTTCTCCGGAATGCCCCCTGACCAAGTGGCACGGTTTAAAACTATGTCATTCCAACGGTGTTGATATCGCAATATACTTGCGCCGTGGCCATGAACAGCTTTCGTCCGCGATGTACGGCGCAGAGTGAGACAGCTGCGGAGAGAGCCCCGATGGCAAGGGGGTACAATGAGTGGGATTGAGAGCAAATAGGTGCGCAGGAATGCGTGTCGCCGGGTGTCCGGGAGCGATGTCCGTAGAGCGTCATCGAATGCGGTCAGGACTGAAAGATGTCTGACGGTGGCAGGACTTGGATATGCTGAAGAGCATATTCAATTCAACCACAAATGCTTGTTTTCTAGATTTGAACGTTAGCTTTCCCACTGTCAGCCTTCCCAGCTTGTAGCCGGGCAATCCGTCATTTTTCGTCGTGAACTAACCTTCGTATTCGTTCAGTCCGAAGTACAGTACCGTTCAGTCACGCACCGTCTACCCAGTTTGCATTGCAAATCGACCAGCGGAGATCGTCTGAAGACCTGGCACTTGACATCTTGGGTGTAGCGTGAAGGTTTCAGATAGGGCGACGGGGGCCCACCGGGGTCCGAGGGATACTCAGAGGGGTGGAGAGACGACGATGGAATGGGATATGGATTACAAAGTCGAGTGAGGATCCTGTCCTCGA
>Ga0307513_10006041_pt1 | contig 15886 bp, 19 predicted proteins | sample 15_EM_MG_FD_202174 | JGI IMG/M metagenome (GOLD analysis project Ga0307513, IMG submission 202174) | Populus trichocarpa ectomycorrhiza microbial communities from riparian zone in the Pacific Northwest, United States - 15_EM | ecosystem: Host-associated > Plants > Roots > Unclassified | place... | reverse complement strand
CGAACGAGCGCACCGCGATCTCGTGCGCCACCGCCGCCCCGTCCAGCCGGGGCACCACCGGCCGCGCCGGATCGCCCAGCGCGCCGACCCTCGCGGCCAGCCGCAGCACCCGGCGCACCTTGTCGTCGATGACCTCCTCGGGCACCTCGCCGCCGCGCACCGCCGCGACCAGCTTGGCGCCCCACGGGTTCTCCAGCGCCGGCATCGCGATGTCGAGACCGCCCAGCGCCGCACCGACCGTCTCCCGCGCCGCCCGCCAGTCGGAGACGACCACCCCGTCAAAACCCCATTCCTGCTTGAGTACGCCGGTCTGCAGCGGCCCGTTCGCCGCCATCGGCAGCCCGTTGACCCCGTTGTAGGCGCTCATCACGCCCCACCCGCCGGCCGCCACGACCCGTTCGAACGGAGCCAGGTAGACCTCGCGCAGCGCCCGCTCGCCGATCCGCACGTCGACGCTCATCCGGTCGGTCTCGAAGTCGTTGCCCACCAGGTGCTTCACGGTCGTGCCGACCCCGTGCGCCTGTACGCCGGTCACGAAACCCACCGCGATCTCGCCGCTGAGCAGCGGATCCTCGGAGTAGCACTCGAAGTGCCGGCCGCCCAGCGGGGTGCGCTGCAGGTTGACCGTCGGGCCGAGCAGCACGTGCACACCCTTGCGCCGGGCCTCCTGGCCGAGCACCAGTCCGGCCCGGCCGGCCAGCGCCGGATCCCAGGACGCCGCCAGCGCGGTCGGGCTGGGCAGCGCGATCGACGGGTCCTCGGGTGCCCAGCCCGTGCCGCGTACACCGATCGGCCCGTCCGACATCACCAGCGACCGCAGCCCGATCCGCTCGATCGCCGGCAGCGACCAGAAGTCCTGCCCGGCCAGCAGCGAGACCTTCTCCTCGAGGTCGAGTTTGGCCAGCAGCGGCTCGATGTCGTACGTCATGGAAGCGCTCCCATCTGATTGCCTGCGGGGAATCCTACGTGCGCAGATAGGACGCGCCGTTCAAGTCGACGATCGTCCCGGACGCCCACTCCGCCTCCGGCGACGCCAGCCAGTGCACCGCCGCCGCGATCTCCTCGGGCTGGGCCACCCGGTTGAACGGGCTCTGCGCCCGGATCGCCGCCCCGCGCTCGGCCTTGAGATGCTCGTTCGTCATGTCGGTCGCGACGTAGCCGGGCGCCACCGAGGCCACCGCGATCCCGTACGGCGCCAGCGCCACCGCCAGCGACTGGCCCATCGCGTTCAGGGCGGCCTTGCTCGCCCCGTACGCCGGCTGGGTCGGCTCGCCGCGGAACGCGCCGCGCGACGACACATTCACGATCCGGCCGCCGCGCTCGCGCATGTGCTGGGCGGCGGCCCAGGCCGCGTTCGCCGCGCCGAACAGATTCACGTCGAAGGTGTGCCGCCACATCGCCTGCCAGCCGGCGTAGTCGGTGCCGAACACCGGATGCGGCGGTTGCGGATCCGCCGCGTACACGCCGGCGTTGTTGACCAGCACATCCAGCCCACCCAGACCGGCCGCAGCAAGATCAACCATTTCGCGTACGCCCGCGGGGTCGGCCATGTCGGCCCGGACCACGACGTGCCCGGCGCCGGGCAGCTCCGCCGCAAGCTGCTCGGCCAGCGCGGCGGAATCGCGATAGTGCACCGCCACCCGGTCCCCACCTTGCGCGAACCGCGTCGCGATCGCCCGACCCACACCCCGGGACGCGCCCGTCACCAGCACTGCTCGACCTGTCATAACTAGACCCTAGGATCTTTGTCGTGGACCCTGACTGCCTGTTCTGCCGCATCGTCGCCAACCAGATCCCGGCGACCGTCGTGCACGAGACCGAGACCACGCTCGCATTCCGGGACATCGCCCCCAAAGCGCCGGTGCACGTGCTGGTGATACCCAAGGACCACCATCCCGACGTGGTGACGCTGGCCCGGGCCGATCCGCGGGCGGCGGCCGACGTGCTGGCCTCGGCCGCCGCGGTGGCCGAGGCGGAGGGGGTGCTGGCCGACGGCTTCCGGCTGATCTTCAACAACGGAGCCTGGGCCGGCCAGGAGGTCTTCCACGTGCACGCCCACGTCCTGGGCGGCCGGCCCCTCGGCCCGATGGTCTCAGCATGAACGAGCGCACCGAGCGGCACACGGTCGCGCCGCATCACGGCCTCGCAGGCGAGGGCCACGAGGGCATGCGAAAGGTTGGCACAGCATGACTGCGGCTGAACGGCTTGAGCGGGTTGTTCGCAAAGCGCAGGCTGACTTCCGGGTGCCCGGGCTTTCCGCCGCGCTGTACCGGGCCGACCGTGATGTCTGGAGCTGCACCGTCGGCACCTCCGGCAACCCGGAGCACCCGCTGCAGGCCGGCACGCAGTTCCGGATCGGCTCGGTCACCAAGACCTTCACCGCTGTGCTGGTCATGCAGGCCCGCGACGACGGACTGCTCGACCTCGACGACCCGATCGCGAAATACCTGGAGGTCCCAGCGCACGGCGACGCCACGATCCGCCGGCTGATCTCACACACCGCCGGCTTCCAGCGCGAGCCGTTCGGTGACGTCTGGGACACCCTTGTCTCGCCCGACGACGCCGGCCTGCTCGCCGACCTGGACCGCGCCGAACGAGTGCTGCCCAACAACCGCCGCTTCCACTACTCCAACCTCGGCATGGCCGTGCTGGGCCAGCTGGCGGCGAAGGTGCGCGGCGGCAACTGGGCCGAGTTGCTGCGGGAGCGGATCCTCGACCCGCTGGGCCTGACCGCGACCACGGTCGTGGCCCACGACAGCGCGGCGGTGGGCTACCTGGTCGACGCCTACTCCGACGCCGCGCACGCCGAGGCCCAGATCGACATGGGCGGGGCGGCGTCCGCCGCACAGATCTGGAGCACCGCCTCCGACATGGCCCGCTGGGCGGCGTTCCTGGCCAGCCCCGAGATCATCGACCCGGACGGCGCCGTGCTGAGCGCGGCGACGCTGGACGAGATGCGCTGGCCGCTGACCACCACCGACGAGGCGCTCTGGCTGGGCGGCTTCGGGCTCGGCCTGATCCTGCTGCCGCAGGGCAAACGCGTGCTGCACGTCGGGCACGACGGCGCGATGCCCGGTTTCCTGGCCGGCGTCTACGGCCGGCGCGGCGGCGAGGGCAATCCCGGCGCGCTCGGCGCCGCCGTGCTGGCCTCCTCAGGTACCGCCGCCGGCGCCATCGAGATCGTGCACGACCTGCTCCGGATCGCCGTCGAGGCCGACCCCGCCGAGATCCGGCCGTGGCGGCCGGGCCAGCCGGCTCCGGAGGCCTACCGGACGATCCTCGGCCAATGGTGGAGCGAGGGCTTCGCCTTCGTCTTCAGCTGGCACGACGGCACCTTGCAGGCCCGCAGCGCCGACGCGGCCGCCGACCGGCCGCCGTCGGTCTTCCGTCCGCTGGGCGACAACCCCGACGTGCTGCGCACGGTCTCCGGCCGGGAGACGGGTGAGCTGCTGCGGCTGACCCGCGACGACAACGGCGTGGTGGTCCGGATGCACTGGGCGACCTATCGGGTCACCCGGCAGCAGGAAGCCTTCGACGGGGGGTCTCCCTCGGCGGGTTGACCGCGCGCTTCGAACAGCCCGCTCGGCGCGATAATGGGATCGGCGCGATCGCGGCCGAGCGGATACGATGGCACGATCCGAACGCGGCCGTGCAAAAGATCGCGGCGTCGAGAATGAGAGCAGGTGGCGTAGGCCTCACGGCCGCCCTATGACCGGCACCGATCACAGCAACGCTGCCGCTCGGGCGCAGACCAAGATCTCGGTCTCCGACCCGAAGATCATGGTGAACCTGCTGGGCCCCAAGGACGAGATCCTGCGGCTCATCGAGCGGACCCTGGTCAGCGACGTCCACGTGCGCGGCAACGAAATCACGATCACCGGCGCCCCGGCCGACAACGCGACCGCCGAGCGCCTCTTCTCGGAGCTCATCGAGCTGATCGAGAAGGGCGAGACGCTGTCGGTTGACGCCGTCCGGCGCACCGTCACGATGCTGGAGCAGAACACGACCGAGCGCCCGGCCGAGGTGCTCACGCTCAACATCCTCTCCCGCCGCGGCCGCACCATCCGGCCCAAGACGCTCGGCCAGAAGCACTACGTCGACGCCATCGACGAGAACTCGATCGTCTTCGGCATCGGCCCGGCCGGCACCGGCAAGACCTACCTGGCGATGGCCAAGGCCGTCCAGGCGCTGCAGGCCAAGCAGGTCAGCCGGATCATCCTGACCCGCCCGGCGGTGGAGGCGGGCGAGCGGCTCGGCTTCCTGCCCGGCACCCTGAACGAGAAGATCGACCCGTATCTGCGGCCGCTCTACGACGCGCTGCACGACATGCTCGACCCCGAGACGATCCCCCGCCTGATGCAGGCCGGCACGATCGAGGTCGCGCCTCTGGCCTACATGCGTGGAAGAACCCTTAACGATGCGTTCATCATCTTGGACGAGGCGCAGAACACCACGCCCGAACAGATGAAGATGTTCCTTACCCGGCTCGGGTTCGGCGCCAAGATCGTTGTTACCGGCGACGTCACCCAGGTCGACCTGCCCGGCGGCACCACCAGCGGCCTGCGTATCGTGCGGGAGATCCTGCAGGGTGTCGAGGACGTGCACTTCTCCGAGCTGTCCAGCTCGGACGTCGTGCGGCACCGCCTGGTCGCCGAGATCGTCGACGCGTACGCGCGCTACGACGCCGAGCAGGAACAACCAGCCACGCAGTCCGTCCATGCCGTCCCCGGGCGCGCCGCCAGCGGTGGCCGCCCCGGGCGTCGGCGCTGATCACCGGGGGTAACCGCACCGCTATGTCCATCGAGATCGCCAACGAGTCGGGAGTCGAGGTCGACACCGACGCGATCCTCGATGTGGCCCGGCACGCGCTCGACGAGATGGGGGTCAACCCGCTCGCCGAGCTGTCGATCCTGCTGGTCGACATCGACTACATGACCGAGCTCAACCACCGGTGGATGGGCAGCGACGGCCCGACCGACGTCCTCGCGTTCCCGATGGACGAGGGCAGCGTCGACCACGGCCCCGGCGAGGCGGGCGCGGGTGAGCCGGCGCTGCTCGGCGACATCGTGCTCGCGCCCGAGGTGGCGGCCAAGCAGGCCGCCGCCGCGGGCCACTCCGCCGCCGACGAGTTGCACCTGCTCACGGTGCACGGGGCGCTGCATCTGCTCGGCTACGACCACGCCGAGCCCGACGAGGAGCGCGAGATGTTCGCCTTGCAGGCCCGGCTGCTGCAGAGCTGGCGCTCCGGGCGGCGGGCCGGCTGACACCGTGGACCCGTCCCGACTACTCGCGGCGGGCGCCACCGGCGGCCTGCCTGACCTGCAACTGATCATTTCCGCGGTGGCGCTGGTGTTCCTGGCCGGCCTCGCCTCCATGACCGATGCCGCGCTGGCCACGGTCTCGCCGGCGCGCGCCCAGGAGATGGCTCGCGAGGGCCGGCGCGGCGCCGATTCGCTCGCCGCCGTGGCCGGCGACGTGGTCCGGCACCTCAATCTGCTGCTCCTGCTGCGGCTGCTCTGCGAGCTGACCGCGACCACGCTGGTCGCGCTGGTGGCCGTGGACAGCTGGGGGGTCGGCTGGCGGGCCGCGCTGGTCACCGCCGGGGCGATGACGCTGGTCAGCTTCGTCGTGGTCGGGGTCGGGCCGCGCACGATCGGGCGCCAGCACGCGTACGCGATCGGCCGGGCCACCGCGCCGCTGGTCCGCGGCCTGGGCCGGGTGCTCAATCCGCTGGCGTCGCTGCTGATCCTGATCGGCAACGCGGTGACGCCCGGCAAGGGCTTCCCGGAGGGGCCGTTCGGCAGCCAGGTCGAGCTGCGCGAGCTGGTCGACCTGGCCGAGCAGCGCGGCGTCGTCGAGCACGGCGAACGCGAGATGATCCACTCGGTGTTCGCGCTGGGTGACACGATCGCCCGCGAGGTGATGGTGCCACGGACCGAGATGGTCTGGATCGAGGCGCCCAAGACGCTGCAGCAGGCGCTGTTGCTGTTCCTGCGCTCCGGCTTCTCCCGGATCCCGGTGATCGGCGAGAGCGTCGACGACGTGCTCGGCGTGCTCTATCTCAAGGACGTGGTCCGGCGCACCCAGTCCGGCGACCCGGCCGCGTCGGCCGAGGCGGTCGCCGACGTGATGCGGGCGGCTACCTTCGTGCCCGAGTCCAAGCCCGTCGACGACCTGCTGTCGGAGATGCAGGCGGCCCGCACCCACTTGGTCATCGTCGTGGACGAGTACGGCGGCACGGCCGGCCTGGTCACCATCGAGGACATCCTCGAGGAGATCGTGGGCGAGATCACCGACGAGTACGACGTCGAGCGCCCGCCGGTGGAGCACCTGGAGGACGGCTCGGTGCGGGTCACCGCCCGGCTGCCGATCGAGGACCTCGGCGAGCTGTTCGGCGTCGAACTGCCCTCGGACGAGGTCGAAACCGTCGGCGGCCTGCTGGCCCAGACGCTGGGCCGGGTGCCGATCCCGGGCGCGTCCGCCGACATCGGCGGCCTGCACCTGATCGCCGAGGGCACGACCGGGCGCCGCAACCGGATCGACTCGGTGCTGGTACGCCGGGTCGAGTCGGCCGCACAGTCCGAGGAATCCGAGAGCAACCCCGTCGACGAGGAAAGACAACACGCTGATGCCTGACCGGACCACTGCTGTTCCCGCCGCGCCGACGGCCGAGCTGACCGCCGAGGACGCCAAGCTGGTGACCCTCGCCCGCGGCGCCCGCGCCCGGGTGGGCGCCGCCGAGGGTGCGGCGGTCCGCGACCAGGACGGCCGCACCTACGCCGCGGCCAGCGTCAGCCTGCCGAACTTGTCGATCACGGCCCTGCAGCTCGCGGTGGCGTCCGCGGCGGCGGCGGGTGCGACGCTGCTCGAGGCGGCGGCGGTGGTCACGCCGGCCCCGACATTGGAGAGTCTGGGGCACGCGGCGGTCCGCGATCTGAACCCGGCGGCGCCGATCCACGTCGCGGGCCCGGACGGCAAGCTGCTCGGCACGGTCACGGCATGACGGACGGCGGCGACGAACGGCGGCTGACCGCGGGCGAGCGCAACGAAGTGCGCCGGCAGGAGCGGCGGGCGGCGCGCCGGGCCGAGGCGGCGGGGCAGCGCGGGACGGGGGGCGCCGAGGGGCGCGGAGTTGGGCGCGCGGCGGCTGGTGGTCGTGGCGGTGGGTCGGATGGTCGCGGTGGCGCGGCTGGCGGTGCCGCGGCGGGTGGTCGTGGCGGTGCCGCGGGTGGTCGGGGTGCTGCTGGTGGCGCGGCGGGTGGTCGTGGCGGTGCGGCGAGTGGTCGGGGTGTTGCTGGTGGCGCGGCGCGCGGTGGTGCGGCTGGGCGCGTGGGCGGTGACGGCGACGGCGCGGGTGGTCGGCGGGGCGCCAGTGCGGGGGCGTCGGGTGGTGGGCCGCGTGGTGGGGCTGTTGGGCGTGGCGGGGCTTCTCCTGTGGGTCGTGCTGGCGGGACTGGCGTGGGTGGTAAGCGAGGCACGGGCGTGGGGGCGTCTGGTGGTGAGCCGCGAGATGGGGCTGCTGGGCGTGGCCGGGGCGCGGGCTCCGACGTCGGTCGTTCCGCTGGGTCTGGTGGCGGCACCGGTGCTGTGGCTGGTCAGCGAGGCACGAGCGTCGGGGCTTCCGGCGGTGAGCCGCGTGGCGGGGCTGCTGGTCGGGGCGGGGCTTCTGGTGTGGGTCGTGCTGGCGGGACCGGTGTTGTGGCTGGTCAGCGAGGTACGAGCGGGGGTGAGCCGCGTGGTGGGGCTGGCCGGGGCGGGGGCTCCGACACCGGTCGTGCTGGCGGGACTGGCGCTGTGGCTGGTCAGCGAGGCACGAGCGGGGGTGAGCCGCGAGGCGGGGCTGCCGACTTGGGCGGGACCGGTGTCAGCCCGGACGGCGGGACCTCCAGGATCGGGGACGGTGCGGGCTCCGACGCGGGTGCCAGGGCCGCTGCGGGTGGCGTGAGCCCTGCCGCCAGGGAGAGCCATGGAGCCGCGGCTTCTGCAGGCCGGGCTGGAGCGCGTACTGAAAAAGCTCCTGGTCGTAAGGCCCATCGGCACAAGGCCGCGGCGCTCGCCAAGGCCGCTGCGGACGTCGCCTATCGCGCCGGTTTTGCGTGTTTTGTCGGGCGGCCCAATGCCGGCAAGTCCACCCTGATGAACGCGATCATCGGGCAGAAGATCGCGATCACATCGAGTAAGCCGCAGACCACCCGGCATGTCATCCGGGGCATCCTGCATCAGGAGCGCGCCCAGCTCGTGCTCGTCGACACGCCCGGGCTGCACCGGCCGCGGACGCTGCTCGGCGAGCGGCTCAACGACCTCGTGCGCGAGACGTGGAGCGAGGTCGACGTGATCGGGGTGTGTTTCCCGGCGGACGAGCCGGTCGGGGCCGGTGACCGGTTCATCTCGTCGGAGATGGCCGCGCTCAAGGCCACCGTCATCGCCGTGGTGACCAAAGTGGACCTGGTCGATCCGGCCACGCTCGCCGAGCGGCTGCTCTCGGTCAGCCGGCTCTATGATTTCGCCGAGATTGTGCCGGTCAGCGCGGTCTCCGGACATCAGGTCGAGACGCTGGTCGACGTGATCACCAAGCACCTGCCCGAGTCGCCGCCGCTGTATCCCGACGACGTGCTCACCGAGGAGCCCGAGCAGGTGCTGATCGGCGAGCTGATCCGGGAGGCCGCGCTCGAGGGTGTGCGCGACGAGTTGCCCCACTCGATCGCGGTGCTCGTCGAGGAGATGCAGGTCGAGGGCACATTGACCAAGATCTACGCCGATGTGTACGTCGAGCGCGACAGCCAGAAGTCGATCGTGATCGGCACCCGGGGCGCCCGGCTCAAGGACGTCGGCGTGAAAGCGCGCGCCCAGATCGAGGCGTTGCTCGGCACGCGGGTCTACCTCGACCTGCACGTGCGCGTCGCCAAGGAGTGGCAGCGCGACCCGAAACAGCTGCGCAAGCTCGGCTTTTAAGCGGCCGTGCTCAGCGCTGCCGGACCAGCAGCGGCTGGGCGACCTCGCCGACCAGCCCGTCCGGGTCGAACAGGTCGCCGTGTGCCAGGCCGAGCCCGTCGCCGGTCAGCCGGGTGTGGCAGGACAGGTGCACCCAGTCGCCTTGCGGCGGCCGCAGCAGGGTGGTCGTCATCGTGGGCGGGATCGACAACCACTCGCGCAGCGGCAGCGCCGCCGACAGCCCGTTGGCCGAGTCGGCGACGATCAGCGCTCGGTCCTGGCCGGTGAGCTCGGCGCCCTCGACCAGCGGCAACCGCACCCGGGTCCAGGCGGCGGCCGACCCGATGGAGTCGTGGAAGGTGCCCTCGGTGAACCGCCACTCGATCGACTCGCCGTAGCCCCAGTTGCCCTGGCCGTCGAAGAACCGCTGCTCGACCGGGCCGGGCAGGGGCGGCGGAGGCTGCTCCTTCGTGGTGGCCGGCGGGGGCGGGCCGGTGGCGATGTGCCAGCCGCGGGCGGTCACCACGACCTTGCCGTCGACGACCATCCGCGCCTCGTTCAGATAGGTCAGCCGGCCCGGCTTCACCGGCGACACCTCGATGCTGAACGGGCGGCGCGGGATCGGCCCGAGAAAGTCCACCGAGATCCGGGCGAGCCGGCGGCCCTCGGGATTTTCGGCGAGCACCCGGCCCAGCAGCGCCGCCGGCGGGCCGCCGTGCTGGGCGTCGGTGTCCCACGGGCTCTCGGTGGCGCGGGTCGGCTCGTACCGGTGCTCGCCCGCCGGCAGGTAGTAGGCCGTCTCGTCCATGCCTCGATCATGCCCCGGGCACGGCCGCCACGGTCACATCGCCGCTCGACGTCCGCAGGTCGAGCACGTTCTTCGAGCTGGGGTCGTTGGTGATACCGGCCACATTCTTGTCGCCGGAGCTCGCCCGGGTCCGCACCTGGTACTTGCCCTCCGGCACCAGCACGTCCACGTCCCCGCTCGACGCCTGGGCGGTGACCGAGGCCGCGGCGGTCAGCTTCACGTTGATGTTGCCGGAGGTCGCCAGCGCGGTGACGTTGCCGTCGACGTTGATCGCGCGTACGTCGCCCGAGGTGGCCTCCAGCGTCGCCGGCCCCTTCGAGTCCGCGACCATGACGTCGCCGGACGTGGTCCGCGCCCGTACCGTGCCCGTCGCGCCGCGGATGTCGATGTCGCCCGAGCTGACGTGCACGTCGGCGCTGCCCACCCCGGTCAGCGACACCGTTCCGGAGCTCAGCTCGCCGGTCACCGCGACCCCGACCGGCGCCTCGATCTGGTACGACACCTGGCAGTTGGGCCCGCAGGAGGTGCCGAGATGCAACTGCGACCCCGTCACGGTGTAGCTCAGGCCCGGGTCCGAGCTGCTGTGCACGATCCGGGTGATCCGGGTCTCGTTGATCGCCGACGTGCGCACCGCGACGTCACCGCTGCTGCCATCGAGCACGATCTCGCTGACCTTCACCTTCTCGACGTCGTTGAACGTCAGCTTCGCGCCGATCCCGCCCCCACAACCGGCCAGGGCGGCCGACGCCGCGGCGACGAGGGTGATGGCGCCGGCGCGCCGGAACAGTCTCGGGTTCATGCCCTGACGCTATGGCCCGCCGGGGTAGGGAAACCATCGGTCCTCCCACCCAGGCACCCCGGAAAAGACCCTGAGATCCGGGTCAGGGTTTCTCGTGGAGGCAGGGCAGAGGTTGTCGTACGGGGAGGGCAGAATGGCGTCGTGCCCGGATACCGCCGCCAGCTCTACCGCGACGACGCGGTCGTGCTGCGTGCCCAGAAACTGGGCGAGAGCGACCGGATCATCACCCTGCTGACCCGCCGGCACGGCCGGTTGCGCGCGGTGGCCCGGGGGGTGCGCCGCACGACGTCCCGCTTCGGCGCCCGGCTCGAGCCGTTCGGCCACGTCGACCTCCAGCTCGCCGGCTCACCCGAGGGCGTGGGCAGCAGCCTGCACTCGGTCAGCCAGGTCGAGGCCGTCCAGCTGTACGGCAAAGAGTTCCTCGGTGACTACCCGCGCTACACGGCCGCGAGCGCGATCGCCGAGACCGCCGAGCGGCTCACCCCGGTCGAGCGCGAGCCGACGCTGCGGTTGTTCCAGCTGACCCTCGGCGCGCTCAAGGCGCTGGCCGCCCGCGAGCATTCGAGCAGCCTGGTCCTCGACGCCTACCTGCTGCGCGGCATGTCCTTCGCCGGCTGGGCGCCCGCGCTGGCCGAGTGCGCGGTCTGCGGCGAGGCCGGCCCGCACGGGGCGTTCTCGGTGCCCGCCGGCGGCTCGGTCTGCCCCGACTGCCGCCCGCCCGGCGCGGCCCACCCCGCGCCGGCCACGCTCGGCCTGATGCTGGCCCTGACCAGCGGCGACTGGCTGGTCGCCGACGCCACCGCGCCGCCGGTCCGCCGCGAGTGCAGCGGCCTGGTGGCGGCACACCTGCAGTGGCACATGGAGCGCGCCCTGCGCTCCCTGCCACTCGTCGATCGACGGGAGAGCACTTCGTGACGCGTCCGCCCACCCCGCACATCTCCGGCGCCCTGCCACCCGAGCTGCCCCGCGACGCGCTGCCCAAGCACGTCGCGCTGGTCATGGACGGCAACGGCCGGTGGGCCAAGGAGCGCGGCCTGTCCCGCACCAAGGGGCACGAGCAGGGCGAGCACTCGCTTTTCGACACCATCGAGGGCGCCATCGAGCTGGGCATCCCCTACCTGTCGGCGTATGCGTTCTCGACGGAGAACTGGAAGCGTTCGCCCGACGAGGTGCGCTTCCTGATGGGCTTCAACCGCGACGTGATCCGCCGCCGCCGCGACCAGCTGGTCGACCTCGGCGTCCGGGTGGTCTGGTCGGGCCGCGCGGGCCGGCTGTGGAAAAGCGTGATCTCCGAGCTGCAGACGGCCGAGGAGATGTCCCGCGGCAACAAGACCCTGACGCTGCAGTTCTGCGTCAACTACGGCGGCCAGGCCGAGATCGCCGACGCGGCGGCGGCGATCGCCCGGGAGGTGGCCGCGGGCCGGCTCAAGCCCGACAAGGTCAACGAGAAGACGATCGCGAAATATCTGTACCACCCCGAGGTGCCCGAGGTGGACATGTTCCTGCGGCCGTCGGGCGAGCAGCGCACGTCCAACTTCCTGCTCTGGCAGTCGGCATACGCGGAGCTGGTCTTCCTGGACACGCTGTGGCCCGACTTCGACCGCCGGCACCTTTGGTACGCGTGCGAGCTCTACGCGAGCCGGGACCGGCGCTTCGGCGGTGCCGTGCCCAACCCGGTCGCGCCCCGCTGACCCGCTGCCGGTCAGGCCGTGATCGCTGAGACGGCGGCGTACACGTCGGAGAGATCCGGCAGCACGGTGTGGGCGCCGGCCCGGATCAGTTCGGCCATGCTCGTGCCGCCCGTCGCCACGCCGACCGCCAGCGCGTTGTTGGCCAGCGCCGCCGTCACGTCAAAGGCGGTGTCCCCGATGACGACGGGCTCGAAGCGCTCGCCGTATTTCGCCTCGGCCCGCTCCAGGGACCGGCGCACCAACGTGGCCCGCACGCTGTCGTCGGTGCCGTAACCGCCGATCTCCGCGTCGAAGGCGTCCGCCAGCCCGAACACGGCCACCTTCGTGGCGGCCACCTGTGGCACGTTCCCGGTGACCAGTGTCTGCACCACGTCGTCGCGTTCGCTTAGCCGGGCCAGCACCTCGCGCACCCCGGGCAGCACCGTGCCCTGCTCGACCAGTTGGTGCCGCAGGGAGTGCACTTCGGCGACGTAGCGCTCGAAGAACCGCTCCGGCGTGCACGTCGTCACCCCGTGCGTGGCGAACACCTCGGCGCAGATGTCCAGGTCGGTGCGCCCGCCGAAGATCGGAGTGTCCCGCCAGGCGATGCCCGTGACATCGGTGAACGCGTTCCGCCACGCCTGGGCCCCGACCCCGGCGCCGTGCAGCAGCGTGCGGTCGATGTCCCACATGACCAGCCGTCTCACTCCTGGGCCAACCGTCGTTCGACGTGTTCGACCTTGGCGGTGAGGGCGTTCGTCACGCCGGGGCGGATGTCGGCCTTCAACGACACGGACACCCGCGGCGCGTGTGCGGCGACGACGTCGACGGCCTGCTTGACGACTGCCATCACCTCGTCCCACTCGCCCTCGATGGTGGTGAACATGGCATCGGTACGGTTCGGCAGCCCGGAGGCCCGCACCACCCGGACCGCCTCGGCGACCAGATCCCCGACGGAGTCGCCCTCGCCCAGCGGCGTGACGGAAAACGCAACCAGCATGACCCCATCGTCGCACCCGCAACCCGCGGTCAGATCTTGTCCTGTCTCGTGACTATCGACTCGTTTGGCGCTCGGGACGGGCCGTCGCGCTCACTGCCGACGACTGTCTGAAGCTCGGTGGCCAGGTGGTCGCGCACCGCGGTGACGGCCCGGATCCGTTCGTCGAGAACGGCGAGTCGCCGCCGCGCGACTGCCACCAGCGCGGGGGAAGGCGCGGCAGTGCTCAGATCGCCATCCAGGCAGCATCGGAACTGCGCCGCATCCGCCAAGGTGAGACCGGCGGCGAGCAGGTAACGGATGCTGCGCACCCGCGCCACGGTGTCGTCGCGGTAAGTCCGGTACCCATTCGCGGCACGCTGGGACTGCAGTAGTCCCTGTTCCTCGTAAAACCGCAACGCCCTGGCCGAAGCTCCGGTGGCTCGCGCCAACTCGCCGATCCGCACACCGGAAACGTACTCGGCGGTCAACCGATGACGCCCCCACCGTCCACCGGGATCACCACGCCGGTAGTGAACGCGGCCTCGGGCCGGGCCAGTTGGACGATCCAGAAGGCCACCTCCTCCGGCTGGCCGATCCGGCCGAGCGGGACCCGCGCGATCAGGGCGTCGCGGGTCGCGTCGGCCTGCTCGCGGGTCAGCCCTTGATGGCGGGCGATGGGTGTCGCGATCGGCCCGGGTGCGACTGCTGCCACCCGCACCCCGCGCGGTGCGAACTGCACGGCCCACGAACGGGTCAGCGATTCCAGTGCGGTCTTCAACGCCGCGTACAGTTCGCCGCCGGGCAGTGGCCAGCCACGCTGGCCGATCGACGTACTGACGTTGATCACCACGCCGTGGGCGGTGGCGAGGTGGGGCAGGGCGGCCTGGGTCAGATACATCGGTACGAGCAGGTTGGTGGCGATCATCTGCTGGGCGGCGTCGCCGGGCGTGCCTTGCCGAACGATGGCGGCGTTGTTCACCAGCACGTCCACCCGGCCGAATTCCGCTATCGCCGTGCGCACGATCAGCTCCGGGGCGGCGGGGCCGGTGACGTCGGCGACGAGCGGCCGGATGCCCGGCCGGCCCTGCGCGGTCTCCGCCAGCCGGGCCGCGGTGCGTCCGACGATCAGGACGTGGGCGCCCTGGTCGGCGAAGGATCGTGCGGTCGAGCGCCCGATGCCGGTACCGGCGCCGGTCACGATCACTGCCTTGCCGGCGAACTGCATTGATGTCATGCCCGCCGACCGTAAACATTGACGCCCGCGTCAAGGTCAACCCGTCGATACCGGTGGTGTAGATACGGGGTTGAATGTCCCCTAGGCGCAGCGCTAGTCTTGTCGTGCGACTACCGGCCAGCGCGGCGGTGGATATACTCAATGCTGCCGTCGTATATAAGGGGGGTTGTCGTGACCAAGAGTCTTATTGATCTTGATGACGAAGCGCTTGCGGAGGCAGCTGTGCTCTTTGGGACAAAAACGAAGAAAGACACCGTCAATACTGCGCTGCGTGAGGCGGCGCAGCGTTCGCGGCGGCTCCAGGCACTCGATCGGCTGGGCGAGATGGGCGCGGCCGGCGATTTCGACGAGCTGCTGGACAAGCGGGTATATCGAGCATGAGGACGCCGGGCTATCTGGTCGACACCAGTGCATTCGTCCGGTTCGCGCGCGAGCAAGAGCTTCGCGACGCCTGGCGTGAGCAGTTCGGCGCCGGGCGGATCGGGGTGTGTTCCGTCACCGAGCTAGAGATCTATTTCGTCGCCCGGTCCAAGCCGCATCGCGACGAGCTCGAAACCGTCCTGCGCACCGCCTACACGTGGGTGGTGATTCCGGATCGCGTCTTCGAACGGGCGAGGAGCGTGCAAGACACCCTCATCAACCGGGGAACACATCGATCCGCCGGCCCGGTCGACCTTATGGTGGCGGCGACCGCCGAAATGCACGGCATGACGCTGCTGCACTACGACGCGGACTTCCTGCAGGTCGCCGAGGTGACCGGGCAATCGGTGCAATGGGTCGCGGAGCCGGGAAGCATCGCCTGAGTTGCTCGACTCGAAGTGGACAGCTGTCGGTCGACGTTTGCCGAAGGCCGCTGCCGCATGCTGTTGATCTCGCTCTAGGCGGGTGCCGGGCTGTGCCGCCTTCGCGCAAACTGCCGGGTCCAGCGACAGCGGGCCGGACGTCGGCTCGGACAGGGCACAAGGCCTACGGTTCCTCGACGGCGTCGGTGCTAGGCCGGCGTCGGCGAGGTCCCGGCCGGCGGCCCGAGCACCTCAGTGAGCCGCGCAACAGGGCGTCGGATTGCGCGACTCGAAGGGCACCAGGCGCCCGTCCACAGCCGGCATCACTGTGAGAATCAGCTGGCCCGCCCGATACTGCGGGCGGACGAAATCGTTCGTCTCAACCAGGGTTGCAGAGTCCGGGACCTCGCCGCCGAGAATCTCGATCCGGTCGATCGCGCTCAGCGTCAGCACGTCCGCGACGCTCAGCGTGCCGACCAGGTTCGCGACGCCCGGGAAGAGCACCGCACGCCCCGACCGACCGGCGACCGCCAGATCGGCCGCCGCTTGCAGCGTGGGCTGCGATTCCAGGGCGGGCAACGTCTCCAGGATGGACCGCGTCTCCGGGACGGCTTGAGCACCGGCTGGCGCGACGAGCCCGCCCGGCAGGCCGCCACCCGGAGCCGTCGTGGCGGCCCGCGCTG
>Ga0307513_10006040_pt1 | contig 15886 bp, 13 predicted proteins | sample 15_EM_MG_FD_202174 | JGI IMG/M metagenome (GOLD analysis project Ga0307513, IMG submission 202174) | Populus trichocarpa ectomycorrhiza microbial communities from riparian zone in the Pacific Northwest, United States - 15_EM | ecosystem: Host-associated > Plants > Roots > Unclassified | place... | reverse complement strand
CGCCGCGCACCGCCGACGCGAAGCGGAACCGCACCTCGGCGGTGCTGCCGGCCTCCGCGTCGCGCGGCTCCAGCCGGGCCTGCTCGTCGTGGACGGCGACGCGGGCCAGCTCCAGCGCCTCCTTCCGGGAGAACGCAGGGGTTCCCGCGGCCCGGTCGCCGTACTTGCGCACGTAGAAGTCGTCGACGACCTCGGTGAGCAGATCCTCCACGCTCTCCACGAACCGCGCGTCGGCATCGCGGTCGCCGGCCACACCGAGCCCGGCGAGCATCTGCTGGCAGAACTGGTGGGTGGTGGCGATCGTGGCCGCGTCGAACTGGGCCAACGAGCGGGTGAGCCGCTCCCGGCGGCGCACCACCTCGGCATCGTCGACGCCCGCGAGCAGGGCGGTGACCCCGTCGGCCGACGCGCGCGCCGCCACGGGGTCGCGCAGCGCCCGCTCGACGGCGCCGAGCCGCTCACGTACCCGTTCCCGCAGCTCCTGGGTGGCCTCCCGGCCGAACGTGACCAGCATCAGCTCGGGCAGCTCCGCGTGCCCCTCCGCCACGTAGCGAACGGCGAGCGACGCGATCGTGAACGTCTTGCCGGTGCCGGCGCTGGCCTCCAGCACGGTGGTGCCGCTGGGCAGCGCGCCGCACACGTCGAACGCGGCGACGGGGAGCAGGGTCGTCATCCGCGCACCAGGCCTTCCGCCGCGCGGTCGTGCGGCTTGGGCTTGGCGCCGGCCTCCAGCAGGGTGGTGCCAGACGGCAGCGCGCCGCACACGTCGAACGCGGCGACGGACAGCAGGGTGGTCATCGGCGCACCAGGTCCTCTGCGCGCATCAGCGGTTCCCACAGGCGCAGCGCCAGCGAGCCGAACAGCGTGGGCTCGCCGCCGGACGGACCGCTCTCGGCGAAGACGACGGCGGCGTCGGCCCGTTCGCCCCACACCCGCCGGTGCGCGGCGTCGGCCTGCTCCGCCCCCGCGCCGGCACCCCAGGCCCGCTTCGCCTCTTCCAATGCGTCGTGCGGCGATCCTCCCGAGCGGCGGACCTTCGCGTACGTGTGCCCGGCGAGCGTGGGCAGCGGCAGCGGGGTGCACCGCCCGATCGCGGCCAGGTCGACCAGGTCGGCCAAGGCCGCGCGCGCCACTTCCGGCTCGACGGGCCCCAGCCGCGCCACGACGATGCCGTGATGCTGCCCGCGGCCCACCGTGGCCGCCGACCACTTCTCCGCGGGCTCGGCCGCGGTGAGCGCCAGCAGCTGCACCCACGCCCGCAGCCGGTGCTTCGGCGCCAACCGGGAGAACTCGACGCGCACCAGCGTGCGCCCGTGCACCCCGGACAGGGTGCCCACCACGCGCCCGTCGGGCACCGCGACGTCGATGTCGACGTCGGTGGTGGGCTCGTCCCCCCGCACCTCGTGCGCGGCCGTGACCAGCGGTTCCACGTCGTCGAGCACCGCGGCCAGGAACGTGTCGCCCAGCGCGCCGGGCGGCAGTGCGCCGCGGCGCCACTCGGCCTTGCGGGAGCGGTCCAGGTCGTAGCCGGCGAGGCGATCGCGCAGCAGCCGGTCGCCTACGGCCCAGCGGGCCAGCCCGTCAGGCTCCACGGGCAGCGCGTCGGGCGGCTCCTCGTCGCCGTCGCGGACGGGCACCCCGGCCCGCTGACTGAGGAACGCCTTCACCGGGTGCTCGACGAACGCGACGAGATCCTCCAGCGGCAGCGGATCCCTGACCAGCGGTGGCAGCGGATCGGGCAGGAACGCGCGTGGCGGCACGCGCTCACCGTTGGCGGCGCGGGCTCCGGCGAGGCTGGCGGTGTCGAAGCTGAACGGGGCCGGTGCCTGGAAGTTGCGCGTGTCGAACGGCTGCAGTGGGTGGCGGTGGACGATGCCGGCGGTGTCGCCCACCGTGGCCGCGATCGCGTCGAGCAGCTCCCCGAGCGGGACGGCCGGCGGGCGTCGCGCGCCGGTGCGCTCGTCGGCGCCCGACGCGACGACGACCAGCCGTTCCGTGGCTGCGCACACCGCGTCGAGCAGCAGCTGCCGGTCCTCGGAGCGCAGGTCACGGTCGCCGACGCGGGGTTCGCGGGCCAGCACGTCGTCGCCGTCGACGGCGGTGGCGCGGGGGAACGCGCCGTCGTCGAGGCCCAGCAGGCACACCACGCGATGCGGCACCGAGCGCATCGGCACGAGCGTGGCGACGGTGAGGCTGCCGGTGCGGAAGCTGGCCCGGGTGGGTCCGCCGCGCAGCCGTTCGCCGAGCAGCCCGCGCACGTCGGCCAGCCCGAGCGGGACGGTGCCGGCGTGCGGCCCTGCGGAGACCGCGGCGTCGGCCAGCTCGGCGCGGGCGTGCGCGCCCTGCCAGGCGTCGGTGGAGGAGGTGGCCGTGAGGAGGTCGAGCGCGTCGAGCAGCGCTTCGATCCACGCCTGCAACGGGTGCTCGCCGGTGAGCGCGCCGAGCACCCCGGTGAGCCGGTCGACGAACTCGGCGAGCGCGCCGAGCCGCTCGGTGTCGCCGGAGTCGACGTCGCCGAGGGGGAGCGCGGTGCCCAGCCAGTCGCGGGTGGCGCCGGGCATGGCGACGCCGAGCAGCAGCCGGTCGAGCCCGGCCTCCCAGGTGTTCTGGGCGAACCCGTCGAGCCGGTACGGGGCGCGGTGGGCGGCGTCGAGGCCCCAGCGCACCCCGGCAGCGACGACGAGGGTGCGCAGGCGCTCCAGATCGTCGTCGTCGAGATCGAAGCGGGTGCGCACCGGCAGGGAGGCGAGCAGGTCGAGCAGTTCGGACGCGGTGAGCCGATGCTGCGCCAGCTCCAGGAGCCTTTCCACGGTGTCGAGCAGGGGATTGACCTGCCGCAACGCGCGGTCGGCCAGCCGCACCTGCAGGCGGTGGCCCGGGTGCCCGAGGTCGCCGAGCCCGAACGTGGCCGAGATCAGCGGGGCGAAGGTCTCGATGTCGGGGCAGAGCACCACGATGTCGCGCGGTTCGAGCGTGGGATCGGCGGCCAGCAGCCCGAGCACGATCTCGCGCAGCACCTCCACCTGCCGGTCGGGCCCGTGGCAGTAGTGCACGGCGACGCTCGTGTCGTCGGGCTCGACGGGGGTCGGTGCCGCGGGTGGGGCGTCGTCGCGCAGCTCGCGCTGCAGGCGGCCGAGCAGCGTGGCCGGCGGCTCGGGCAGCGGATGGTGCACGGAGCGGGTGGCCCGGCTGCCGAACCGCACCTGCAGCTCGCGGACGTCGCGGCCCAGCGACGCCAGCAGCGGATGCCGGGGGAGCGCCGCGGTGGGATCGGCGCTGCGCAGCGGAATCCCGTCGACCGGCGGGATGCGCGCCCACAGCTCGGGGGAGGGATGCGGCAGCCACAGGTGCACGTCGCGGTGCTCGGCGAGGGCCGCGAGCACCGTGAGCTCCTCGGTGGTGAGCCGGGTGGGGCCGAACAGCGACAGCCGCGGCGGCAACGGGGCGAGCGTGGGATCGGCGCGCAGCGCGGCGCAGGCGACCTCGAGCCGCTCGGCCGGGCCGGGCTCCGCGATCCGCTCCCGCAGCAGCCGCCACAGCCGGGCCTGCCATTCCAGGTCGGGCACGGCGTCGAGCCCGCTGCCCGCTTCCCATGCCCGGACGAGCTCGGGGCGCTGCGCGGCGTACTGGGCGAACAGCTCGGCGAGCCGGCGCGCCGTGGCGTAGCGGCGCCCCGGTGCGGCCCGCAGGTGCGCGGCCAGCGGCGCGCACCACGGTTCGGCGAGGCTCGCGTCGATCGCTGCGAGCAGCGGCCACACCGCGCGCGCGGGACGCCACGGGTCGGTGTCGGGGGCGATGCCGGTGGCCCCGCCCACCGCCGCGGCCACGACGGCCGCGGGAGCCGGGAACTCGATGCCGGCGCAGATCCCGTCATCCCCGGTGCCGACGCCGAGCCGGTGCGACAGGCGCTGGGCGAGCCAGCGCTCGATGCCACGGGCCGGCACCGCCACGATCTCGCTCGCGAACGGATCGGGCAGCGGCGCGGCCAGCAGCTCCGCCAGCGCGTCGGCCAGTGCGTCGGCCCGCTCCGCGCGGTGCAGCACCAGCTCGCCCATGCGAGAACGGTAGGGAGGGGGACCGACAGTTCGGCCGCCGGGGGTCGCGGCTCGTCAGGCCGCGTAGCGCCCCTCCGCGCCGCCGTGTGCGGCGTACGGTATGTCCGTCATCGGCGATCCCTGTCCGGGTGACCATCGGTCGCACATCGACCACGTCGCGTGATACCTGCTGGTGAATGCCACAGCCGGCCCGTCCGACGAGGTTCGCGTCACGTCCGGCGCGTCGCGGCTGTCGGCCCCACGCGCCCGGATCTGGACGGGATCCGTGGGTGAAGAGCGCCGCGCAATCCGCACGCACAGTCACGCGCGAAAGGAAACGACACGATCGTGGTATCCCTTTCCGCAGGCGATAACGGAAGGCTGGGCCGAACGCGATGCACGGGCAAGGATCGCGGATGAGGGAGGCCGAGATGGACCGGGACAGGCAGCAGGAGCAGGCCGACATCGAGCACGTTCTTCCCTCCCAGCGCGGTATCCGGGACGCGGCCCGCGGTGAGGTGGTCGCCCGGCACGCACGCCTCCAGCGCAACGGTCGCCCGGTGTTCTGCACACCGAGCCGCGCCGAGCTGGCCGGCACGGTGGCGCTGCGGCAGGGCCGCGGCACCAACGGCAAGGTGATCTACTCCAGTCGCGAGGACGCCGAGGCCGCCGCCCGGGAGCTGGAGGAGCTGGGCTCGCGTCCGCTGCGCGCCTACCGCTGCAACCGTTCGCGCAGCGGGCACTTCCACCTCGCCACCGATTCGACCCCCCGCACCGGTGGTCTTCCGCTTCACCTGAGGATCCCCCAGCAGCGGAGCGCCTGACCCCCCGTACGGTTCGGGACCATGGGTCCCACAGCTCGTCCGACCGTCGTGTTCGATCTCGGAGAGGTGCTCGTCCCGTCGACGGGTGTGTTGCCGGCGCTGGCGGGTGAGCTGGGGGTCGATCTCGGGCCGCTGCGCGCGGCGTACTGGCCGGGTCGGCTCGCGTACGACCTCGGCGGCTCGGACACCACCTACTGGGCGGACGTGCTGGGCGCGCTCGACCAGGAGCCGGCCCCGGAACTGATCGCGCGGCTGCGCGACCGCGACGCCACGAAGTGGTCGACGCTGCCGCCGGAGAGCGCGGAGCTGCTCACGGGCCTCGTCGACGCCGGGGTGCGGCTGGGGGTGCTCTCCAACGCCCCGGCCGCGCTCGCCGCCGCGGTGCGCGCCGCGGCCTGGAGCGCCCCGATCGACGTGCTCGTGTTCTCCGCAGACCTGGGGCTGATCAAGCCCGATCCGGCGATCTACGCCGCTGCCGACGAGGCGTACGGCACTGTGCCCGCCGATGTCGTGTTCTTCGACGACAAGCCGGACAACGTGGCCGCCGCGCGCGCTCACGGCTGGGACGCGCACGTGTGGGCCGGGCCGGAGGCCGCCCTGGAGGTGCTGGCTCAGCGGAACGCTTCGGCGGCTGCCGCGACGTCGGCGACGTAGGCCTGCAGCTCGTCGTCCTCGAACCCGGCGGTGTCGGTGCGGCCGTCGACGAACTCGCGCAGGATGTCGACGTGGCCGGCGTGCCGGGCGGTCTCGTCGACCATCCGCACCAGCAGATGGCCCAGCGTGGTGGCCTGCCGCTCCGGCGGCCACCAGTGCACGTGCGCAGGTGCTTCGTAGGGCAGCTCCGCGAGCGACGCGTCGGAGTGCGCCCACGCCCGCCGGTAGAGCGTGACGATCTCGTCCCGCGTCTCCTCGGCGGTGGCCCACGTGTCGGCGCTCTGCTCGATCGAGCCGTCGGCCACCCACGGGACCGGGGGATCCACCGGCCGCCCGACGCAGCTGCCGAGGTACTCGAACTCCATGGTGGCGAGGTGTTTGACCAGGCCGAGGACGTTGTTGCCGGAGGGCACGATCGGCCGCCGGGCGTCGTACTCGGACACGCCGTCGAGGCCGCGCAGCACTGCCTCACGGGTGCGCTGCAGGTAGTGCCGAAGATCGACTACGGGATCCGTCACGGTCGCGGACGCTAGACCCGCCCACCGACGATTTCCGCCGGTAGGGTTCCCGCCATGGCGAACGACCCCCGTGCCGGCACCCCCGCTCAGCCCGCCGACCTCGTCGACATCGACGCCCTCCTCGCCGCGTACGCGGACCTGCATCCGGACCCTTCCGTGGTCGGTCAGCGGGTCGCGTTCGGCACGTCCGGGCACCGCGGTTCCTCGTTCGCCACCACGTTCAACGACGACCACATCGCGGCCACCAGCCAGGCGATCGTCGAGTACCGGACGGCGCAGGGCACCACGGGTCCGCTGTTCATCGGTCGCGACACCCACGCGCTGTCCGAGCCCGCGTGGCGCACCGCGCTGGAGGTGTTCGCCGCCAACGACGTCACGGTCCTGGTCGACGCGGACAACGGCTTCACGCCCACACCTGCCGTGTCGCACGCGATCCTGCGGTACAACCGCGGCCGCCAGGACGGCCTGGCCGACGGCGTCGTCGTCACCCCGTCGCACAACCCGCCGTCCGACGGCGGGTTCAAGTACAACGGCACCAACGGCGGACCGGCCGACACGTCGGCGACCTCCTGGATCGCGGGTCGTGCCAACGAGCTGCTGGAGGCGAAGCTCGAGGGCGTGCGCCGCCGGTCGGCCGATCCGGCGGAGTTCGAGGGCTACGACTTCCTCGGCATCTACGTGGACGACCTGCCGAACGTCGTCGACATCGCCGCGATCCGCGACGCCGGGGTGCGGATCGGCGCCGATCCGCTCGGTGGGGCCAGCGTCGCGTACTGGGGTGCGATCGCCGAGCGGCACGGCCTCGACCTCACCGTCGTCAACCCGAACGTCGACCCGCAGTTCGGGTTCATGACGCTCGACTGGGACGGCAAGATCCGCATGGACTGCTCGTCGCCGTACGCGATGGCGTCCCTGGTTGCGGCACGCGACCGGTTCCCGATCTCCACCGGCAACGACGCCGACTCCGACCGGCACGGCATCGTCACCTCCGACGCCGGCCTCATGAACCCCAACCACTACCTGGCCGTCGCCATCCAGTACCTCTACGCCCACCGGCCTGGTTGGCCGGCCGCGGCAGGGATCGGCAAGACGGCCGTCAGCTCGTCGATGATCGACCGCGTGGCCGCCGACCTGGGCCGCACGCTCGTGGAAACACCCGTCGGGTTCAAGTGGTTCGTGCCCGGCCTGCTCGACGGCAGCCTCGGCTTCGGCGGCGAGGAGAGCGCGGGGGCGTCGTTCCTGCGCACCGACGGCTCGGTGTGGTCCACCGACAAGGACGGCATCATTCTGTGCCTGCTCGCGTCGGAGATCCTCGCGGTCACCGGGAAGAGCCCGTCGCAGCACTACGCCGAGCTGACCGAGCGGTTCGGGGCGCCCGCCTACGCCCGTCTCGACGTCGCCACCACGCCCGAGGCGAAGGCGAAGCTGGGCAAGCTATCGGCCGCCGACGTCACCGCCGACGAGCTGGCCGGCGAGAAGATCACCGCCCGGCTCACCGAGGCCCCCGGCAACGGTGCCCCGCTGGGCGGGCTCAAGGTCACCACCGACTCGGGCTGGTTCGCCGCCCGCCCGTCGGGCACCGAGGACGTCTACAAGGTCTACGCCGAGAGCTTCCAGGGCCCCGAGCACCTCGGCCGTATCCAGGAGGAGGCGCAGGCGGTGGTGAACACCGCGCTGGGCTGATCATGGTTCGGTCCCCGTGCGGGCACTCAGGGCGGATCGGAGTCGCTGCGGTAGTCGTAGGGCCGGGTGACGTGCCGATGCCCGGTCGGGGTGATCCATTCCAGGCTGCCGTCGGGCAGGGCCCGGACTAGCCAGCCACCGCCGGCGTGCTTCAGATGGTGATGGCGAGTGCAGTAGCCGGCGAGGTTGATTGCGCTGGTGGGGCCGCCGTCGGCGTAGGCACGTAGGTGGTCGAGTTCGCCGTTGACGACCTTGCGGCGGCAGGTCGGGAAGCGGCAGTACACGTCCCGCGCCTTGACGAAGTCGGCGAGTGCGGCGGGTGGTGTGTAGGTGGTGCGGCCGTGATCGAGCAGCGCCCCGGATACCGGGTCGAACAGCAGCCGTCGCCATGCCGCGTTCTCGGCGATCTCGCGTGCCATCGAGGCGGTGATCGGGCCGTATCCGAGCAGTTCGCATGGGTCGTCGGTCAGCCCGAACAGCGCGGTCATCGGTATCAGGACCTGCACCAACGGTTTACCCGGGTTCACCGGGGTCGGCAGGTTCAGGTCGGGATCTTGCAACCGGCCACTCAACAATTCGGCGAGTAGATCGGCGCGGCGTTCGTCCATGGTGCGGGGGTCGTCGGATCCGCAGCCGCGGGCCAGCCGGGTGAGCCATTCGATGGCGGCGACCGCGGCCGGGGCAGGCAGCAACGCCCACAGTGATGCCATTCCGTCGTCTTCGGGGTTGAGCGCGACCCGGCGACCTTTCCTGGCGTCCTCGTGGCGTTCCTCGGCCCCGTCGGGGTCGACGGCGATGATCGCCTTCTTGAGCGCGGCCTGCAGTTGCGCAGCGGTCTGGTCCGGTGCCTTGGGCAGCACCCGGGCCTCGACCGCGGCGGCGTGCTCGGCGGTCAGGTTCGCGGTGGCTTGGGTGATGGTGGTGACGCGGCGCTGATCGAGCAGCCCGGCTTCCCACAACGCCAACGTGGACGGCAGCCGATCGACCAACGCGGTGGCTTGGCGGGTACGGAACGCGGCGGTGCCACTGGACTGATGCAGTGCGGTCGCGACCTCCTCGGCGGCCCAGTCCGTCACCGATCCGGTTTCGGCCCGCCGCTCGGCGAGGGCGGCGATCAACCGGGCTTGGCGAGCCTGGGCCCACCCGACAAGGCGTTCGAACCCGACGATGGCATCCACGAGAGCGGGATCAGCCAGCTCGGCAGGGTCGGAGAAATACTGATCGAGCTCCACCGCCAACCACCCAGACGGCGCGATGGCGGCGGGCGAGGGCGAGTCGTCGAGCAGCAGGGCGTCGGGAACGCCCCCCAACTCGTCGACATCGCTCATACGTTCGATTCTAACCGCAGGGCAACCCCTTGCGACCAGGGAAAACGGCAGTATTTGGAACAGATGTTCGAAGATGTTCGGGTCGGGACCACAGCCAGATGACCACGCACGCAGCTGTAGGTGAAGGCAGTCAACAAGAGCACCCAGCCGGGTACGGCTCCCCGGCCGACCATATGAATCAGCATTTCATCACCGCCCCCCGCGCCGGTCACGGCTGCGAAAGCACGCAGCTGCGCTGAAGGTCAGGACGGCGGTTGCTGCGAGCCCGCAACCCGTGTGAGCCTGGACGAATGACCATGGGCATCCAACAGCTCATGTGGCAGATCGAGCGTGTCCGCGACGCGTTCCACGCGGCCGTCCACTCCGCTCGCGACGTGGATGCTGCGACGGCCTGCCTCGGCGAGGTCTGCGTGCTGGTCAACAACCCGGTCGGCACCGGCGGTGACGATCCCGACGCCATCCGCCGCTACCTCGTCGAGGACGTGCTGCCCTTCCTGCCCGACGATCTGGAGTTCGAACGGGTGTCGCGGACGGTCGACCAGCGCCGGGTCGTGGACGAGATGCGGGTGCGGTTCACCCATGACCGCGAGTTGCCCTGGCTGCTGCCCGGGGTGCCGCCGACGGGGGAGCCGGCCGATGTGCTGGCGATCGGGGTGGTGAGCTTCCGGCACCGTTCCAGCGCAGGCCGCACGGTGTCGCTGATCAGCGCGCACCGCACCCTGTGGGACCACGCCGGGTTGTGCGCTCAGCTCGGGGTGGACCCGTCGGCGGTGCGGGCGACGGCACGTCTGTAGCGCTCGGCGAGCTTGCGCACCTCGACGGCGAGCTCGGGCGCCTCGGCCACGGAGAAGTCCAGGTCGAGCATGCTGAGGTAGCGCAGCATCGTGGCGGGGTCGTCGGCGCCGGAGTCGAGGTCGCAGTGCTCGTCGTCGACGGCGGTGAGCACGCCCGCGGTGCGGGGGAGCCGGGCGGCGACCACCTCCACCGGCGCGTGGATGCGCACCCTGGCCCGGTACTCCCAGGTCGCGGTGGCTGCCCCGTGGGTCACGTGCTCGGTCAACCCTTCCGGCGGTGGTGGCCGCGGCACGAACCGGGGACCGGTCGGGATGCGCGGGGTCATGCGGTCGACGCGGAAGGTCTGCCACTCGGCGGCGTCGATGTCGTAGGCCACGAAGTACCAGCGGCCACCGAGATGCGCGATGCGGTAGGGCTTGACGGTGCGGCGGGTGGTCGCCCCCGAGTTGGACGCGTAGTCGAATCGGAGCCGCTCGTGGTCGCGGCACACCGCGACCAGCCCGGTGAGCACCGACGGATCGACCGCCGGCGCGGCCATCGGCCCCTCGCCGGCGATGGCGACCGTGTAGCTCTGCATGCCGTTGATGCGCCTGCGCAACCGCGACGGCAGCATCATCTCCAGCTTGGCCAGCGCGCGGACCGACGTCTCCTCCATGCCGGTCACCGCGCCGCCGGCCGCGGTGCGGAGGCCGACGGCGACCGCGACCGCCTCCTCGTCGTCGAGCAGCAGCGGGGGCAGGGTGGCGCCGGAGCCGAGGGCGTAGCCGCCGCCGACGCCTGGCGTGGCATGGACGGGATAGCCCAGCTCACGCAGCCGTTCGACGTCGTTGCGGACCGTCCGCGGGGTCACCCCCAGCTCCGCGGCCAGCGCGGTGCCCGTCCAGTGCTGATGGGACTGCAGCAACGACAGCAGCTGCAGGAGCCGGGTCGAGGTCGCCAACATGTTGACGATCCTCTCAGAATCGCGGAACGAACTGTGCCGCTATTGTTCCTAGAGTTCTACCCATGACGAACACCGAGATCCGCCCCTTCCGCATCGACGTCCCGCAGGCCGAGCTCGACGACCTGCAGGCCCGGCTCGCGAACACCCGCTGGCCGCGGGAGCTGCCCGGTCTCGGCTGGTCGCGCGGGGTGCCGACGAGCTACCTGCGGCGGATCGCGGAGCACTGGCAGCACACCTTCGACTGGCGCACGGCCGAGGCGGCGCTGAACGAGCTGCCCCAGTTCGTCACCGAGATCGACGGCCAGGGAGAACCACAGCAGATCCACTTCGTGCACGTCCGCTCGGCCGAGCCCACCGCCCGTCCGCTGTTGATGGTGCACGGCTGGCCGAGCTCGTTCGCCGAGTTCACGAAGGTCGTCGGCCCGCTCACCGATCCCGTCGCGCACGGCGGCAAGGCCGAGGACGCGGTGCACCTGGTGCTTCCGTCGATCCCCGGCTTCGGGTTCTCGTCGCTGTCCGGGCCCGGCTGGGGCAACCTGTTCACGGTCGCCGGCGGCTTCGCCGAGATCATGACCCGGCTCGGCTACGACCGCTTCCTCGCGCAGGGCACCGACGTCGGCGCCGGCATCGTCGGCATGCTGCCGATGGTGGCGCCGGGCCGGGTGATCGCGACGCACGTCAACGGGCCCAGCCCGTACCCGTTCGGTCCGGCGCTGTCGCTCGACGGCCTGGAGGGCGCCGAGCGCGATCGCGCCGAGCGGTTCAACGCCTTCCGCGAGGACGGCGCCGGCTACCTGCACATCCAGGCCACCCGGCCGCAGACGATCGGCTACGGGCTCACCGACTCGCCGGTGGCGCAGCTGGCGTGGATCGTGGAGAAGTTCGCCGAGTGGACCGACCCCAAGAACGAGCTGCCCGAGGACGCGGTCGATCTCGACCAGCTGCTCACCACCGTGAGCATCTACTGGTTCAACCAGGTCGGCGCCTCCGCCGCGCACTCGCTGTACGAGGGCATGCAGGCCTACAAGGCGTTCGCCCAGCCGGCAGAACAGCCGGCGGAGCAGTCGTGGGACGCCGGCGGCTGGGAGGCCCCGCCCGCGCCGCCGTCCGCGGTCGCGGTGTTCGCGGCGGATCTGACGGTGCGTCGTGAGGTCGACCCGACCGGCGCGCACGTCCGCTGGACCGAGTACGACCGCGGCGGCCACTTCCCGGCCATGGAGGTGCCGGAGCTGCTCGTCGAGGACATGCGGGAGTTCTTCCGGGCGCAGTAGCCCCCGGGTCCACGTTCAGCGCGCGACCGTGTCCCTGGCGGCCGGCTCCCACCCGGGTGGGCCGAAGACGTACCCGAGCCGATGCCGCCAGGTCTGCGCCCGCCGCACGTCCGTGATGATCCGCCCGTACTCCCCGTACTGCAGCTTGAGCAGGTTGTACGTGTTGACGGGCTTGGTGAGCCCGTACCGCGGCCGGTGCAGCTCCTCCTGGAACGACCCGAACATGCGGTCCCAGATGATGAGGATGCCGCCGTAGTTCTTGTCGAGGTACTCGGGATCGCTGCCGTGGTGCACCCGGTGGTGCGACGGGGTGTTGAACACGAACTCGATCGGGGCCGGCAGCTTGCCGACGGTCTCGGTGTGGATGAAGAACTGGTAGATCAGGTTGACCGAGAAGGCGATGTAGATCATCCACGGCGGGAAGCCGAGCAGGGGGAGCGGTAGCCAGAACAGCGCCTCCGACCACGGGTTCCACTTCTGCCGCAGCGCGGTGCCGAAGTTGAAGTACTCGCTGGAGTGGTGGGCCTGGTGGCCTGCCCAGGCGATGCGCACGCGGTGGGCGAAGCGGTGGTTGAAGTACCACCCGACATCGACGAGCACGAGCATCGCCGCCCAGCTCCACCAGGTGTCGGCGGGCAGCTTCCACGGCACGAGCTGCCACAGCGCGACGTACACGACGAGCGTGGCGAGCTTGAAGATCACCATCGAGACGAGCGAGCCGAGGCCCATCGAGATGCTGGTGCGGGCATCGCGGAAGAGGTATCCGCGGCGGGGGTTCTCGCTGTCGTCGTGTGTGAGGGTGAAGACCTCGATGCCGATGAACAGCAGGAAGAACGGCAGTGCGACCAGCAACGGGACGTTGATCTCGGCCCAGAACGGCGCATCCATGACCCGGAAGTTACCCGTGAGTCACTTCGCGGTCAATCCCCGGCCGGCAGACCCATGGCCGTCAGGATCCGCGCACACCGGGACGGCATGTCGGCGGCCGGCTCCTCGGGATGGTCGAGCCACCAGCGCACCGCCGCCGTCACCGCGTACTGCCAGATCGAGCTGAACAGCTCCCGGTCGCGCGCGTCGTCGTAACCGGCCGCGGCCAGCACCGCGGCCGTGCCCACGTCGCCGAGCCGGGAGAGCCGGGCGCGGTACACGCGTGCGGCGTCCAGCGCGGGACCGGCCGGCAGGGTCGGGTCGTTGAGCACCGACCAGGCCTGCGGGCAGCCGTCGAGCACCGTGAAGATCGCGGTGAGCGTCTCCAGGGCGCGTCCGCCCGCCGTGGTGGCCTGCCGGGCGTCGTCGACGGCGTCGGCCAGCCGTGCGCCCGCCTCGTGCACGCACGCGAGCGCCAGCCCCTCCTTGGAGCCGAAGTAGCTGTACACCAGCGGCTTCGAGACCCCGGCCGCCTGCGCCACATCGACGATCGACGCCCGCATGTACCCGCGCGCGCCGAACTCGGCGACGGCCAGACCGACGAGCTGGCGTTCCCGTTCCGCCCGGGCCACGCCTTTCGTCCCGCTCCTCGTCACCAACCCGACGCTACCTGTCCGATCGCCACGATCAGCCGCGACGGGCGCGCGCGTGGCAGTCCACCCGCGGTCCGGTGGCGCCGACCGGCCGACGGGGGCCCGCGACGGTGGGGCCGCCGGTACCGGCCAGCGCCCACAGCGCGAGATCGCGGTGCGCCTCGTCCTCGGCGCGTCGCAGGTACCGCATGATCTCGCTCGCGGCCCCGCGCCGGGGGCGTGCGGACACCCACGCCTCCAGCTCGGCCTCGGCGACCTCGGCGCGCAGTGGCGCCGACCGCACGCACACGTACTCGATGTCCTCACCGGCCAGTTCGCCGGCCAGCGGCGCGATCTCGCCCTGCTCGATCAGCAGCTCACGCACCGCCCAGATGCCGATCGGGGTGAGCGACACCAGCGTGGGATCGGGATCGTCGCGCCCGGCCAGCGCCACGAGCGCCTCGTGCTCCTCGAGCACGTCGAGGCTCTCACCCAGCTCGACGGCGCCGAGCAGCTCCAGCGCGTCGAGCAACGCGGTGACGTCGCGGCGCCACAGCCGCTGCTCGACGTCGCCGGCGAGATCGTCGACGACGCAGCCCATGTCCTCGTTGACCGATTCGCGGACCGCCCGGTGGAACTGCTCGACGGGCACCGGATCGCCACCTGCGCTGTAGAGCAGCGTGAGCAGCAGCTGCAGCGCGTCGCCGAGGGCCATGCCGAACAGCGACGGTGCGCCGAAGACGTTGGTGCCGCCGAAGTGCTCGCCCAGCCCGCCGACGGCGGTGAAAACCCGCTGCCACAGCTCGATCGGCCTCGACAGCAGCGGCGCGGCGCTCTTCACCGGCACCAGCCGGCCGTGCACCACCCGCACCAGGCGGGCCTGCCGGGCCCAGTCCAGCAGTAGCGACACCTCGGGCAGGTCGTCGCTGGAGCGGGCGCGACCGCGGGAGAAGTGATCGACGTCGAGCAGCTCGGCCACCGTGCGGGCGTCCTCGAGCAGCAGGCGCCCGTCGCGCAGTGCACGCCCGGCGCGCACCCAGCGGGTGAACGCGCGCAGCCGCGACAGCGCGGGACTCGCGTCGGCCGCTGCCAGCAGCGCGGCTGCGCCGGGCACCACCACCGGCGGGAACGCCGCAGGCGTCGGTTCCGGCTGGGTGGACTGGCGGCGGGTGATCTCCTCCAGCGCCGTGCGGTCGATCTCCAGCTCACCGGTGTCGACCTGGCTGAGGAAGCGGGCGACGGCGACGGGATCCGCCGTCGGCACGCTGTGGCGCAGCATCTGCACCGCCCAGAACGTGCCGAGATCGAGGTTGCGCTCGTCGGCCAGCGCGTCGTGCAGCGCCGGCGTGGAGTCGACGATCTGGGCGTGCAGCTCGTGCGGAGCCGCGGAGCGCGAGTCGAGCCAGTCCTGCTCGGCCAGGAAACCGATCACCGCGTGCAGCGCGGCCGGCACCGCGGCCCGATCTTCCTCGAGCAGCGCGACGGTCCGCGGGAACCAGACGGCCATGGCGTCGGCGACGTGCGCGCGGGTCCAGTGCCCGAGCCGCCCGTCGACGGCGTGCTTGTGGTCGAGTGCGGCCGCGACCAGGGAAGGTTCGACGAGTTCGCCCCGTCGGCGGGCCCAGGCGACGATCTTCAGGCGCAACCGATCGCGGGCAGACGAGTACCCGCTGAGGTCTTCTGAGTCATAGACGAGGCGCACTGCGGGCCAGCTTGGCAGCCCCTCACCGGCCCCCGGGAACGGGGGTGGATCACCCAGCGTCGCGGGCTCTGCGCGCCTCGTAGACCGCGGCCGGGGGCACATTCCGCCAGACCGTTCGACTGATCGCGACGTCGGCGAAGTGTCGTCGCAGGTCGGCCAGTTGGGCGCGCGCCGGAGGTGCCCAGTGGCGGGTCCACGAGTAGGCGAACTGGGTGAACGCGCCGTGCGGCGCCAGCGCCCGTCCGATCGCGGCGTGCAACGAAACGGGTCCGGTGTACGCCGCCCAGGGGAGTCCGGAGATCACCGCGTCGGCAGGCGGCAGCTTCTTGTCGGCGAGGATCGCGTCCAGCTCGCGGACATCGCCTTGGACGACCTCGACGTACGGGAAGCGTTCCTCGATCAGCCGCGCCCACTCCGGGTGCAGCTCGATGGCCACGTGCCGGCCGCGGCCGCCGGTGCGTGCCGCGATCGCGGTGGTGAACGCGCCGGTGCCCGGTCCGAGCTCGACGACGGTGGGTTCGCCGGTGGTGGGCACGGTGGTGGTCATCGCCGCGGCAAGAGCAGGGGAGCTGGGGGCCACGGCGGCCGTGTGCAAGGGGTCGCGGACGAACTCTCGGAGAAATCTGCCGGTGTCG
>Ga0307513_10006039_pt1 | contig 15887 bp, 18 predicted proteins | sample 15_EM_MG_FD_202174 | JGI IMG/M metagenome (GOLD analysis project Ga0307513, IMG submission 202174) | Populus trichocarpa ectomycorrhiza microbial communities from riparian zone in the Pacific Northwest, United States - 15_EM | ecosystem: Host-associated > Plants > Roots > Unclassified | place... | reverse complement strand
GCTTTAGCTGTCCTAGAGCATCCTGAGACATCCTGGGATGTCTTGGGATGTCTCAGGATGCCCTAGGACTGCTAAAGCATCTAAAGACAGCCAGAGCTAGGTGGCCTTTTCCTGATGCTTATGCAATGGAACTCGACTGATTTTACTTCAAGCACGACAACGTGTCTTGGAAGTTCGCATTCTTGGGGGTGATCACAATGGAGATATCGCTCTCATTCCTCGCATTGGTCTTATCCCATCTACAGAAGAAGGATATACATTTCAATTTAAACGTCACCAATTTCCTGTTCGACTTGCATTTGCGATGACCATAAATAAAGCTGAAGGACAATCTTTACACACTGTTGGCATTGATTTACACCAACCTGTTTTCTCTCATGGTCAACTTTATGTAGCCCTTTCTCGCGCAACATCATCTCACCGGGTCCATGTTCTTCTACCACCTAACAGTGAAAATAAAACCCCTAATGTACTGTATCCTGAAGTTCTATTAGACTAAAAAATTGTATTATAAATTGTAAATTTATTTTGATTCACCCAAAATGTTTGATGCTTAGAAAGGAGCATGCGAAGCACGCGACTGCACTAGTCTATACTACAAGAATCTTGGTTTCCCACGCACCATACCGGGATTCAAGGGTGGTTTTCGTGGCGGCTGGGGCCCATGGCCTGCTGGGGTCGGCCGTGGAAGTGGGCTCTTGCGATTGGTCACCGCGCGTCGTAGCCCGTTCGGGAGAGGCGCCGCTGCGGAGGGTGCCACGACGACGGTAACGTTTGGCGGGGAGGGGGCCGTGAGATAGTAGTGACATTCTTGCATTAGAAAGTCTCCACAGACGTGACATGTCCTTATCTAAGATAAGATAACAGAGTGGATGAAGTGAAGATGTTAAAGATCTGCTGAAACAATTCATTGGTAAAATAAATAAAAACTGTCAGTGAGCTCTCCAAGAGGTAAGGCTGGATCATGTGAACACTTATGCATTTGTACCATGTAATAAACTGTTATGAGCTCTCCAACAGGTAAGGCTGGGTCATGAACTGAACACTTATTTTGTAATAAGGCCTCAAATTATCAGTTTGGGGTCTAACATAACATTTTTCAAATGAACTATATGTGTAAGATGCAACATTCCATGAACCTACATGTATTATGATTGTAATTTCACTCTGTCAATTTCTCTCATAAATCAGGTGCTTAGAAAGGAGTGTGCGAAGCACGAGGGTGGTTTTTGTGGCGGCTGGGGCCCGTGGCCTGCTGGGGTCAGGCATGGAAGTGGGCTCTCGCGATTGGTCAGCACGCACCGCAGCCCGTTCGGGAGAGGCGCCGCTGCGGAGGGTGCCACGATGACAGTAACGTTTGGTGGGGAGAGGGGTGTGAGATAGTAGTGACATTCTTGCATTAGAAAGTCTCCACAGACGTGACATGTCATTATCTAAGATAAGATAACAGAGTGGAGGAAGTGAAGATGTTAAGGATCTGCTGAAATAATTCATTGGTAAAATAAATAAAAACTGTCAGTGAGCTCTCCAATAGGTAAGGCTGGATCCTTATGCATTTGTACCATGTAATAAACTGTTATGAGCTCTCCAAGAGCTCTCCAACAGGTAAGGCTGGGTCAGGAACTGAACACTTATTTTGTAACAAGGCCTCAAATTATCAGTTTTGGGTCTAACATAACATTTTTCAAATGAACTATATGTGTAAGATGCAACTGTCAACATTCCATGAACCTACAGTAAAAAACATGTATTATTATTGTAATTTCACTCTGTCAATTTCTCTCATAAATCACGTGCTTAGAAAGGAGCGTGCGAAGCACGCGACTGCAGAATCTTGGGTTCCCACGCACCATACCAGGATTCCAGCGCCGTTTTCGAGGCCGCTCGGGACCGTTGCACATCGCGGTCGTGTCTTGAATTCCTCCTTAGCGACTGGCAAGGGCCTGCCGAGGCCCGTTTTTGTGATGCGCGCCCATGGAGGTACCTGCGGCGTCGGTCACGTTTGGCGCACAGGCGGGCGTGAGATGTTGTGACATTGTTTCGTTAGTAAATCTCCACAGACGTGACATGTCGTTATCTAAGATAAGATAACAGAGTGGATGAACAGGATGAAGTGAAGATGTTAAGGATCTGCTGAAACAATTCATTGGTAAAATAGATAAAAACTGTCAGTGAGCTCTCCAAGAGGTAAGGCTGGATCATGTGAACACTTATGCATTTGTACCATGTAATAAACTGTTATGAGCTCTCCAACAGGTAAGGCTGGGTCATGAACTGAACACTTATTTTGTAATAAGGCCTCAAATTATCAGTTTTGGGTCTAACATAACATTTTTCAAATGAACTATATGTGTAAGATGCAACATTCCATGAACCTACAGTAAAAAACATGTATTATGATTGTGATTTCACTCTGTCAATTTCTCTCATAAATCAGGTGCTTAGAAAGGAGCATGCAAAGCACGCGACTGCACTAGTGATATATCATATTGCCAGATAGGCCTGGTCTAGAATAAGGAAGACTAGCTACTGGAGACCTTGGTTGAGAAAGAACATTGGGGGAGCTGGCCAGTTAGGAAGTCTGGTTGGAGTTTGGACATGTTTGGAGTTGGCACTAAGGTGTGGAATGGGGGTTCCCCTTACAGGTGTAATAATTCTAATTAAATAGTAGCCATCCAAATATTTTTTTTCCTGGCCATCCTTGATCACGTTTACTGTGCGAGATCATTTACTTAGTCAGCTAACTGGCTGTATGATGCTTCAAATTCCGATTACTGTGCCGATTATAGTGCCGGTGGAGCCATCACAGATCATTTACCTAATCACGGCATCCCGGCATGCCTAAAATGATCACAGACGATAAAATTCGGGCAAAAAAGATTTTTCGGGGGGCAACAAAAAAGTTGCAAAAAAGGTTTATGGGCAATGTAACCTCCATAAGTAAACCCATGCACCTAAAAGTTTGCGGGCAACCAAAGAAGTTTGTGGGCAGTGACCAAAATATTTGGAGCGGCTAGATAAATATTTGGGCACTTGTATAATGTTTGTGGGCATGCTTAAAATTATTCGGGGTACATATATATTCTGGGGCATGACTAAAATATACTTGTGGGCACTGAAAATGTTTCGGGGGCAACTTGAGGGCAACTAATTTTCTGGGGGATCAATAAAAAATATATGGGGATTATTTCCCCAATCGGACAGCCATAGGGAGGATGCTAAAGTTGATACTCGACCCAAAGCCCGTGGTGCCCTCCTCATACAACCTCCTCGCAGCCTCGTACCCCATCTTCTCCTGCTCGGCCTGGGCCAAGAAGGGTTGCCTCTCTGCGTCGGTCATGGAGCGCCACTTGGAAGCAGCCAGCACACTCTGCTTGATTGTCTCGGTCTCATCGCCAAAGATGTCGGCGACCAGGCGGGGGTTGGCTCGAATACGTTGGAGGAACATGAAGTACGCGCTGAGGGGTTTCTTGGGCGCGTTCGGGTCCTTGATGTTGCTCTTGCGGGACTTTCCGGCCTTGCGCTGGGCGGCACGGAAGATGTTCTCGCGCTTGATGTCCTCGGGGGTGAGGGTGCGCATGTAGGCTTCGTGCTCTTTCTCACGAGCATCCTTCATGGCTTGTGAGCGGCGTTTGTAGGGCTATGGAATGATTAGTAGGATGATGAGGTCATGGGGTTGCTCACCTCTTTCTCAGCGGCGCTGAGACAGGTGTACTCTTGACCGGCCTCTTTAGCGGCCTGGGCGACATTGAGCTTGCAGGATCCCGACGCTTGCTGCTTTTGGATCCAATCGGTGAAGTAGAGCTGCCAAGCAGAAGGGGCTAGCTTTGGAGGGCGTAATACAGATTTCAATGCTATGACAGGCATTGTCAGCTGAATGGAGATAGTGTATTACGGGAAATCTGCTTACGACTGTCCGCAGCTGGTTTAGTGGAGGGACCGGGGACGGGAGTGTCGTCTTCCAAGGAGCGCTTCTCGCGGCGGACGGTCGCGTCGTGGTCATCAGTGACGGAGTCTGCCCTGCGGGTGTAGGGACGAGACATAGCAAGAACGAGGGTCTCTGTGAGGGTGGGTGCGCTGGAGGACTGGAAGAGGGGGCGGATGACAGGGACGTTTTCCGCATGCGGATGGTGGCGAGATCGAGTCGAAAGTGGCAGGCACATGTCAGACGTGATGGCGCAGCTCATGAAATGGAAATACGCACAATCTGAGAGTCGAAAGTGGTGGGCACATGTCAGCCGTGATGGTGCCGCTCATGAAATGGAATTACGCACTGGCTGAGAGTCGAAAGTGGCGGGCACATGTCAGCCGCGATGGTGCAGCTCATGAAATGGAAATACGCACGAACTGAGAGTCGAGGGTGGCGGGAACATGTCAGCCGTGATGGTGCCGCTCATGAAATGGAATTACGCACTGGCTGAGAGTCGAAAGTGGCGGGCACATGTCAGCCGCAATGGTGCAGCTCATGAAATGGAAATACGCACCCGCTAAGTGTCGAAAGTGGCGGGAACATGTCAGCCATGATTGTGCTACTCATGATATGGGATCACGCACTGTCTCAGAGTCGAAAGTGACGGAACCATTGACTAGAAGACGATCGACGGGCTCTGGGGACTTGGATGGACTGGGTGAGGCATCATGGTTTCTGTCCGGGGGTGAGTACTGGTGAGACGAGTACTGATCATTATCTCTGTGAGGAAGAGAATAAGATAGAGGGATGTTAACCTTGCTGTCTGTCTCCAACGATGATAGCCAGCCCGAGACTTGATCAGTCATCATATCCATTCTCTCATCCCGAGATATGTCTGCTAGGCTTGCAGATGGAGGAGAGCCACCCGTGGCGCGAATAGAACATGAATCGGTTCTGTACGGTCGATTTCGTTCAAGGTCCAAACCAGACTCAGACCCTGCCCTGAAGGAAGCCACTGAAGAACACCGGCTCGAGTTTGATCGGGAATAGGTTTCTAGATCCTAGCCATAAAAGAAGACTCTTGCTTTAAGCACCGACATTAGCGAAGATATGTTCAGGCAGTACTCACATCCACATGGCGTCCTTCTTTTGTGGCAGACGATTGTACGATTCTCTTCGCTTTCCGTACCCTTCCCCGTGATTGATACTTCTCTACAGGGTCTCTAAACCACTCTTTCGTTTTGTATTCCTTTTGAGTGTCTCTGTAGTGGTGAAGATCTTGCAACGATCTGGAGTTGTCTTAGCAGTCAGGTTTGGGGCATGGCCCTAAGATATTGTTTGACATACTGGGAGCGAAGCATGGTATATTCCTCGAACTCGAAGTGATCTACATCCTCTCGCGGAATGCGGTCGAACCGCTCAGCGAGCTTGATCGATTTGTCGACCTCCTTATCGTAAATGGCATCGTGACGACCTGCGAACTTGGATCGCTCAATAAATTTGGAACCAACAGCAACCACAGCCGAGATCCCAATGCCGACTTCAGCCATTCTGGCGCTCAGAGGTGAATGGAAGAGGGTAAGTGGGGGATAGACCAGATGGGAGCGTACTAGTAGTTTAGTACCGCCGTGCGATACACATTGCACACACGTGTCGCACAACCATTCAGCATAGTTCTTTTCGAGCTCTATGTGGCCGCACAAAGTATCGGACATACTTTTCAGCCAGCTTGGTCCGCACGGTGTATCGAACATCAAATTCCAAGAAATTCGGGCGAAAAGGTCAGCATAAATTGAAAAAATGACTACGTAGATTCTACTTAACCCCTGCGACTCGTAGTGATGCCGAAGTTCGGTTCAGTCCGGTTCGAGTACATACAACTTTAGTAACATTTAGCTATTTGGTTATTTCGGACCGAATCCGCCGAAATGATGTTTGGCGGATGGGAACGACGAAATAACTAGAATTTTTTTGGATCCTCAGCGTTTGATCCCACAATCCATCAGCACAAGCGGAAAACGAGTTCATGGAAATGTCGGTGTACGACAGTGCCCTTGGCGCTCTGTGTTCAAAATTTTCCCCAGGGCTCATCCCCAATAAGTCATGATATTCAACGTCTCCCTCCACTAGTCTGGTGACCATGTGACCTAAGAGGATGAGGAAGAGACCCGTCCCCCCTTGACTCCTCATATTCTGAAGGGTTATTTGATTGACTTTGAAGTCGCTCTCTTGAATTCGCTGCAGAATGTACTCCAGATGAACAAATATGTACCGGGTCTTCCCATAGCTACCGGATTTGCAGCCGAGAGTTACGCCCACCGTCGTGCTCCGGAACTTGCTTTGGGGCACGCCTACAACCCCTTCAAGCTGGATATCTGGCAGTTAGGTACTAACTTGGTATCCCTATTTTGGGCAAGTAGCATTTATTCTTGATCCCATCCCCGACTCTCTGACGTAAGGAAGAGAGAGGGTTGTTGGGAACTGCAAATGGGACTCCACCCGCCAAATGATTTGTTGAGTGTGAGAAAACACAGAAACATCAGGACTTTAGCAAATAGCTTTTTAGCGCTTGTACAACCGAAAAAGCGGCTGAAAAGTGGGAAAGCAACAAGTCAAAAAACCCAGGTGTCTAATTTGAAAAGCTGACTACCAACGTTGCAGACAAAAAGCGGAAAAAGTAGGCTATAATATATAATTTACTAAAATTATAACTAATTAAATCTATGACTAGCAGACGCTAGTGGGGAATTAAGTACACAGAGAGGCAGCCCTTATATAATTGACTGGTCTCAGGGTTAGCTTGCTAGAAGCTCCTAGAATATTCCACTGTTCCGACTTGTTCTGATTGTCAACGTTGATGGAATGTTCTAGCAAACCGACCCTGAGGACTTTAGCTATATAATGACCACCACTATTTACTCAATTTCCCCACTAGCGTCTGCTGGTCATATGTACTTTTATTATGTAATACATATACATAAATTAATAACTTTTCTGCTTTTCTCGCTTTTAGCTTGCCAAATTTGTGCAAAAAGTCAAAAAGCGGGGAAAAGTGAACAAGTAAATTGTAAGATTGCTGATGAAACAACCCAGTACCTGAACATTTTCTGGAAAAAGTCACTCAAAACTCGACATTATTGTGTAAAACATTTTTGCTGATTTTTGTAGATGATTTCATTGTTCATTCATACCGAAGCTTGTTCTAAAAACCGTTTCCAAAACCTCGCAGCATGGCAGCATGTGCGGTCCGCGCGGTTGTGTACATGCTGTGTGAGAAAAGTGTTGTAATACTACTGTACAGCGCACCTCGTCGATCGCCAACCTCTCCAGCATTGGAACCGGGAGTTGAGCGAGCAGCTAAGCATGGAAACAAACATTCTCTCTTTATATAGATATTTAAGGTGGAGATAATGGACGGAACAGTTCAGCCTGACAAGCTATGCCAATGACATGAGTGCCAACGAGGCTGTGTGTTGCAAGGGGGCATTGACAGCGTCGTTCTTACCCTCATCCTCCCATGTCAACCTCCCGTTCAGCATTTCATGGTCGAAATCGAAAACTGGTCCTGGCATTTGACGTAGGAACTACATATAGTGGTATTTCTTACAGGTACGCGAGCTTGCAGACGGAGGGCGATGGGCACTGGTCACTGATTGATCCTTGATAACAGCGTGCTCGATCCTGGAGTAATACCGGAAATCAAAGGAGTAACAAAGTAAATTGAAATGATCGTCAAGACCTTGATCAACTTATTCAATCCGACTGTTTTGTAGTTTTCCGGCGAATGAATACATCAGTGGGGCCTCCAAGATCCCAACCATAATCTACTATAATCGTGCTGGGAACGTCAAGGCTGTAGGCGCAGAGGCGATGAAAGAGGGTATCTACGAGATTGCTGAAGAGGAGCATTGGGTCAAGGCTGAATGGTATGTCTTGACTATTTCCTTGGCTGTCCATTTTATCACCAAACCAGGTTCAAACTACATCTCCAATCTCGAGTGGGTGATGGAAAACAGTCGATGGATGAGATCCCTCCACTACCTTTCAACAAAACTGTTGTTGAGGTCTTTGCTGACTTCCTAGCCTACCTATTGGAGTGTGCCTCAAGTTTTATCCAGGAAACCCATGCCAACAGTGCAGACCTCTGGGCATCTGTCGAGGACGAAATACATTTTTTTCTGTCGCACCCAAATGGTTGGGAAGGTGCACAACAGGCAGAGATGCGAAAGGCTTCAGTCTTGGCCGAGCTTATCCCCGATACCGCAGCAGGACATGCTTGTCTTTCGTTCGTGACGGAAGGAGAGGCTAGTCTTCATTATGCTGTGCATAACGGTCTCCCAAAGGGTGTGATGGACGATGGAGAGGGAGTGGTGATTGTCGACGCTGGAGGTGGGACCATTGACATTAGTTCGTACAGCAAAAATGTTGGGGAAGCAAAGAATAGATTTGAGGAAGTGGCAGCTCCTCAGTGTAATTATCTGTTCTCTCAACCTTGATTTTCCAAATCTCATCCTTACCCACAGGCCTTTTTCATGGATCGGTCTTCGTCACGGTGTATGCCCGTTTATTCTTAGAGAGTGAGAACTGCATTTTTCTCCTCCAGATAGTAGATATTCATAGCTCCCAATCCTGCGTAGATTACCTTCAGGGTTCTACTTTTTTGGCAGACCTAGACAACATTGTCGAATGCTTCGACAAGTCCACAAAAATCAGGTTTCGAAATTCCGACGAATATCAATATATCAAATTTGGCAGAGCAAAGGATAATGACCCAGACTATAATATCCGATTCGGCCAACTCAAACTCCTGGGGTTGGATGTGGCCGGGTTCTTTGAGCCTTTGGTTGAGTGCATCGTCAATGTGGTGTTAGACCAATGTAAGGTGGCTCATAAACCCATATCTGTCGGTCGCTTTTGCTTCCTTTGTTACCATTTGGCTTGAACCTACATTCTAGCATGTCATTCTTGTCAGTGGGTTCGCCTCTAGTGGCTGGTTAATAGTTATTCAATAAAGTCCACGAGAAGCTTCTACAGCATGACATGAATGTCACTCGGCCTCAAAATCATGTGTACGTACTTCCATCCCTCAAAATTAATCTCGTTCTAACTTCCTATTCAGGAATAAGGCCGTGTCTGATGGCACTCTGCCATTCTATCACGACCGCTTTGTACACACACGAATCTCTAAGTTCACCTACGGAACTTTTTTCAGCCCTCCCTTCAACCCTGCTTCTCCAGATCACCAACAAAGGCTCCACAATGTATTTACTGGTGTTGACGGAGTCAGGAAAGTTAGAGATTCCTTCAATGTCATCCTGCCAAAGGTTTGTTTATTTTCCTTCGTGATTGCCTGCTGTTGAACAATGTGTCTATGCAGAACATGCAAGTGTCGGAGACCAAGGAATTCAGATGCTCTTATTATCAGCTATGCAAATCCAAGAATAATTTCAAAAGCGTTACCGATTCCATGATGTGCTACCGAGGTGCTGTCGTCACGCCAAAGTGGAAGGACGTCGATCCAGGTTGCTATTTATTTGGTTTTTAAACGACGAAATATTACTTACATAACCACAAGTATAGACAATTATATGAAGCTCTGCACGATTGAAGTTGATCTTTCTCACCTCCCTCTCACCTTGACCGAAATACTCTGGGAAAGGAAATTTCTACAAGGTCGATTACCAGATGGTCTTGCTGTTTGGTCTGACAGAGTTCGAGGCTGCAATAGCCTGGAAGGAAAATGTGGGTGTTCTCATGGCTCATTAGATCAAATTTTATTAACAGTCCTGTCAGGGTGTTGAACGACGGAGTCCAGCGAAGATCATATACGATCCAGACGACTCTTAACTTAGTACTTTTTTTTTTTTTTTTTTTTTTGTGGAGCTTTGATGATGTATGACAGTTAACAGGGTTATCCTCAATAGTCAGCTAATTGGTGAAGTATTTACTTCGTAGGGACAAGTCCACCCGAGGAAATGCATCACTGCACATTCGGTGTGAATACTGTACTACTACGACCAATCGTTCACGGGGTATGACATATGACACCAATTGTTCACTGGGATAGGTGTTCAAATCTCCAAGTGACCAATGACTAGGGAAAAAATTGTTCACGCACTAGAGTAAACCCAAAATTTTCATTTTTATTTTCAAGTCATAGAAAGTCAGGTTAACTGTTTTTGGAGGGGTTACTCTCCAGGTTCGTCGATTGAATCGAATAGAGCAAATATCGCTGAAAGGCAACCGAAAGAGGGGAATTTTTTCATTTTTAGCCTATTTTCGTGTGTTTGAGGGATGTTCATGGGACCAAATGACATATAACAAGTTGCAAATTTGTTCAGTTCACGACCCTTCATGACATATGACTGAACGATCGGTCATAATAGTACAGTAGTGTGGGACTCTTAACTTAGTACTTGCCGAGGGAATGCCACCTAGTGCCCTTCGAATAATAATCGAACCTTGTATTACAGTCATTGTATTATAATATTGTAGCAGCGTGCCAAGCATGCTGATCCCCGACTCTCACGGGACCAATACGTCGGGTAGGGTTGAAATAAATACTTTGGGGGCTGCTCGTCGTCAACCTGTGGTTGACTCCTCGCAGCCCATTCTCTTTTCTGCAATGCTTGAGCAGCTTAACTAAGATGTTAAGTTTTATCTTAAAATCTCCAGATCAATGATTGTAGATGAGATATTCAATCGCAAAAGCGGACATTGCTCAGAAGAACAATATGTAACCCAGAATATGGAATTTTGACAAAAATAATATAAAAGTGGAGATGTCATTCGCACTTTTCATGCAATTTCTAGGAAACAGAACACTGCGGCTGATTTTCTGTGCCCAGAGGGGCCCAGATCTAGCCGCCTGATCTAGCCGCCTTCGCAGACGAATGAGGCTGAGTACTATACAGTATTACCAAATCATTCCCCACACTGTATCTACACAACGTCATCCGCACGGGTCGACCCTCGACCGTCGACAACAGCCTTTTAGAACGAAATTCATGGTGAGCGAGAAAGAAAATTATATACAAAAATCGAAAGAAATGTTTTACACACTAATATCAAGTTTCGAGTGGATATTTCCAGGAAATGATCACGTACAGGGCTGTTTTCTGCATTTTCTCACACTCAACAAATCGTTTGGCGGGTGGAGTCCCGTTCGCAGTTCGCAACAACCCTCCCTCTTACTTACGTAAGAGAGTCGGGGATACTTCTCAAGCACTTGACAAAGATTCGCACAGTAGAAATCGAGGCTGAGCACTACCTCTGACATTGCTATCGCTCTTGGGGTGGTTGTTATTACTGACTTGACTTCTTCGTTGGGTATTATGTAACAGCTGGAGCCATTGTAACTGGTCAGCCTGGCACTGGTGTGTATCTTCCTTCCTACTTTCAGTTTCGTGAAAGGTAAATTATGTTTGAAGGGAAAACTTTGTTTCAGTTTTACGCTCTTGTTCGCCTTCTCCAACAGAAGCAAGTTGTACTTTTCTTGTCCCGGAGTGGCAAGGAGCTGTACCTTTTCTACCATGATGGCGTCCATACAATTCCCACAGCGTCGCTAAAGGACTCAGACCTTCCCATACCCAGTACATTGTCGTCCGACGTTTTCATATGGTCCTTGTTTGATATCCCAGAGCGAAACGTGCCGAACGTGCTCCTAGTCCTCCCTCCCTGTGTGCCGGTTCAAACCACTTCACCAGATCCTTGCCGATATAAAACCTGAGGTAAACAACTCGCTCCTCTGTTTACCGCCTTGCCATTATGGACCCGCGACGAGCTCGCACAAGGGTACGTTTTGCCAATCTTGAGTTTCTAACCGCCATCTCAGAATGCACTACCTAGATTACGATATCAGGAACAGTACCAATCCCTGTTGGACGCGCTTCAACAGATGTATCAAAGTTCCTCCCATCCCCAGCGTGATCCACTAGGGGCGTTCACGGGTGTCCGTGCGCTCCTCGACCTTGAGCCAGAGGGGACCATGTCGTGCTCGCCAGAGGAGTGCCTAAATTACCTCTTAGACACGGCGATTCACCGCTTCGGCTACAGCACCCGTGATGTGTTCAGTGCGGTCTTCATGCCTGCCACGACCACCCTGCTTCATGAGCAGGCTTTTGATCATCGCACTCACCCCGGTCTATTCTGGCCCTTTCGCGGAGACTCGTTGGAGAGTCCATTTCAAGTCAGACCGGGTGGCGAGGTGCATAGTCAAGGAACTGGCCGCTGCCGAACGTATCGCTCTTTGTCAACAAATCAACTTCTTCCAGCGCATTCCGCAAGCAGGGACAATGGTGGGATGGTTCCTCGAACCACTCGCTCTTCGCGATATAACGGAGACCTCTACTGGCGGCTGTTGGACCCTCATCAACATGGTCTCTAATGACGCCGATCCACCCCAGTTCACCGTAGCCCGCGACCCTTCATCTCGTGTTCCAGAAGACGTCCGATTCCTCAAAGTTAGGCGTGAGGTCGTGGAGTTCCAATTCATCGACGACCCGTCCACCTGTTTTGAAAACAACACATACTACGTACCTAAGGGGCCAAACTTCCCATTGTTGGACGCCTTCGTGGTCGATCTCGACCGGTTGGAGAGGTCGGCCGTTCTGTGGGTCCTTCAGGTGCCCAAATCACCATGGTATGGAGACTCGGCGGTGGGCTATCAGAGGATTCGTAAAATTGTTGCGAGCATTAAAAGGCAGCTTTTGGCGTATCCGTCACCAAGGAAGGTGCCTGGTAGGTGGGCTGCCTCCAACCCGGTCGTTCACGTCTGCTACCTTCCGGAAGGTGATTCCAAGGATGGAATGAGAATTGTAAGATTAACGACCACCGAGGGGAAGTTTATTGCTCGGAGATCCCACTCTCGGTACATTTTATCATTATCAAGAATATACTGAGTTGTATTTGAACGTATTGCTTCTATGGTACAGTGAATGTAGACATGTGCCATCTTTCCTGAAAGATTGAATTTATAGTGTGGAGGTTCACATGTAATGAGGCGAACAAGCTTGAGATGGAATGGTAATGGTTATACGGTTAGAATCTAGAACCTAGAATTTATGTTGGTCAATCTCGGTTCGTTTTCCATGGCATCTAGAAAATCGTAAACAGCCCGGCTCATAAGTAGGAAATTTCAAGCTGCTTTTTCGTGGATAATCGTTTCGATCTTGATAGTCAACCTCCTCTCCTCAGCGTTTGATCCCACAATACATCAGCGCAAGCGGAAAACGAGTTTATGGAAATGTCGACATACGACACTGCCCTTGGCGCTCTGCGTTCGAGTTCTTCCTCAGGGTTCTTCCCCAATAAGAATTCGATCTTAACACTCATGTTCTTCAAAAAATGATTTATTACTGTCGTTTGTATGGTAGCCACTAGATCCGTGACATGAATACACCACTTTCTTTCTGTCAGATTGAGAGTTATCAGCCCCAGAAAAAAAAGCAGATGGAGTTAAAATCACATCTTCAAAAAAATCCTCAATGGCCCGAACCCAATCGAGGGCCAAGAACCCCCGTCACCGCCCCACCCGCCCTACCCAACCCCACACGCCGAGGAGAAACGCCATCAAAACTGTTCCTTCTCCGACACGATCTTGCGGATATTGTCATCCACATACGTTTCCCATTTCGATTTTTGCTTCGCGGAGGACCTGAACAGTGTGTGAAAGCCCTTGAGTTTGGAGGGACTGTCTTCAACATCCGAATCGTCAGGGGGGAGGTTTCTATTATTGAAGACCCCGATGATAGTAACGGTGGTGGTGGTGGTGGTAGTGGCGTTGGGGTTGGCAGTGGTCTTCGTGCTGTGCTGCCGAGTGGGCAAGCTTTGCGGTGTAGCCTGTTGGTGGGAAGAACCACTTTGTTTCGGAGGAGAACCGGTGACTTTGGAAGGAGAGCCACCTTCGGAGGGGGTTGGAACACCGGATGCACCCGGTCTCGTTTCTGCTCTGCCACAAGCTGCTGGATCACAGGAGCGGCATGAGCCTCTGACCCGCTTCTACGGCGATGAGGATGAGGAAACAGCGAGAGCATCCTCTTCTCCACCGGCATTGAGGTCGACATCGACTCCTGTCTCAACCTCTGCTTCTCCTTCCCCCGCTTCAGCCCCTTCCGTCCGTCTCACCTCCATCATAAACCTCGGATTCTCCGCCACCTCAATCTTCCCCTCCTTCACGAGCTCCTTCTGAACTTCAACCTCTTCAAAACTGCTCACTTCATCTTCAACCTCCTTCCGAACTCCTCCTCAACTCCTCTTCTGTAATCTTCTTGTCTAGCTTGTGTCATCTTCCCATCGTCAAGATTTGCTGCAGGCTGTAGTTGTAGTTGCCGTTGAGGTTTCGTCTACGGCTCGTACGCCCGAAGACGGCGTCGAATACCCGCCGTACGTACTGATTGAACCTCGACGACGGCCCTGCAGTCGGTATCCCTGGCGCATAACCCTCGATCACATGCGGCGCAGGGATCCACATGGTACATGTGTAGGTTCTTCGTCTTTGAACGTCGCATACGAGATGGGCCTCGTTCGGGCTCGCGCTTCGGGCGACCGAGGGGGGGAATTTGTTATCTTCTTTGAATTTTGTCCCTTGTCCGCTGACCTCTCTATTTCTTTAATGACCACGGGGCCGGAACCGCCCGCCTGGAGCGGTATGGCTTGCGCATAGGTGATGGTTTCGAGGGTAGTTGGCAGGCGTGGCGACGCTAAAGCGTATGGAGGACCCAGTGGTGGTGGAGTTGCCAGAGAGAGGACGAGGGTCGAGGTGTGTTGGACTCTGCTGGTGGTGCAGGCGCCGCTACTGTTGTGGTTGTCGCCATGGATGGAGAGATGGGTTCTCTGAATGCATGGTGGCGGGTTCTGGAAGGGCTTGCGGTGGTGGTGGTGGTGGTGTCGCATTCTCGTGAGTGGTTCCCATGAGACTGGCGGACGATGGGAAAGAGCGTCTTTGATTCTTTTGTGAAGCCATTTCTGTGCATAGATAAAGCGGGGCTCTTACCTCGAAACTCGGTCTCCAGTACGCGCCAAGCCTCCTTGCCCACCTCTGACCATACCCACCCGCACTCCATGAAAGGTCTGATATGGGCACAGCGGTGCATCGTTTGATCGCCAACTCGCATTCGTTGGCTGCCAGGTGCATTTCGCTTGCTTGGAGCTCTGGCTGAGCAGCTGCTAGCTTCGTGGATGACGAGGACAGCGCAGAGTGGGCCTACGAAAAATGGTTAGACTCGTATCAAAGGTGGGGGCTAGCATAAACGCACGAGAAGGCGATGGCGAGGGGGGACTCTCTGATATTGCCTGCTCCGCTTTTCTTCGAGTTGGACGCTTTGATGGGGGACTCTGAAAAAAAAACAGAATGTAAGACACGAAGAAAAAAAGAAAGAGAAGCAACTCACAGGATCCATCTCTCGGTCTCGCATGATATTCCCCACTTCCTCCTCAGCATCCTTCAACGACCACATCGTCTCCCTCCATACCAAGCGCATATCATTTGAGCGCCTCGTCGATCCCCGCCAGCGAGCCTGCAATGGCCATTGAGCATGAATTAATAGGGGAAAGAGGAAGAAAAATGGAACATTTCCCTCGAGACGGAGTGGACTGCAAGTAAAATTTGGCTTTGTTTGTTCAGGCCCACTTTCCAGCTTCAGCTCCTCAGCGCTCAGCGCTCAGCTCTGAGATCCAGAATGATTCAAGTTGCTCGCTTCGCTCGCGTAAAGGGTCTTCACGGCCCTGCCGAAATATGAAGATGCGCTTTTGAACCAGTTCCGGACCACGTGCCGTTTGGCGCATCGCGTCGGGGATTTGAGCGAACTGCTAAGCACGGAAACATTCACGCTCTTTATCCATATGTAGATATTTACAGTCGTTTGCATATTGTTTTGCACAACGAAATTCGCAGCGCAGCGTTTGATGTGACCACCTGTCAATCAAATTTAACCGAATATGGTCTGGCTCGCAGACGGATCTCCGGGCATGGCAGGTG
>Ga0307513_10006038_pt1 | contig 15888 bp, 10 predicted proteins | sample 15_EM_MG_FD_202174 | JGI IMG/M metagenome (GOLD analysis project Ga0307513, IMG submission 202174) | Populus trichocarpa ectomycorrhiza microbial communities from riparian zone in the Pacific Northwest, United States - 15_EM | ecosystem: Host-associated > Plants > Roots > Unclassified | place... | reverse complement strand
GAGACTCATAAAGCTGTGACCGAAGTGATCGAATCATGTAGAATCCGATGAAATACTTGAGATTTTACTGGAGACTCATGAAGATGTGAGCCAAGTGATTGAATCATGTAGAGCATGATGAAAAAGCTCCAGAAATGCGAACTTTGTACAGCCTTTTTCTTCTCGGTCAATTTCTCTTTGTCCACCATGGTTTTAGATTGTTGTAGCACACCATGGAACTGACTACAAGCCCGCCTTATAGTCTGATTGATTAACCTTTTCCAGTCTTGCCCACTTTCTTTTCTTTTCTTTTCTTCCTTTTCTTTTTCTCATAATCCATGTTATTCTTTTTGTATGGTGCAGGCTCAGACGCTTGTATACACGGTAATGAAAGCAAAATCAAATTGTATTTGTGCATTACACCTATCTGATATGTGTGCTCTCTCAAGATTCCTATTATATAACATCAGATATTTGCCGAGGCGACTTTAGCAGGGGAAAGACAGTGCCATGTACGAACTCATTTTGGATATGATCAAAATAAGTCCCAAAATAAAACATATGCTAGGCGAGGCTGGAGGAACAAGCTGAAATGGAGATCCAACAAAAAAATTGTCAAAAGAAAGAATTGAGAGTCGGTAGGCAAGCCTTTATTTATTTATATATTTTTATAGAGGAAATTTAACGTCACAAATTACTAGCACTACGGGGAGAAACTTTTCAGTCTGCTTCAAGAGGATGAGTCTGGCAAGCCCAGCCTACAGGACAATCATTTATTTATAATGAAGTATCGAAGAAAACATATAAAACTTGGTTGACATTGCTCGAGCTCACAATTGATTGCTGCATAACACCAGGAAATATGGTAGATCTTCCACAAGACATCCTTGTAGAAATGTTCCCAAGACTCCCTGCCAAATCTGCAGCACGTGTCTCCAAGCTGTGGCACTCTTTGTTATCGACTCCCAGGCTTGCTAGATTTCACCTCCAACAATCATGTACAAAAAACAGCCTCCCCAAGACTCTTATCGTAGTAGTATAACGCTTGATTTGCCACATTTGAAATACAGTACAACCCGATTTGTTGATGGATCGAAGATTATTGTAGGGTCTTGTAATGGATTGATATGAATAGAGATTGGCGATGGTGACCTAGCTTTATATAATCGTATAAGAACTAGAGAACCGTAGTTTGCGAAGTCTCGAGTATGATGAAGAGACCAAATATGGTCCTTGCTTTTATGGACTCGGCTGTGATTCTTCGATAGATGACTACAAGCTAATAAGAGGTGCCGCTGCCGGATACAATTTCATCCAACGGGGACTTCAAAAGGAGGGCTTGTCTTGTTGTACAATGACTTGAGGAACAAGGAATGAGGCTTTGGTCCATGGAAAAGTAGACATTGGTGATCAAGAAAACTAAAAGTATAGGCATGCAAAGAAATGAAAGTCACAAATGATTCACAAGATGGGAATACTGGCTAGGGATTGAGTTATGAGATGGACAGAGTAGATGTTTATTGGGATAAATAGTTTCCATTTCACGAGATGTGGACAACAGCTTGTTATGAACCCTCTGTGGCAATGATCACAAGCCAATGGGAAAGCAGGCGCAATCACTTGGGCAGCTTCAAGCCTGAACCCTACAACCTCTGCTCCATTATGTTATCCAGACATGCTCCCATCTCAGCTGTCAAATGATTTGCCCAATCACCTATCTCACCTTTCCTAAGGCATACATTATTTTGAATAGCCAATGGTGTGTCTTTACAGTGTACTCCATTTTTATTCACATCCAAATTTCTCAACTTCTCAAAACTACACATTCATTATCTTCTGCACCTCCCCTTCCTCCTCTTCCTCTAAGGTGAAAGAGCAACCCATGAACTCCGCTAAGTTCTTAACATAAGCAGTGGTGTCTTTCTTCCTTTCCTCATACGTCAAGAACAATGTCTTCTCAGGAGACTCTAAACTCGCTCTCCAATACCCTAAAACGTGGTCCCCATATGGTCCATAGTTTGCAAGTCCATTGCAAATAAATATAAAGCGTCTTCCAGAGGCAGAGGTTCAGCATTTTTGCATCTTATCTGCCTGGCTATGAAGAACCATACAGAATCAAACGCATCCTTTGCATGATAATTTTGCAAGCAGAAGAAATAATAGATTCTGGTAAGAAACAGTAAGGAACATGAGTAGATACCAATGGGATTGCCGAGTGTCGATTAGTTGGATTTTCGGCAAGGTCATATTCCAAGAAAGGAATACGTTCATGTGGCACAAAGGGCTGTAACGGGATCGTGTAACAATGACAATAGCAAGGGCCTTAAGCCAAGTATTGCCAGTTTTCGGAAAGCTGGTGACAGATATACCAGGGATTTGTGGGGAAGGCAAAGAGGATTCCATGAATACACAACAGAAAAATATAATGTATAATGGTGCACGTAACACATTAAGAAAGGCCATTGCCATTTGTAGCAAGTTGAGAGTTTGATAATTTTTTCCATTTGGGTGTCAATATCAGCAATTTCCATTTGATAAACGTTCTGCCTCAAAATCTTGAGACATCTAAGATTTGGCCATCGTAATCCAAGATTTTGTTACCGTTTTCTTTTCTCTTGGTCTGAACCAGGTGGCCTAATTTTCTTTAATTTACATCATTATGCTGCCTCAAATTCTATGTAGATTTAAATTATCAAATCTTAATATCACTATAATGTTCTTTACTCTTGTCTGCTGATGCAAGTTGTTTTATTTCATATTATATTTGATAGCAAATCTTTCAGAAAGATCCTGGGAAAAACAACGCATGCATCTGCTTGTGTTTAAGAAACCCAATAGGTAGAACGTTTTGATTAGTCAAGAACGAAAAATCACCAGTCAAATCATTGGAATGAAGGCTAAAAGATATTAACTGATGGCCATATTGTAGATCACTTTTCCAGACCAGTAAGAAATCTTTCTTTCAACACTAGTAGAATTTCCATCCCCTCTCCTGTAATAGCTCAAAAGACCGGTGCTCCATCCATTTAAATCGAGTCGAATGTATGAACAAATTGAGAAATATAACACATTTCTCACTTCATTTTGGAAAAAAAAAAAAAAACTGGCTTTGAGTTTTACGTAACAAATTACAGCTCTCTCAAGTCTCAATGGAAGTTCACCTATGCATTTGACATATAAAAGAGAGAACATTAACCAAAGATTTCTACCACTTTTGAGTAACTAGTATGTGTACTGTTTTATGATAGCCATGCTGCACATAACACCATACAATTATCAAGTCATTTCTTGTCTCAATGATATGGAGACGACTTTATTTTAATTAACTTGATCGAACTTGTTTCTCGAGGAAGTCGATGATTAGCTGGTTTACCTGGTCAGGGAATTGCTCTTGGACGAAATGGGTTCCTTCTGGCAAGGTCTTGATCTCTAGATCAGACATACTTTCTCTTACTTTCCCACTTGTTAAGTAGTCCTCAATCCCAGGGAATTTAAGGAAATAGTCTTGCCCACCCATAATTAGCAGCACTGGGGCTTGAACCTTTGGGTTTCTGATGGTGAACTCTTTGCGCAGTCCCCTGCAAGACCCAGATACAGCATGCTATATTGGTAATTACTTGCATTCAGATCATTTGAAGTGAATTTCTTGCTTCAAGTTTCAAAGAACAACTGGACAAAGAGGGTTTATTGGATATTTCAATACAAATTCTTACTTGTACGGGGCTCGCATTGGAGAATCAAATCCTGATTTTTCATATGCTTTTGCATAAATTGCAAGATCCTCACTGCTTAACCATGATGGTAGAGGGGTGGATGGATCCACCAAATCCATAATCTCCTTATCTTTATCTGCTATAGGGATTTCATTTCTTGAAAAGAGAATGTAGATGTTCCTCCACACAGTTTTAACATCAAATCTGCTAAAATCGGCCTCGGCACGCCCAGGTTCCTACCAGGGATGGACTTATAAACCAATCAACTCATTTTTTTAGCCAAAAAGAACATCAAGTAAAGGATCTTGATGATTCTGTTTGACGATTGAAGTTTTATAACAACAGCGCCTAACATTCTATGATAACAAAGCAGACCAAAAACTTAAGCACACATTATCCATTTGCAGCAGGATTCTTAGAAAGAAAAACATGCAGAATGATAGCACATCTTTAACATCATTTCAACGCTTTTCCAATTAAAAAAGAGAGAGAGAGAAAGCTTCGTCTTCCAAAATGACAAGGTTACTTAGATTTGATATGTTACAAAGAAAGCCTAAAGTTCCACTACAAGAAAATGAAGCAAAAAAAATCATGTACCTTCCACCTGTGGATGTAGAAACCTTCAGGAAGGTCCTTGTATCGTAGAGGCCTAGGAGGAAAGAAGGGCACACCCAATGAAACTATTCCAGAAATTCTTGTTGGATGGAGAAGAGAGAGGAGATAAACAGGCCAGGAACCAAAATCTTTTCCTACCAAGAAGGCCTGTGATCAACTTAATTTGGTTAACTTCAAACAAAGCTAAATATTTGCAAATGCACACCGTAAACATACTTAACCAGTTGGTACTTGGTAGTGAAACAAGAAATAATACATAGCCACAGCTAGGCTAAAAATGATACAGTGTAAGACCGCTACCTTCTCAATTTGAAAATAATCAAGGATAGCAATGGTGTCCTCCACAAAGTCATCGAAGGATGCCTTTTCAAGATCTGGATGGTGCTCGGATAATCCATAACCTCTTAAATCTGGTGCGATTGCGTGATATCCACCATTAGCAACAGCAATCATTTGGTGTCTCCATGAATACCATATCTCTGGGAAACCATGTATGAAAACCACCATCAAAGAACCTACACGTAAAAAGACACATTTTTTTCACCTGCTAAAAATTAAAAATAAATAAAATTGAAAGCAAAAGCAAAAGAAAAGGTGATAGTCGATCTAAACCAGTTCCAATCTCTGCAATGTGAAGCTTCACTCCTCTTATGCTAACGTACTTGTGTTGTATCTGATCCATTGAGACGGAGAGAGAGAGTTGACTGATCTGAAGCTTTCTGTACTAATAAAGTAGTCCATGAAGGTGGGAAATGAACCAGTGAGATGCAGCACAGTCCTTCTCACTCTACTATAAAAATGTACGCGAGTTTACCAAATCGTCCGCAGGCATAGAGGTATGCCCTTATTTTCCATCTACTGAAGGTACTGACTGGTGACAAATGGACCTATCAACTCTCATTCTTGACAAATGGACCTTCTTTTAGGTGCTGTGTTCATCTCCTTGTGTTGGTAAGGTAATAATCAATATGTGTGGCATTCTGAGCTCGAGCAGTCGCTAATAATATCCAGTTTTTATCAAGGAAATTCCAGTTTCAGAGAAGTTTAGGAATAGCAGATTTGTGTGCTATCCTTCAGCTTTCCACAGTATGAAACTGTAATTATTGGAAACCCATGTGATGCATTCGACCTCCAGGTAAATGTTTCAAGAATTCACATTAACCTATCAGAGATATAGCTCAACTGGTCAGGTTTTAAGTTTGCTCTCGAGATCACTAGTTCGAGTCCCACAAACCTCAAGGCTACTGGAAGCTTATATAGTCGTTAACTTCAAGGTCTCGGGAGATTAGTCGAGGTGCGAGTAAATTGAACAAGATACCCACGATAACAAAAAAAAAAAAAAAAAGAATTCACATGAACCTTGGTCAAACATAAAGGTGAGACAAGATACTGCAGTACTGTCACACAAAATGCTGATGAATTCGAATTCAATGATACATTTTACTTCTTGACATACTCAAATACATACAGGACATGCCACAAAGAAGAGGCAGAGAGCAGTGGTCTTGCATTAATACACTTCTGCATACTCAACAAAACACAAAGAGGAATCAGAATTGGATTTCAATGCGCTAAAGTTGCAGCATCAAAACCAACTGAAGCTTTCGCAACAAATATTAATGACCGAATACTGGCATTAAGGAAAGTGAGTATGAGCTGATCCACCTCGTCCGGTGATTGCTCCTGAACAAAACGGGTTCCTTCAGGCAAATATATGACGTCCAGATCAGGAACAAACTCTTTGACCTTCCTGCTCTTTATGTAATCTTCCATACTTGGAATTTTGAAGACATAATCTTTGTCATCCATGATCAGAAGTGCTGGAACTTTAATTACTGGTTCTGTTATGTTGAAATCTTCATCAAAGGACCTACAAAGTACCCTTTCAAGCCAAACTCTTATCAGAGGTTAACGTGCAAACAATTCAGACAATTTAGCAGAGACCGGCACTCCCTTTATCGATGTGCACTTACCTGTATGGAACTTGTAGTGCCGTTTGGAATCCAGATTCTGGTACAAGGCTCCATATGTTGCAAGATCTTCCTCTGTGAACCAAGGGGGAGGAGGAATAGATAGGTCCACCAAATCCATGATCTCCTGGTTTTCAGGAGCTATTGGTGTTTCACTTCTAGAGAACAAAATGTACATCTTTCTGACCACCGTTTTCCCATCAAATCAACCAAAACAAGCTTCTGCTCATCCAGGTTCCTATGTACAACTCAAAAGAAAAAAGTTCTAAGGGAAAGTGCTAAAAGATTTTTAGATTTCAGCAAATTAGATAGTCACGAGCATGTAGTAACAGTCCTTGTAAATGCCACAGTCCATGCACGCATAGATAGTATTAGACAGTCGCTTCGTATCTCTATACATTCTAACAAACTATCAGGAGCACTTCCATTGTTACAACCCCGAGGACCCTCTCTGGATGGAGAAGGCAAGCATGTAAAAGATGGGTTGGCTCCAAAATCTTTTGCAACCTATGTTCATTCAAGTAACAAAACAAAGAGGGAATCAAATCACAAATAATAAAACTCTCATTTTCTGAGATTTCGTCTTTTGCTTGAATTTTTTGTTTATTTAGAATCTTTGGAATTGAATTCAATTCCAAGATTTAAATCAATTCTTTAGTTTGAAATTCTTTTGAGATATTAATTTAAATTCCAAATATAATTACAGTAATTCTTTTTAGAATTAACATTAAAAATAATATTACAAAAACACCTTTAATAACACAAACCCCTTTCCAAATTTTCATTCAAAAGAGACACTAAAGAATTGACGCCATTTTCATCGTCGTCTTCCTGAATAGTTGCACTGGATTTCATTGTTTGTGATGAAAGTGATGTTTTTTCTACCAACAACAAAGGGAATATGGCCAAGATATAGTTTTTTCATAAGCAATTCCAAGGCCCTTGTAAACTGATGAAGAATTGTTTCTCCTACAAATATTTTTAGGCTCTTCTTGTTTTTATTTTCAAGTCCAGATGGCTTGACCATCGAAGTAATTCCTGTTGCAAACACAAATTACTTGCAATTTGCGGGGCTGACAAAATTATTATAAATTAAATTTAAATCATATGTGTAATTGAATTCAATTCTACATATGATTTGATTTGAAATAGAAACCAATCAAAAATCTTTTTGTTTATTGGTCACATGTTTCCCGAAGAAACTTTGTGTCCCCTTCAACAGCCTAGCCATGCATCCTGCATACCAACTATTAGTCCCTCATCGACATACTAACCATGCATCGCCGAGCAAGGATTATAACCTCTGAATTCAAAGGTTATAATTGGATGCACTCGAATCCAACTGCCATACTCGAATATGCTCGAATCGAACTATTAACCCGATGCGATACCCTTAATCAAACCTAATCTACTTGCCACCAATTACAAAGACAAAATATAAATTAAATGAAAGGAGACCTCTTGGTAATGTGTCATTTGAGAATTGTTCTTGTTATTGTTATCAACATTAGACAACCCACAAAACATAGAACTAAAATAACTTTTACAGAGATTCATAGTCACTCTAAGTCTTTATCTCCAAGTAATCCAAAACTACAAGTGATAAGCACATTAACCACCTTGCACGGACATACCCAAGTAAGTGCTAAGTATTAGGAAAATGCTAATGATGCATAGACACAGAACATAAGGTTTTGACGTGGTTCGATAATTTGTCTACGTATATCGATTCTTGGAGTTACTGGTTTTTCTTATAAAAAAGAAAATACGAATTATAATGAGGAGAAAACTCCACCTAACTCAACTCAATATCAATCTTTTTATCATATGGTGCACTCTTAATTTGAGCCCAACACACAACTATACTACCTAGAATATACACGAACCCTCTAGTAATTTTCTACTATCAATGTCACCAACCAAACCAGGATCCATATAACCTTGAAGCTTCATGTCTAACTTTGTGAAACAAAGTAACATTCTAAATAATCATTTAGATATGTGAAAATCTATTTTACTAGTCTTATAACCAATGTTGTTTACCTGGATTACTCATGTATCTATTTATAACCCATTATATATGCAATGTCTGATCTTATACAAACCATAACATACACTTCTGATTGTCGAAGCATAAGGAACTTACTCATGCAGTTCCTTTCCTTTTCTATCTTTGGTGATTGTTTCTTATTTAGTCTAAAATAAATAGCCAAGAAAATGCTTACTAACTTTATTTTTGTTGAATTTATGAAGCACCTTTTTCACATACTCATCCTGTAAAAGCTTCAAGGTACAATTAATTTTATCCCTGATTATTCTTATAATAAGGATTTGTTTTGTATATCCCAAATCCTTTATTTCAAGCAATTCTGACAGCTGCTTCTTTAGTTTATTTATTTCCTCGATGCTAGATTCTGCAATAAACATATCATATATATAAAGAGTTTTGAAAACTCTTGTATCATCCTAATAATATATATATATATATTATATAGCAACAATGGTTTGCCTGTAATCTTATGAACCTATTGTTGGAAATAAAATTGTTGAACTTCTTATACCATTATCTGAGAGCTTATTTCAAGCCATACAAACTTAGTTTCAGTTTGTAAGCTAGATTATCCTTTTTTATATATATATATATAGATAATTCTTCTGATTAATTCATGTGTATATCTTCCTCCAAATCCTTATAAAGAAAAGCAATCTTCACATCTAATTGTTCAAGATACAGATCTTTTGTAACTATATTCTAGTACTAGTTTGATTGTTGTTAGCTTCACTACGAGAGAAAAGATATATATATATAACCAATTACCTTTTTTTAATTATTAAAATCCTTTCACAACTAATCTCATTTTATAGCATTTTCTTCCATCATGTTCTTTCTTTACTTTATAAACCTATTTCATATGCAAAGCCTTCTTTTCTACAAGTAGTTCGATTAGCTCTCATATCTGATTTATTAATAAAGAACTCATCTAATCATTCATGAATAACTCTTATTTACTTGATTTTTTTGTTTGCATAGCTTTATCAAGAATTTTAAGCTAATCATTTTCTATTAGAAGAATATAATTCAATAATGGTGAGAAACATTGTAGAAGCTTGATATTCTCATAAGAACTTCAAACAATCGTTGCTAATATTTATGGCTCCACCTGTGGATTAATATTTTCTTTGTCATTATTATTTCTTTACATAATACTCTCTCGGTACTTCATGTATATTAAATGCCTCAGTTGTCTTTATTTCATGTATATACCTACCAAATCTTTTTCCTCATTATCTTTATACATCACCTTCTTATTAAATATGACATTTTTACTTCTTATGTTTTTTTTTTGTTTTCATTATACTAAAATTAATATCCAAACTCATTAGTGCAATATCCAATAAAGGTACATTATAACTAAAAGGTTCCTTATAAACTAAAAAAAACTTCAGAAACAAATTGAATTTTCCATGGTTGAATCCTCGGTTGTCAGTATGATTAGGCTTGACCGCGAGCTTTTCTATAAAGCAAGTCTCTTGTTGGCATAGGGGATCCTCCGATACCTAAGTCAGCAAATTTAAGATGAGCGTAATGTGTACGAAAATAAATTAAAGAGAAATGTATGCATGAAGAAAAAAAAAGCCTATGGTTTAGGCCTAGAATGACATGGTTAACTTATATAGTCTAGAATGGCATGATTGGGCTTTAATTGGTTTTTATGGCCTAGAATGACATGACTGGCTTTAATTGGTTTTTATGACTAGCTTTGATGGTAAAGAATGTGAATGTATGTTATCATGCCTAGTCTTCAATGGCTAAATAGAGCTTTGACCAAGGATGGAATCCAAATTTTGCAAATTGATCGGATGTATTTATATACATCCAGGAGAAGGTATCGTTAATGGAGAAACTGGTGTGCTACTATTGATTAGCCATGGTGACTTTGTTGGTTATTGTGTCATGTTATGGTTGATGTTGCCTTTGGTGAAAATGTTAGTGATGTATAATGTTATTGGTACAAAAAATGGTGTCTCCTCTGTATAACAAAAGTTGTGTGCACATAGAAAAATTGTGTATGAAAAGTATATGAAAAACTGCATAAAATGGTATGGTAGGATAAGACTGAAGAGATTGGGATTGGTGTCAATCTTGGATTGGAATTTCAGCCATTTAAGTTGGAACTTGAGATTGGTTGGAAAAAGCCCAATTATTTAGACATGACCCAAATGGTTGGAATTGTTTTTGAAAAATTTAAGAATGATCAGTTTGAACCCCAAATCTCATTAGTGTTCATAATGTTACTCCATTTTGTTGCAGTTAAAAATATTTTATAAGAATGGTAAAATGAAAATCAATAGTACTTTGGTAATTTGAAGGAAATATAGGATTGTGAGAAGGTCAGTAATAATATCATTAAGGGAGTGTTTTCAGGTATGAGTGGCAGGTCAGATAGTCCATGCCCTCTATGGTTAGGTGGGATAGCCTGTTATTCAGCTTTAACAAGACAAATCATCTAGTGGCATCATAAATATCATATATCAGGTAACCTATAGAAAAATACCACCACTTTAGGAACTGAAGATCAAAATGAATGGTTAGTAATAGTTGTATGATATCAATGTATGATATATCAACTCGAAAGGATTTGTGATCGATTTGGTCCTCAGAGTTGTGATCAATATGCTTGTATTTTTTGTTAGGTGTTTTAACTTTTTACATTGTTGTTTGATGTAAATGTTTATTAGCTAATTTTTAAAAAATAAACTTAACTTCATTTTTAAAATGATTCTTACAATTTAAAATGATAGTGTAATTCCAACCTTAATCAAGTTCAATTTTAGCAACAAGCTTAATATCTAAATTTATCAAATATAAAAAAAATGGAGGGTCTAGATGAAACTCTATAGGATTTCATTTTGGATGATTCCTAAGATTAGGGGTTATCATTTTCGGTTCGATTCGGTTTTTATCAAAAAAAAGTAATCAAACTGAAATTATATAAAAAAAACCGAAACCGGTACAAACCGACCGGTTTCGGTTCGGTTCGGTTTTTTAGGACAAAACCGGTTCAAACCGGTTTGGCTTGATTTTGGCTTGGTTTTTTCAGTTTGGCTATGTTTTTTTCGGGTTTGGCTCGGTTTTTTTGGTTTTTTTTGTTTGGGTTCGGTTCGGTTTTTGTGGTTTCAGGCTTATAAAACCGAACCGAACCGGTCGATTTTTTTAAAATTTTAATCGGTTTTTTTTCACGACTCGGTTTTTTTGGTTATTTTTTTACGGTTTTCTCGGTTTAATTAGTTTTTCAGGTTTTTCACTCATCCCTATCTAAGATTCATATCGCTAATTTTTTAGAAACAAATAATGGTTTTTTGTTTATTTTTTGACTTTTTATTATTTTATCTTTGATTCAATGGACACTAGCTATTATGCTTAGATATTTAACTAATTTATTCATTTATGATTTTTTAAGTTTCTATTTTTAAAAACTCTTCCACTAAAACCATCGATTAGAAATCACTTAGCTTTGTTTCTACCTCCTAATTTCTTTGCTCTTATGCATTAAGTCTAATCCTTTTGATTAAGTGACATGTTTCTAGGAAGAGTGGACAAAAATAGCATAACTCTTTATAGTTTTGGATATATATATATATATATATATTTGATTGTGCAGGCTTTTCTCTATTTCCTTATTTCCTTTTGTTTTTATAAAAAAAAATAGTCATAATAGTGTTTGAGAATATAATAGTATTTTTTTAAAAATGTTTTTTTTAATATATTAAAATAATATTTTATTATTATTTTTTAAAATTTATTTTTAACATTAACATATAAAAAATATTTTTAAAAATATTTTTTGAACACAAAAACAAATAAATTATATACCATCATCCTTTTTTGGTGGTTAAATCATAATATTCTAAACTTTTTGTAGTGATTTGATATTAACTTTAACGCAGAGGATTGATTTTATATATACCAAAAATTAGTCTAGAAAAACACCCTGATTATTTCATTGAAAAAAAAAAAATCGAACTGCTATTCTCGGTTTCTCTCTGCACGCATCATCTGGATTGCAAAGATTCAGTCTTTAGCTCGACCCTGCCTTAGAAATTTCACCTGGTAGGCACTCTCTCTCTGTCGCCTCTCCAAGCCCTTACACAACTTAACTTTCTTGCCTCCTTCTCATGACTTGGATTTGCTTAATCTTGCGCTGTGTTTGAATTCTAGGGTTTCACAAAAAAAGAGAAGAGATTTTTTTATGATCTTGGGGTTTCAATCAGCTGTGGGATTAATTTGGGTCTTTTTTTCTTTACTGGGTTAATAAATATTATAGTGGAAATTATAACCCCGTGAATGAAAATTATGAAAAAGCAAAAACTTGGATTTTTTTTGCATGGTTGCGTTTTTATGATTGAGAGAGCTAAGAAGATTTTCTTTTGATAACCAAATGATGTTGTTCTGCTGCTTGCTTTTCTCTATTTGATTGGTTAACTTGTTGGATTAACACTTGGAGACTTGTTCAGGTGTTACTAGAAGTCTGTGTAGTGTATTGGGAGGACAATGGCTGATTTAGAAAATTTGCTGCTTGAGGCAGCGGGAAGGACTGGGAAATCAGGAAGAAACAGGAATTCGATACTGCCTTCCAGGAGGCGAAAACGCGAGGGTTCATATTCTGATGGTGGAAGTGATTCTAGAGATGATGATTCTGATGATGATCGCGGGTATGCGAATAGGAAGCCATCAGGGTCTCAAGTGCCTTTGAAGAAGAGATTGGAGACTAACGAGAGGGATGGGGAGGAGGGTAGTCAGGATGAAGGTGATTATGATGGTGGTGGTTCGGATCGTGAGGGTGGAAGTAGTGATGAATCTGATATTGGTGATGATCTTTACAAAGATGAGGATGATAGGAAGAAGCTTGCTCAAATGAGTGAACTTGACAGGGAGTTGATATTGGCGGATCGAGCAGACAAGAAAGGGGATAAGCATTTGACTGAGAAGATTAGATTGAAAAGGGATAATGATAAGCCAACCCGATCTAGAAAAGAGACTCCGCCTCTTCCATCGTCTCGTGGAGTGCGTTCATCAGCTAGGTCTGCTGACAGGGCAGCTGCTAAAGATGATGCATTGAATGAATTGAGAGCAAAACGTTTAAAGCAGCAGGATCCTGAGGCTCATCGCAAGTTGAGGGATGTGTCTAGAGGATCCGCTGGCAGCCGGGGTTTTTCACAAGTCAAGAAGAATAATTTCACTTCAGCAAGTCTGAGTAGCTCCAGTAGTGAGAGTGGAAGTAGATCTCACAGTGAGGATGAAGGGTCAACAGGTGATGGTGGAATGGCAGACAGTGATGAGGATGTGGAACCCGGGTCCAAGGGACCAACTTATGAAGATATAAAAGAAATTACCATTCGGAGAACCAAACTTGCGAAATGGTTTATGGAGCCTTGGTTTGAAGAATTGATTATTGGTTGTTTCGTGAGGGTTGGGATAGGTAGGTCGAAGTCTGGGCCCGTGTACAGGCTCTGCATGGTCCGGAATGTTGATGCTGCTGAACCTGACAAGCCATACAAGCTGGAGAACAAATCAACTTATAAGTATTTGAATGTTACTTGGGGTGCTGACACCTCTGCTGCCAGGTGGCAGATGGCTATGGTTTCAGATTCTGGACCAACTGAGGAAGAGTATAAACAATGGGTTAGAGAGGTGGAGTGTGGTGGTGGCAGGTTGCCAAGCAAACAGGATATCTTGGAAAAGAAGGAGGCCATAAGAAAATCAAACACTTTTGTGTACTCGGCAGCCACTGTGAAGCAGATGTTGCAGGAGAAAAAATCTGCCTCGTCGAGACCATTAAATGTCGCTGCTGAGAAGGACAGGTTGAGGAGGGAGTTGGAAATTGCACAGAGCAAGCATGACGAGGCAGAGGTAGAGAGGATCAATGCAAGAATTGAGGAACTGGAGGCATCTCGGCACGCTAAGGTGAAAGATGCTAAGGCTATTAGGTTGGCAGAAATGAACAGAAAGAACAGAGTTGAGAATTTTAGAAATGCATCCGAAATGAAGCCAGTAAATACAGGTCTAAAAGCCGGGGAAGCTGGGTATGATCCATTTTCAAGGAGATGGACTAGGTCAAGGAATTATTATGTTTCAAAACCTGCTGAAGCAGATGATCCTGTTGCAACTAAAATTAGCGAGGCAAATGAGACAGTGGCAGTTGCAGCTAGTAATCAAGTTGTAGCAGGGGTGATGTCAGAGGCTGGTGTGGCTGCTACAGAAGCTGCCTTGGAAGCGGCAGCTGATGCTGGGAAGTTGGTTGATACCAGTGCTCCTGTGGATCAAGGCACTGAGTCAAATACAATGCACAGCTTTGAGCTTGAAATCTCACTTATTGCACTGCAGGAGTTTGGAGGACCTCAGGGCGCTCAGGCAGGGTTCATGGCTAGGAAACAGAGGATTGAAGCAACTGTTGGATGCCGAGTCCCTGAGAATGATGGGAGAAGACACGCACTGACCTTGACGGTTGGTGACTACAAGAGAAGAAGAGGCCTTCTCTGAAATGCAACGGTGCACCAAGCAGTATCTATTTATTAACCTCCTCGGGTTCACGGTTTTCAACAAATCTGTCAAGTGTTAGTAAGCAGCTTATTGCTATTAGCTTAATTGTGAGACCAATGATTTGACAAACACACATTTGCTTGCTTTTACTTCAGAATCATTAGTAGCAGTGATTGGCCTCGTGTTGTGTACTTTTGATGGCTCTAATGCAAGATTTTCTGAATGTTAGTGTATGAGACATCAAGATCAATGAAATTCAGATTTTGCTGGCAGAAAATTTACTTGCTATTTCCCTGAGATAAACATTTGTCTCCTTTCGGTAGTGGTGGAATATTTCCAGGTCTAACATATTTGTGGTTTTGTATTTTGGACTTTATATTTTATGATTTTTTGTTTTATTTAAAGATTTTATCTTGTAATATGATTTTATGTGATTTTCATTCATATTCAAAAAAACAAATTAAGTCAGGCACCCTAACTAATTGGCACCCAATGAGTTTACAAAGCCCTCCTCCACCTTAAAACTCCTAGCCCCTCTTAAAAATTTAAAATTTAAAAGCCAAAACTAATAAAATTTAATTTGGACTTTACTTAAAAAATAATAATAATAATCTTGGCCCCCTTCAGAGATTTCCTAGCTCCGTCCTTGCCTCCACCGATCTCATCTGGTAGGGGCGTGTGCTAGTTTTCAGATATTGCAAGAATGGTGTGGATATGCCAAAACCCCCTTTGATCCGTTTCTTTTCCATCCACAAAATGCTGTTCAATTTGCGACGGTCAATAATTCCCATAGATTATAAAGGGACTGAGTTGCATTTGTCTAGAAATATAGTGACTAAATTAAACTTCTATTATTGGCCTCCCTTGCCACCATCAGGTCAGCCAGTGGTGACCAACACCAAAGTTCATTTAAGTACTTGTCTTTTTGAAAGATGCGATTTAATCTTTTCTAGTAGTCTATTTAACCATAATTATTATTAGACGAGGCAAATTAACAAAGAAAAAAAAGAATCTTTTAAGGTGTTTCCTTGTATGCGCGCGCAAAAAAAAAAAAAAAAAAAAATAAAGT
>Ga0307513_10006037_pt1 | contig 15890 bp, 10 predicted proteins | sample 15_EM_MG_FD_202174 | JGI IMG/M metagenome (GOLD analysis project Ga0307513, IMG submission 202174) | Populus trichocarpa ectomycorrhiza microbial communities from riparian zone in the Pacific Northwest, United States - 15_EM | ecosystem: Host-associated > Plants > Roots > Unclassified | place... | reverse complement strand
CCTGCTGCGGACCGAGGACGGCGCGAACATCACCGCCGACCACATCCGCGCGCTGGCCGGCTGGAACCCGGACGCCGAGCCGGACACCGAGATCCAGTTCACCCCGGCCCGGGTGATCATGCAGGACTTCACCGGGGTGCCGTGCATCGTCGACCTGGCCACCATGCGCGAGGCGGTCGCCGAGCTGGGCGGCGACGCCACCCGGGTGAACCCGCTGGCGCCCGCGGAGCTGGTGATCGACCACTCGGTGATCACCGACGTGTTCGGCCGCAGCGACGCCTTCGAGCGCAACGTCGAGCTGGAGTACCAGCGCAACGGCGAGCGCTACCAGTTCCTGCGCTGGGGCCAGACGGCGTTCGACGACTTCAAGGTGGTGCCGCCGGGCACCGGCATCGTGCACCAGGTGAACATCGAGCACCTGGCCCGGGTGATTTTTTCGAGGGAGAGCGGGGCTGGGCAGAATCCAGTTGCCTACCCGGACACCTGCGTGGGCACCGACTCGCACACCACGATGGTCAACGGCCTGGGCGTGCTCGGCTGGGGCGTCGGCGGGATCGAGGCCGAGGCGGCGATGCTCGGCCAGCCGGTGAGCATGCTGATCCCGCGGGTCGTCGGCTTCAAGCTGACCGGTGAGATTCCGCCTGGAGCGACCGCAACCGACGTTGTCCTGACCATTACCGAGCAGCTGCGCAAACACGGTGTGGTGGGCAAGTTCGTCGAGTTCTACGGCCAGGGCGTGGGTGCCGTCCCGCTGGCCAACCGGGCCACGATCGGAAACATGAGCCCGGAGTTCGGCTCCACCTGTGCGATCTTCCCGATCGACGACGTCACCCTGGAGTACCTGCGGCTGACCGGCCGGAGCAACCAGCAGGTCGCGCTGATCGAGGCGTACTGCAAGGAGCAGGGGTTCTGGCACAACGCTGACCATGAGCCGAAGTACTCCGAGTACCTGGAGCTGGATCTGTCCTCGGTGGTGCCGAGCATCGCCGGGCCGAAGCGCCCGCAGGACCGGATCGCGCTCACCTCGGCCAAAGAGGCCTTCCTCGGCGTGCTCGGCAACTACATCAAGGACGTGCCCGGCCCGCAGGATGACACGCTGAACGGGTCGTTCCCGGCCAGCGACCCGCCGAGCAGCGACGCGACCTCACCCGCGCACAACGGGGCCGACGAGCCGAATCCGGCACCTCCGGCGCCGGAGGACAATCTGCGCCCGCACCGGCTGGTCTCGGTGACGATGAGCGATGGCCGGGGGGTTGACCTTGATCACGGTCACGTTGCGATCGCCTCGATCACCTCCTGCACGAACACCTCCAACCCGTCGGTGATGATCGCCGCCGGGCTGCTGGCGAAGAACGCGGTCGAGCGCGGGCTGACGGTGAAGCCGTGGGTGAAGACGTCGATGGCGCCCGGCTCCAAGGTAGTCATGGACTACTACGCCAAGGCGGGTCTCATCCCGTACTTGGAGAAGCTCGGCTACCACCTGGTCGGTTACGGCTGCACGACCTGCATCGGCAACTCCGGCCCGCTGCCGGAAGAGGTCTCCGCGGGGATCCAGGAGGGTGACCTGGCCGTCGTCTCGGTGCTGTCCGGCAACCGGAACTTCGAGGGCCGGATCAACCCGGACATCAAGATGAACTACCTCGCCTCGCCGCCGCTGGTGATCGCCTACGCTCTGGCCGGGACGATGGACTGGGATCCGCTGAGCGAGGCGATCGGTACCGATCCGGACGGCACCGAGGTGTTCCTCGCGGACATCTGGCCGAAGGCCGCGGACGTCGCGCGGGTGGTTGAGTCGTCGATCACCAAGGACATGTTCACCACCGACTACGCCGACGTCTTCGCCGGTGACGAGCGCTGGCGCTCGCTGCCCACGCCGGAGGGCGAAACCTTCGCCTGGGACGCCGATTCCACGTATGTCCGGAAACCCCCGTACTTCGAGGGGATGCAGCCGCAGCCGGCCCCGGTGACCGATATCGCCGATGCCCGGGTGCTGGCCATGCTGGGGGACTCGGTGACCACCGACCACATCAGCCCGGCCGGGAACATCAAGGTGGACAGCCCGGCCGGCCTCTACCTGGCCGAGCACGGGGTCGAGCGGCGTGACTTCAACTCCTACGGGTCGCGGCGCGGCAACCACGAGGTGATGATCCGCGGCACCTTCGCCAACATCCGGCTGCGCAACCTGCTGCTGGATGGCGTCGAGGGCGGCTTCACCCGGAACTTCCTGGCCGACGGCGAGCAGACGACGATCTATGACGCGGCACAGGCGTACGCCGCCGCGTCGGTGCCGCTGGTGGTGCTGGCCGGCAAGGAGTACGGCTCGGGGTCCAGCCGGGACTGGGCGGCCAAGGGCACCAGCCTGCTCGGGGTCCGCGCGGTGATTGCCGAGAGCTACGAGCGGATCCACCGCTCCAACCTGATCGGGATGGGCGTCCTGCCGCTGCAGTACCCGGCCGGGCAGAGTGCGGCCGGGCTCGGGCTGGACGGTACCGAGACGTACTCGATCGCCGGGGTGACCGGCTTGAACGACGGCAGCACGCCGCGGACCGTGTCGGTCACGGCAACCAAGGCCGACGGGACCGTCACGCAGTTCGACGCCGTGCTGCGGATCGATACACCCGGTGAGGCTGACTATTACCGCAACGGTGGCATCCTTCACTATGTGTTACGACAGCTCGTGCGTTCCTGACCCGTATGGCCCCGCCGTCGACCGGCGAATCTCCACTGGATCATGGAGATCCCGCCGGTCGGCGCGGTTTGTGAGGGACAACGTCCGGATCCGGGATTGATGTCGCACTTTGTCGTCGGCCCACACCGAGCGTTATCGACATGTGATCAGCGTGAGACCCGAGGATGCTGGCGGTGAACCCTGACACGTGGATATGTTGTCGATGGCAACATATCCGCGTCAGGGCCGACGAGGGGTCCTGACGTGAGGAGAGTCGTCGTCGGGTCCCCGTGACTGCGGGGTCCGCCAGTACGCACCGGCACAGCTGCCGGTGCAAGGGAGGACTACACCACAATGCGCAGACAACTCCTCGCAGCCTTCGCGGTCGGGACCGCTGGTCTGCTGGCCCTTTCGGCCTGCGGCAGCTCAAGCGGCGGAACCCCCAGTGGCGGAAGCTCCTCCGCAGCGGCCAAGGGCAAGGTCGGCGTGATCCTTCCCGACTCTGCTTCCTCCGCCCGCTGGGAGACCAACGACCGTCCATTCTTGAAGGCCGCGTTCGACGCCGCCGGCATCGACTCGGATATCCAGAACGCCGGCGGTGACGTCTCGAAGTTCCAGACCATCGCCGACGGCATGATCAGCTCCGGGGTCAAGGTCCTGCTGATCGTCAACCTGGACAGCGACAGCGGTGCGGCCGTCGTCAAGAAGGCCACCGACGCCGGTATCCCGGTCATCGACTACGACCGGCTCACGCTCGGCGGCGGCTCGAAGTACTACGTGTCCTTCGACAACACTGCTGTCGGCACCGCGATCGGCACCGGCCTGGTCAAGTGCCTCACCGACGACGGCAAGAAGCCGACCGACGGCGGCATCATCGAGCTCAACGGCTCGCCGACCGACAACAACGCCACCCTGTTCAAGGCGGGCTACGACAAGGTCATCAAGGACGCCGGCTACAACGTGATCGCGTCGCAGGCCGTCCCGGACTGGGACAACACCAAGGCCGGCACCCTGTTCGCTCAGCTCGACACCAAGTACAGCGGCAAGTACATCGGCGTGGCCGCCGCGAACGACGGCCTCGGCGGTGCGGTTATCGCCCGGCTGAAGGCTCAGGGCCTGGACACCAAGATCCCGGTCACCGGTCAGGATGCGACGGACGAGGGCCTGCAGCGCGTGCTGCTCGGCACCCAGTGCGTCACCATCTACAAGGCCGTCAAGGCCGAGGCCGACGCGGCGTCCAAGCTGGCCATCGCGCTTGCCACCGGTGACACGGCCGCGGCCGACGCACTCGCCACCGGCAAGACGACGGACACGAAGACCAGCAAGGACGTCCCGTCCGTGCTGCTGACCCCGGTCGCGATCTACCCGGAGAACGTCAAGGACGTTGTCGCGGACCAGTTCACGACCGCGGCCAAGCTGTGCACCACGGCTGCCCTGAAGACAGCCTGCACCAAGTACGGCGTCTCCTGATCGGCCTGCTCCACTGATTGTGTAAGCCCGTCGCGGGGGCCGTCTTTCACGGCCCCCGCGACGTACCATGTTCAGGTTGCTGTAGGGCCTAGGAGTAGTCATGACATCTCGCACAACCGAATCGGGGGCTGGCGCCCCGCTGCTGAGTTTGCGCGGCGTAAATAAGAGTTTCGGTGCGGTACACGTGCTCAAGGACGCCGGTATCGATGCCTGGGCGGGTAAGGTCACCGCGCTGGTCGGAGATAACGGCGCGGGGAAGTCCACACTGGTCAAGGGAATCGCCGGAATCTACGCGTTTGACAACGGGGATTATCGGTTTGATGGCCGGTCCGTGCATGTGACGAACCCGAAGCAGTCGGCGGCGTTGGGGATCGAGGTGGTGTATCAGGACCTCGCGCTGTGCGACAACCTGGACGTGGTGCAGAACATGTTCCTGGGCCGGGAGATGCGTACCGGGCTGACTCTGGATGAGACGACGATGGAGCGACGTGCCGCGGAAACGCTGGCGGGGCTGTCGGTCCGCACGCTGAAGTCGGTGCGGCAGAAGGTGTCCAGCCTGTCCGGTGGGCAGCGGCAGACCGTGGCGATCGCGAAGTCGGTGCTGTGGAACAGCAAACTGGTGATCCTGGACGAGCCGACCGCCGCTCTTGGTGTGGCGCAGACCGAGCAGGTGCTGAACCTGGTCCGCCGCCTCGCGGATAACGGGCTCGCGGTTGTTTTGATTACCCACAACATGAATGACGTAATGCGGGTGGCGGACAGTATCGCTGCTTTGTATTTGGGTCGGACGGCTGCGCAGGTGGATGCGCGGACGGTGAATACCACTCAGATTGTCGAGCTGATCACAGCCGGCTACAGCGGCGATATTGGACTGCCGCCGAGCGTTGCCAAGGAGGCCGTCGCGTGACCGTCACTGCTGCCGCACCCGCGCCGGACATCGAGGAGGACGAGAACAGCGTCAGCTCCGCATTCCGCGCCTATATCAACCGCCTCCGTGGTGGAGATGTCGGCTCACTGCCTGCGGTCCTGGGGTTCGTCGCTCTGGTGATTTTGTTCTCGGTGCTGCGCCCGGACACCTTCGCCTCGTCGCGGAATGCGGCGAACCTGCTGGTGCAGGCCACTCCGGTGATCTTCATCGCGATGGGCCTGGTCTTCGTCCTGCTGCTCGGCGAGATCGACCTGGGCGCCGGTTACACCGCCGGTACCTCGGCCGCCGTGATGGGCGTGCTGATGACCAATCACGGGGTCGGCTGGCCGGTCGCGGTCGCGGCGTGCATTGCCACCGGATTGGTGATCGGCCTGACGGTCGGCCTGCTGGTAGCCCGGCTGAATATCCCCTCGTTCGTCGTCACGCTGGCCTCGTTCCTCGGTCTGCAGGGGGTGTTGCTGCTGATCATTGGTGAGGGCGGGACGATCAGCATCACCAGCCCGGTGATCATCGGGATCATGAACAACAACCTGTCGCCCCTGATGGGCTGGCTGCTGTTCGCCGTGGTCGTCCTCGGGTACGCCGCGAACCTGCTGTGGACGGCGTCCGCGCGGCGCCGAGCCGGACTTCCGGTCGCCAGCTCCGCGATTCTGGTCGCCAAGGTGCTCGCGCTCGCCATTCCGTTGGGCGCGGCGACGTACCTGCTGAACCTGGAGCGGGCGGTCAACCCGCTGATCAAGTCCCTGCGCGGGATCCCGATCGTGGTGCCGTTCACCCTGGTGTTCCTGCTGGCGCTGACGTTCCTTGCGAGCCGGACGGCGTTCGGCCGGCACGTGTACGCGGTCGGTGGCAACACCGAGGCGGCGCGCCGGGCCGGGATCAACGTCCCGTCGATCAAGATCATGTGCTTCATCATCGGGTCGATCATGGCGGCGGTCGCCGGCATCCTGTTCGCCTCGTACAACAACTCGGTCTCCCCGACCACTGGTGGGTCCTCGACCCTGCTGTATGCGGTGGGTGCCGCGGTGATCGGGGGCACGTCGCTGTTCGGTGGTAAGGGCCGGGTGGTGGATGCGATCCTCGGTGGTCTGGTGGTGGCGGTGATCCAGAACGGGCTGCCGCTGATCACTCAGAAGGCCGGTATCCAGCTCATCGTGACCGGACTGGTCCTGCTGCTTGCTGCGAGCGTCGACGCCATCTCCCGGCGACGGTCGGCCGCCACCGGGAGGTGACCCGGCCGCCGATCGGCGGTGCTCCAGACGTGCGTCGACACAACCTGTCGGTCCTGCTGTACCACCTGCATGTCGGTGGGCCGATGCGGCGTGCGGAGCTCACCGATCTCACCGGGTTGAACCGCAGCACCATCGCCGGGCTGGTCGCCGAACTGGCGGCCCTCGGCGCGGTGGTTCAGGAGCCGGGTACGCCATCCAATGGCCGTTTCCCGACCAAGGCCGGTCGGCCCTCGCCGGTGGTCCGGGCCTGCCCGGAGACGGTGCAGGTGCTGGCTGCCGACGTGGCCGTCGGCCGGATCTCGATGGCATTGATCGGGCTCGGCGGGTCAGTAGTGGCCCGCCGGACCCGATCGGTCACCGACAGCTCCCCGAAGGCGATGGCCAGGCTGCTCGCCGCCATCGGCCGAGAACTGATCAACAGCCCGAAGGCCGGCCGGCATGTGGTCGGCCTCGGAATCTCGGTTCCCGGGGTGGTCCGCGGTACCGACGGCAACGTCCGGTTCGCGCCCAACCTGGGCTGGGAGGACGCCCCGTTCGGGGAACTCGTCACCGCGGCGATGGCGGCTCGGGACCTGGGCAGCCTGCCGGTGCGGGTTGGCAACGACGGGGACCTGGGTGCGCTGGCCGAACATCAGCGCGGCGTGGCCCGGGGGATTGACGACCTGGTCTTCGTTGAGGGCGAGGTCGGCGTCGGCTGTGGCGTGATCGTCGGCGGTCGGCCGCTGGTCGGGGCCGGTGGTTACGCCGGCGAGCTCGGGCACATGACGGTCCGTCGCGGTGGACGTCGCTGCCGGTGTGGGGCCCGGGGCTGCTGGGAGACCGAAATCGGCACCGAGGCAATGGTTCGGGCGCTCGGTCTGCCGGACACCGCCGGCGACGACGAGGTGGTTGCACTGCTGCGGGCGGGTGGTCCGCAGCGGGCGGTGCAACTCGACGAGGTGGCGCACTATCTCGGGGTCGGATTGGCGAACGTTGTCAACCTGCTGAACCCGCGGTTGGTCGTGCTCGGCGGCTTGCTTCGGGACCTGTACCCGCTGGTCTCCGTCCGGGTCGGCGAGTCCCTGGCCGCGGGGGCATTGCGGGCGCCAATGGAGCAGGTCACGCTCGCGGTGCCGTCGCTCGGCGGTGACGCCGTTCTCGTCGGGGCGGCCGAATTCGCTTGGGAGGCAACCCTTGCGGACCCGGTTGCCGTCCTGAGTTGATCGGCCGCTGAGATGAGTGCACACACCCCGCCGGGATGGCCCGCGGTTGTACCGCCGCCGGGCACGCCGGACTGGGAGCAGGTCGCAGCTGAATGGCTGATCGACTTGTGTCCGCCGGATTTTCGCGGGTACCCCGTGTTGCGTCGGCATCCGCTGGCGCTGGCCTGGTTGGCCGGTCGGCACGTGGAGGCGTCTCGGCAGGCGATGGCCACCGCCCTCGGCCGGGGCCGGGCCGACCTGTCCGAATCGTTGCAGCCCGGCGTGGTCGACCAGGTGCTGCAGACGGTGGAGCGGGAACAGGCCCGGCTGCTCGCCGCCGCCCGCGGCGTCACCCTGATCGAGCAGGCCCTGCGTGGCCACCGCTACGTCCCCCGGATGTAACGGTGGCCGGGAGCCCGGCCCATCCTTCGGTCGATACCGAAGGGTTGTGCTCGTAGCGTTGGGTTCATGCCATTGATCAGCGAGTTCGCCGGTCTGCACCGCCACGGCAGCCCGCTGCTCCTGCCGAACGTGTGGGACGTGGCCACGGCTCGTTACCTGGTTCAGGCCGGCTTCGGTGCTCTCGGTACCACCAGCCTTGGCGTCGCCGCCGCCAACGGCCTCCGCGACGGGGTCGGGGCCGCCGACGCGGAGACCCTGCGCCTCACCCGTCGCCTGGCCAGCCTCAACGTCCACCTGAGCGTCGACATCGAGACCGGTTCGGTCGGCACTGCCGTCGCCGCGGCGACGGCAGGCGCTGATGGGATCAACATCGAGGACGCCATGGGCCCGGCAGCAGCTCACGCGGAGCTGATCCGATCGGTGAAACGTGAACTGCCGCAGATGTTCGTCAATGCCCGGACTGACACGTACTGGCAGCGTCCGGGCGACCGGGAGGAGACTGTCCGCCGGGTGCGGCGATATGTGGATGCCGGTGCCGACGGCGTCTTCGTTCCCGGGCTGGCCGAGCCCACCGACATCGAGGCCGTGGTCGCGGCGGTCGAGGTGCCGGTGAACGTCCTGTTCCTGCCCGGCAGGCATACCGTCGCTTCGCTGACCGACCTGGGCGTGCGGAGGATCAGCATGGGCTCGCTGCTCTTCCGGGCTGCGCTGGCGGCTTCCGTTGATACGGCCCTGGCCGTCCGGGACGGCCTCCCCGTGCGACCCGATCTGCCCAGCTACCAGCAAGTCAATGCCCCTGAGTGATTGAGGAAGCCTGAAATACCCGGGCCCTTGACCCACCAAATGGGTCAAAAGTCCAGATAAGTCGCAGGGGCGGGCAGGGTCGGGACGCAGGCCGAGGCCCGTCCGCCGTAGACTCGGGTCCCGGCTTCACGGAGGAGATGCGTTACATGGTGGCTCTCGCGAATATCCGCGGGCCGGAAGACCTGAAGGGTCTTAACCGGGAGGAAATGGACGATCTGGCGGCCCAGATCCGAGGCTTCCTGATCCGGGAGGTCGCCCGCACCGGAGGTCACCTCGGGCCGAATCTTGGTGTGGTGGAGCTCACCCTCGCCGTGCATCGGGTATTCGAATCCCCGCTCGACAAGATCGTTTTCGATACCGGGCACCAGTCGTACGTGCACAAGCTGGTCACCGGACGGCATGATTTCTCCGCGCTGCGCAGCCGTGGTGGGATCTCCGGTTACCCGTGCCGCGCCGAGTCCGAGCACGACATCGTCGAGAACTCGCACGCCTCGACGTCCCTGTCCTGGGCGGACGGGCTGGCCAAGGCCCACCAGTTGCTCGGCCACAGCGACCGGCACGTTGTCGCCGTCGTCGGTGACGGCGCGCTGACCGGCGGAATGGCCTGGGAGGCGCTGAACAACATCGCCGCCGGTCGGGACCGCAACCTGGTGATCCTGGTCAACGACAACGAGCGTTCCTACGCGCCGACGATTGGCGGCCTCGCCGACCGGCTGGCCACGCTGCGTACCGCGCAGGGCTACGAGCGGGTGCTCGACCTCGGCAAGTCGGTGCTGCAGCGCGGTGGCACGCCGGGCCGGCTGGCCTACGAGACGTTGCACGGCGTGAAGAAGGGGATCAAGGACATCGTGGCCCCGCAGGGCCTGTTCGAGGATCTCGGGCTGAAGTACGTCGGCCCGGTTGACGGGCACGACATTGACGCGATGGAACGCGCGCTGCGCCGGGCCAAGGCCTACGGCGGGCCGGTGATCGTGCACGCGATCACCCAGAAGGGGCGTGGTTACGCGCCGGCCGAGAACCACGAGGCGGACCAGTTCCACGCGGTGGGCGTGATCGACCCGGTCACCGGGGAGGCGCTGAAGAGCGGCGGTGGGCAAAGCTGGACCAGCGTGTTCGCCGACGAGATCCTGGCGATCGCCACCGAACGCCCGGACGTCGTCGGGGTTACCGCGGCGATGCTGATCCCGGTCGGCCTGCACCGATTCGCGCAGCGGTACCCGAGCCGGGTGTTCGACGTCGGGATCGCCGAGCAGCACGCCGTCACCAGCGCCGCCGGGATGGCTCATGGCGGCCTGCACCCAGTCGTGGCGCTCTACGCGACGTTCATGAACCGGGCCTTCGACCAGGTGCTGATGGACGTCGCGCTGCACCACGAGGGCGTCACCTTCGTGCTCGACCGGGCCGGGGTCACTGGCGACGACGGCGCCAGCCACAACGGCATGTGGGACCTGTCCCTGCTCGGCCTGGTGCCGGGGATCCGGATCGCCGCGCCCCGGGATGCACCTCGGCTGCGCGAACTGCTGCGGGAGGCGGTCGCGGTGCACGACGGTCCGACCGTGTTGCGGTACCAGAAGGGCGCGGTGGCACCGGAAACCGCAGCGCTGGAACGGATCGGCGGGATGGACGTGCTGGCCCGGCACGGCGACGAGGACGTCTTGCTGATCGCCGTCGGCTCCATGGTCGGCCTCGGCCTGGACGTCGCCGACCGGCTCACCCAGCAGGGGATCGGCGTCACCGTGGTGGATCCGCGCTGGGTGCTGCCGGTGGACGCCGCGTTGCCGCCGCTGGCCGCGCGATACCGGCTGGCCGTGGTGGTGGAGGACAACGGCGTGGCCGGCGGGATCGGCACCCAGGTGACGGCCGCGCTGCGGGCCAGCCGGGTGCCGACCGCGGTGCGCGGATTCGGCATCCCGCAGCAGTTCCTCGACCATGCCAGCCGAGCTCAGGTGCTGGAGCGGTTCGGGCTCACCGCGCAGGAGGTGTCACGCGAGGTGGTCGAGCACTTCGCCCGCCAGGAAGCCACCATGGCCGAGCTTCAGTAGCCGACTCTCAGTAGCCGAGTTCCCGTAAGGGATCAGGCCAGGCTGAAGGGGAGCGAGACCTCGTCCGCGGTGACCAGGAGCGGCACCGGTAGGCCGCGTTCGTGCTCGTCGGTGAGTGACCAGGCGGCGCGGACGAAGGCCGGGTCCACCTGGCTGATGTCGAACCAGGCGCGCCGCCGGGTCGGTACCGCCAGGGCGCGCAGGCCGGTGCCGTCGCTGTCGGCCAGGTGCCGGCGCAGGGTCCGGGAACTGAGCAGGGCGAGCACGTCGCAGCCGCCGACCGGGCGGATCAGGCCGGTGATGCCGTCGCGGGTCAGCCGGGCGGCGGACAGTGAGCCCATCCGCTCGGCGTGCTCGCGCAGCCCGGGCCACCAGTCCTGGGCGTCCACCTCGATCGCCCGCAGCACGGACGGCGGGACAGGGATCGTCCTGTCCATTTCGCCGACCAGCCCGATGACCGCGATCCCGAGGTCGAGAGCGTTGCCGCGCAACGGTTCCCGGACCCAATCGGCGCCCGGGTGCTCGGCATGGGCCGGTGGCAGGGCAACCACCCGGGATGCCGAGCGGAAACGTTCGGCGGCGGCCGCCCCGAGATCGCTGGCGACGCGGTGCAGCCGGAGCAGGTTCTCCACCCGACGCCGGGCGATCGGGCCGCTCGGGTCATGGCTGCCGACCGCATCGTGGATCGCGGTCCACTCGACGGTTGCGGTCCGCGGTCCGGGGAGCAGGACGCCAGAATCGGAGGGGGTGAGATCAAGGTCCCTGAGCACGCTGACGGCCAGAACACACTGGCGTAGCGGTGGCGTATCAACAGTGCGCATTCGGTCAAGCTAGTCACTTGATTGTGCATTTGCGCAATGAAAACGGCCTTTGAGCACTATGAGTGTCACTCAAAGTACCTGTCTGCCCGATTTGGCCACTCAGTACAACCAAAAGGTTGCACTGAGTGACCAATCACGTGGGCCTCAGCGTCGGGCGGACCAGGTCTGAACCCGGTCTAAACCTCGGGCCGGGTGGCCACGCCCGGGGGCAGGAAGCGGTGCCCGACCACGGCCTCGGAGATCCCCTCACGATCGAGATACGGCGTGATCCCACCGAGGTGGAACGGCCAGCCGGCGCCCATGATCATGCACAGGTCGATGTCCTGCGGCTGCGCGACAACGCCCTCGTCGAGCATGAACCCGATCTCCTCGGCGATCGCCGACAGCGCGCGCTGGCGCACTTCCTCCTCGGTCTGTGGCTTGTCGCCGACCACAAACAGCGCCTTGGTCTCGTCCGCGAGGTACGGCTTGCCGTCCGCGCTCCAGGACCAGATCCCCGGCTTGCCGGCCTCGACCAGCCGACGGAGGTTGTCCGACACTCCGAACCGGTCCGGGAAGTACCCGTGCAGGGTCTCGGCCACGTGCAGGCCGATCGCCGGCCCGACCAGCTGGAGCAGCACAAACGGTGACATCGGCAGCCCCAGCGGGGCCAGCGCCCGGTCCGCCAGGTACGGGTCGGTGCCCGCGTCCAGCGAGGCGGTCACCTCGCCGAGGAAGCGGGTGAGCAGTCGGTTGACGACGAACGCGGGCGCGTCCTTGACCAGCACCGAGGTCTTCTTCAGCTCCCGGCTGACCTTGAACGCGGTGGCCAGCGCGGCGTCGTCGGTCTGCTCGCCCCGGACGATCTCCAGCAACGGCAGCACGGCGACCGGGTTGAAGAAGTGGAAGCCGACGACCCGCTCGGGGTGCTTCAGGTCGGCCGCCATCTCGGTGACCGAGAGCGACGAGGTGTTGGTCAGCAGCAGGCAGGTGTCCGAGACGACCGCCTCGACCTCGGCGAAGACGGTCTTCTTGACCGACATCTCCTCGAAGACGGCCTCGATCACGACGTCGGCCTCGGCGAAGTCGGCCTTGTCCGTGGTGCCGCGGACCAGCGCCTTGAGCCGGTTCGCGGCGTCCTGGCTGAGGCGTCCCCGGCCGAGCAGCTTGTCGATCTCGCCGTGGACGTAGCCGACGCCCTTGTCCACCCGGGCCTGGTCCAGGTCGGTGATGATCACCGGGACCTTCAGCTGACGGACGAACAGCAGCGCGAACTGGCTGGCCATCAGGCCGGCGCCAACGATCCCGACGGTGCCGACCGGCCGGGCCAGGGATTTGTCCGGGGCGCCGGCCGGCCGCTTGGCCCGCTTGGACACCAGATCGAAGGCGTACAGGCTGGCTCGAAGCTCCTGGCTCGCGGCCAGATCGGCGAGGGCTTCGTCCTCGGCCGCGAACGCGGTGTCCCGATCGGCGGTGCGGGCCAACGAGACCAGCTCGGTCGCCCGGTACGGCGCCGGTGCCGCCCCGCTCACCTTGAGGTCCGCGAAGGCCTTGGCGGCGGCGGTCGCCGCGTTCCAGGACTCCTCGGACCGGTCGAGCTCCGGGCGCTCGAGAACGATCTCGCCGCGCAGCACGGCCGAGGTCCAGAACAGCGACTGCTCGAGGAAGTCGGCCGGCTCGAACAGGGCGTCGCCGATGCCGAGGTTGAACGCCTTCGGCCCGGACAGCATCTTGTTCTGGTTCAGCGCGTTGGAAATGATCACTTCGAGGGCCTTCTCCGGCCCGATCAGATTCGGCAGCAGGTAGGTGCCGCCCCAGCCGGGGACCAGCCCGAGGAAGGTCTCCGGCAGCGCTACCGCCGGGATTCCCGAGGACAGCGTGCGGTACGTGCAGTGCAGGGCGATCTCCAGCCCACCACCCATTGCTGCGCCGTTCACGTAGGCGAACGACGGCACCGGCAGTTCGCCGAGCCGACGGAACTGGGTGTGGCCGAGCCTGCCGATCAGCAGCGCCTGCTCCCGGGTGCCGCCGGTCTTCACCATGCCCAGGTCGGCGCCGACGGCAAAGACAAACGGCTTGCCGGTGACCCCGACGGCGACGATCTCGCCGGCTTCGGCCCGAGCCTCGATCTGATCGAGCGCGGTCTGCAGGCTGAGCAGCCCGCGCGGGCCGAAGGTGGAGGGCTTGGTGTGGTCGAACCCGTTGTCCAGGGTGATCAGCGCCAGCGTCCCGGCGTCGCCGGGCAGCGCGACGTCGCGGACCAGGGCGTGCGTGACGACCTCGTCGGGCAGTGCGTCGGCGGCTGCCTGGGACAGCGCCGCCAGGTCCTGCGGATCGGTGCTGACGGTCATGCCGAGGCTCCTTCGCCCGTGCCGTAGTCCTTGTGGTGGGGGTTCTCCCAGATCACCGAGCCGCCCATGCCGATTCCGATGCACATCGTGGTGAGTCCGTACCGAACCTCCGGGCGGTCCTCGAAGTGCCGGGCCAGCTGGGTCATCAACCGGACGCCGGACGAGGCCAGCGGGTGACCGATCGCGATCGCGCCGCCGTCCGGGTTGACCCGCGGGTCGTCGTCCTTGATTCCGTAGTGGTCCAGGAACGACAGCACCTGGATGGCGAACGCCTCGTTGATCTCGAAGAGCCCGATGTCGTCGATGCTCAGGCCGGTGCGCTGGAGTACCTGCTCGGTGGCCGGGACCGGCCCGTAACCCATCACCGCCGGGTCGACGCCCTTGAAGGCGTACCCGACCAGCCGCATCTTGACCGGCAGGCCGAGTTCCTCGGCGACGTCGGCGGCGGCGAGCACGCAGGCGGTGGCTCCGTCGTTGAGCCCGGCCGCGTTGCCAGCGGTGATCCGGCCGTGCGGGCGGAACGGCGTCTTCAGACCGGCCAGGTCCTGCAGCGTGGTGCCTGGGCGCGGCGGCTCGTCGGCGACGGCCAGCCCCCAGCCCTGCTCCTCGTTGCGGATCGCCACCGGGACCAGATCGCGCTGGATCCGCCCTGCCTCGTAGGCGGCCTGCAGTTTGGCCTGGCTGGCGACGGCGAAGGCGTCGCTGCGCTCCTTGGTCAGCTCCGGGAACCGGTCGTGCAGGTTCTCCGCGGTCTGGCCCATCACCAGCGCGGACGGGTCAACGATCTGCTCGGACACGAACCGTGGGTTCGGGTCGACGCCCTCGCCCATCGGGTGATGGCCCATGTGCTCAACGCCACCGGCGATCACCACGTCGTAGGCGCCGAAGGCGATCCCGGAGGCGGTGGTGGTGACCGCGGTCATCGCGCCGGCGCACATCCGGTCGATGGCGAAGCCGGGGACCGTGTTCGGCAGCCCGGCCAGCAGCGCAGCCGTGCGGCCGATGGTCAGCCCCTGGTCGCCGATCTGGGTGGTCGCCGCGATGGCGACCTCCTCAACTCGTTCCGGGGGGAGTTCGGGGTGCCGCCGCAGCAGTTCCCGGATGCATTTGACGACGAGATCATCGGCTCGGGTCTCGGCGTAGATGCCTTTCTTACCGGCCTTGCCGAACGGGGTTCGCACGCCGTCTACAAAGACGACGTCGCGGAGGGTGCCGGGCACTGGGGTCCTCCCGAAGCTGGGGGTGACAGGTACAGATCAATATTACTTGCAAGTAACCGTTGTGGTTACACCGTACTTATCCGGGCACGACCCGGGCACTCGCCGCCGTGTGATGGCGGGCACTTCGACGGTAGCCCGATCCGGTCAACCTCGGATCCAGTGAGCGGAACAGCGCGCTGGCCGGTTTCCTGCGGCCGGTGCAGGGTGACCGGATCAACCCTGTGGAGGAGCAGTGACCGGACGGATCGAGGGTCGGCGGTGCCTGGTCACGGGCGCGGCGCACGGCCTCGGCCAGGCCTTTTGCGTGGCTCTCGGCCGGGAGGGCGGCGTGGTCGCCGGGCTCGACATCGACGACCTCACCGAGACCGCGGCCGCGGTCAAGGCGGTGGGCGGCAGCTTTGTCCCGGTCAGCGTGGACGTCACCTCGCCGGAGTCGGTGGCCGGACTGTCCGGCTTGGCCGATCAGCTCGGCGGGCTCGACATTCTGGTCAACAACGCCGGCATCTATCCGGTCGTGCCGTTCGAGGAGACGTCGTACGAGCGGTGGCGGCAGGTGATGGCGGTGAATCTGGACGGTCCTTTCCTCGTCACCCGGGCGGTCCTGCCCGCGCTGCTGCAATCGGACGCGGGCCGGATCGTCAACGTCGCCAGCGCCGTGGTCTGGCTCGGTCCGGCCGGGATGGTCGCCTACACCGCCTCAAAATCCGGCCTGATCGGCTTCACCCGATCGCTGGCCAGCGAACTCGGGCCGCGCGGGGTCACGGTGAACGCGATCACCCCCGGCATGATCGC
>Ga0307513_10006036_pt1 | contig 15892 bp, 7 predicted proteins | sample 15_EM_MG_FD_202174 | JGI IMG/M metagenome (GOLD analysis project Ga0307513, IMG submission 202174) | Populus trichocarpa ectomycorrhiza microbial communities from riparian zone in the Pacific Northwest, United States - 15_EM | ecosystem: Host-associated > Plants > Roots > Unclassified | place... | reverse complement strand
TGCAAACTAAAAAACTAGCTCCCCACTTTTCTAGATATGTCAATCGAGTGATATCAAAGCATTTCAGGTCAAGTTATGATGCAGATCTTCTTCCATCCACAGGAGCACTAAACCTGATATGAGAGCGATGTTAGCCGTAGCTGTGAGGTAATGCACCTGTTGAGATTTACTAACCAACATCCCGAGTCATATGATAGCTTTACACAGCTATGAGATTGAATCCACCAATCAGAGAAATACGCTAATCTTGCTAGTGCCTCTTTAGCACGATGTGGGGAAATTCGGCACTATCAACACTGCAGGGGATAACTGCATACTGCCCCAATTCAACAAAAAACCCCCAGGGCCAACAGATCAACCCACTCAAAGCACCATAGCACAGTTCCTGACATCCTGGAAATCGGAAAACCTTTTCTCTAGGCGATGGAAGTTTCTGTAAAGGTACCTTGCTGATACTCTATTCCGACGATTATCGACCCGAAGAAATACGGAACGGCGGACAACAGTTTTTCATCAGCGCATAATAGATGACTGCGCTGTCACATCCACCCCACCGATCTATTCTCTGGGGAAGGTAAATCCGCAGAAGTTGAAACCCCTATTGAAGAGCCCTATAATCCTCAGACCTTGGATTACCGGAGCCCAGCATTGATCTGGCCCTGGTATGGGTGATCAATGGACGCTCATGAGTTATCACTCGGCGTGAATATTCCAGCTGGAGGTAGATTTTAATGCCGGGCGCGGAATTCAGCCTTCATGGGTAATGGTGCCCTAACCGCATGCTCTAATGAGAAGTCTAATTTAGTTCACACTCTGGTCTGTCGTATAATATCACGGAATCGTACTAGTTTATTGTAACCGGTCTCCAGTCATAGATGCTGTCTCATATAGTTCGCGATAGCCTCAAGAGTCCTTGCCCTATCGTGCATTGCTTTTGTTCTATTTAAAAAAGTACTCTGTATGCAATTTATCTATCATCCAGGAAAAAGGTGGCAAAGAAAAAGGGCAGTATAAAGAAAAGAAAGCGGTGCAGGTGCAGGTAACAATTTACAGCCAGAGGAAAATTAAATACTGTATGTAGGGTGAAAACCGTAAGCTATAAACTGAGCCCTCCCACAATAATAAAACTGCTTCACCCCACGGACTAGACTAGAGTGGGTTGTCTATGGAAGTTGATGAATAATTATGGGGCTAAGGTAGAGAGGGATCTTCAGAAGGGTATGATAATATCCATATGAACTGCCATCTAATGGGTTCCCCCCGAACGGATGATGCCCAAGAGCAACTCCCATGAGAAATATTCTCCGAAAAGGAGAGGGTGGCAGTAATTTCCAGCAGGTAGTGTCTCCTTGGCTTCAGATCGTGCCCTTCTAGCGCTTGGTGAGACTGGTGTTTGGCCGCGATTATCCGGCTTGTTAGAGTTGACCCCTTCCAGTCCGGGGAATGCTTTCACGGCTTCCTCATGTCTATCTGGGCCCTCATGCGATAGAGGTGTTTGACCGCGATTATCTGAATTTTCCGGGCTAACTCTTTCTCGCCGGAGCAGAATTTACACAACTCTCTTGTGTCGATTCCAAGCAGTATACCAGAGTGGTGTTTGGCCACAACTACCTGGCTTGTCGGGGTCGACCTCTTCATACCCGAGTAGTATTTTCACCACTCCCTCAGGTCCTTTCCCAGCCGCATGCTGGAGCGGTGTAGGCCATAATTGTCCGGCTCGCCGGGGTTGACTGCTTCCTCCTGGAGCAGCATTTTCACCACTCCCTCATGTCATCCCTTGGCAGCGTACGAGGCGGTGTTTCTCTTGCACCACATAGCTTGTTGGGATAGACCTCTTCCTGCTCAAGTAGTATTTTTATTACTTCTACATGTCCATTAAGAGCTGCCAATGCAAGCAGGGTAAGCCTAAGGACTGAGGAATTTTAACATTTTTTTGCAAAGCAACTGATTGTGTTTTTATGAGGTGAAAATGCCCATTTTTCTTTCGTGCAAAATGAGGGGGTACGAATTTTATCGCCGGTATCGTACTTAATTTGCGCCCGAGTACTCGAGTAGACCTCCCACTCAAGCTTTGCACCACGGCACGTGACCTTTCATCATAAACCCCGATAAGAATGTAAAAAACATCAGCGCCAAGCAAATTTTATGCATCGCATAACAGCTTTACTCGTATGTGTACAAGTAAAGGCACCTTAGGGGTCTTATTTTCTACATGCTTCTTCCCCCCTATTTTCCTGACCGTCTGTTGCAACCAATAAGAATACACGGTTTCGCCACCCTCAACACCACACTTTTATCGTGAGAATCCTTCGTTGACGGTAGCGTTCTTTGCCTTCGGGCGGTCGGAGCTTTTGGCCTTCGGGCAATATGTTTAGTGGCTCGCCGGGCTTATATTACCGGTGAATTTACGCTTTTCGGTCGGTTGTTTGCCCCCCGTTCGGGTGGTGAATACTTCCTCTCCTCCTCCTCCTTTTGGTGGCTCGCCTGGCCTTTTGCTACAGGTGAACTTTTACGATGGGTGATTCTGCCCCCCCTCCTCCCCTTTGCTCCCCTTCCCCTGCTCCGGGCACCCAGATTGTCCCGGGTAGGATGAATACCTCTGATGGCCGTGGTCTTATCCCGGCTGTCAAGTTGTCATATGCTGCGCCTGGTGGGGCCTATCAAGGCCTCCACTTTGAGCATGTTTCGGGATGTCGAAATGACTCCCTTTTCTTTACTTCTGAGGTTCGAGCTATTGTTGCTCACCTCGACCTTCGTGCTTTTGACTCTGTCGAAACTGTTTGCACTGGGATCATGGCTGCTCGCGGCTGTTGCATTGCTGGTGAGACCTCCTCTGCGCGTTGCCGCGTCGACCGCACCTCTACTTTGGGTTTTTACGCCCGTTGTCACTCCCCCGAGGGATCCTCCCAGTCCTTCGCCCAGTCCAGCTCCCGTGTGGTGAGCTCGGAATTTCACTCGACTATGGCGTCAGATCCCATGGTCCCCTCTGCATCCTGGCCGTCCATTGACGAGGACCGATCCCAGGATCCCATGTACGTTCCTTCTGTGGTCGAGGTTGAGGATAGCCAACGGCGTCTCCCCTCCCCTGTTGAGCGACTTTCGTCTAGTGAGCGGAAGCTGTACAGCAACTTCCGATTGGACCGATCGTCGGACGAGGACTATGCACCTCCTGCAGGTAGCATCCGCCCTGAGGATCGGATCACTCAGGTGTCGTCCCCTCCCCCCTTTGTTCCCCCCTGGTCACGCCCCGGTGTCGGTTCTGGTTTCGCCCCAGATTCCACCATTCCCTCTGGCCGCCGTGCCTTTGTCCCTGTGTCGAAGAGACACCATGAGTTTATCGCTCATACCAAGGCGCTACGGGGCAACACCCCCCCCAAGAGAGACTCCCCTTCCCCCCTTCCTTTGACCACTAGTCAGGTGGTTCCTTCGTCGGCGGTTATCGTTCGCGATACCCCTATGGATTTGGGTGGAGGATCTAACACTGACGGTACAGGTATTGGTGACTCTAGGTACGCCACCGATGCACAACCACGGTCGGTTACCCGGAGCCTCTCCCCGACCTATTCGTCGCTTCCCGCCCTCCCCCTTACCATGAGCTACCGATCGCCTTCACAGGTTGACGTTGCCTTGTTGAGTGGCTTGGAGGATATTCGCTCCGGCAATGCGGTTCCCCTGTCGTCTTCGCCCTCCTCTTCCCACGGGTCGGTCACATCGTCCTCTGATCCGGATGATGCCTCCATGGTTGACGGGTGCCGCGCTTACGCACTGGTTGGGGGAAAGGAGACATATGGTTCCCTTGAGGAGGTTGCTGCTGACGTACAACGTTTGGGCAAACAACAGAACAACTGCTTGGATGAAATCATTTCCCTAAAAAGGGAAATCAAGTTGTTGAAGGCTGTTATTGCCTGGTTGGAAGGAGATACTGTGGCCCATGAGGCTGAGCTGACGGTTGGCAGGGGTGAACCTGTCTGGAGCTCGAGGGAAACGATCAGGGAGACTGTTCGCGCTGAGGCTGCTAAACGCATGAACGGTGATGTTACCCCTTCCCCTCCTCCTGCTGATGTTGGTGTTGCGTCCTCCTCCGGTCTTAGGAAGGTCGCCTTCGTGGAATCGCCCAGCGATGGCTATGTCGTGGTTGACAGAAAGGCACCTCGTGGTCGCCGTAACAGGCGACGGAATAAGGTTGCCGGCACGACAGCTACCGCGACCCCCGCTCCGGTTCCCATTCCCGCTGCTGCTCCAGCTGCTGTTCCGGTGTCATCCCCCCCTACCGGCGCGGCGATGTATAGTCGGGTCGCGGCTGCCCCTCCCCCCCCCCCTGTGCCGTATACGACTAGGCCAGGTCGACAGGTTAGGTCACGGTTGGTGCCCCCTCCGCCCCCTACCGTTGTTATCCCAGGTCCCTCCCGTGCCAGGGTTCCTACATCGTCCCCCTCCCCCAGTGCCCGCGAGCGCCATATTACCATGCGCTTCGATGCCGGCAAACGGACTCAGCTTCCCGTTACCCCCGAGGCTATCCGTATCCGTTTCAACCAGACCTTGAGCAATCTTGGGAAGGTTTCCGACAAGACCCCGTACATTCGGGAGGCCCGCTCCAAGCTTGAGATTGGATGCATCTACTTGACGCTGGCGGAACATACTGCCACGCAGGTTTGGGATAGACTGGAAAGATGCCGTTCGGCCCTTATCCGGGAACTCGGCCCTTCTGGTCTCACCAACTTTGTCTTCCATAAGGATGTGGCAAAGGTTAAAATTTTGGTTTCCGGTGTCCCTCTGGCTCCCACTGGTAGGGGCTCTATGTGGAAACCTGAGGACTGGACCGGCAATAGGGCTTTTGACGGCCTCCGGACCGATATCGAGGGGTCGAACCCGGGTGTGATGACCGCTGGCCGACCTAACATGCTTGGTTCTGTGTTTGCCATGAAACAGGCAGGGGCCACCGCTTGCGGCATTCGGTTCACCCTGGAACGAAACGACGCTAGTGATAGGGTTCTTTCCTCCGGTCGTGTTTTCTTGTTTGGCAAATCCAGGAATGCCAGGTTTTTTGAGGAGCATCGTTCTGCCCCGGTTTGCAACAAGTGCCTGCAAGTTGGCCATGTTGAGATGTTGTGTGCGTTCCCTCCCCGCTGTCGCTTTTGCTTTGGGGATCACTTGTCGAAGTCCCACCGTTGTGGGCAACTTAACTGCCCGGGAGAGGACGTTCAATCATGTAGCCACACTGTACGAAGGTGTATGCTATGTGAGAGATCGGACCACTTCACCGGATATAATAGGTGCCCTGTGGTTGTTGCTTCCGGTTCTGCCCCGGCCCCAGCTGGTGCTGGATCTCTTATCGTCGCCGATGACACATCTGTTACAGCTGTGTCCGACCGGTCATTGAATCGTCAACGCCGTCGACGTCGTGGGGTTCATGTTGAGATTGCCTCGGAGGTGATGGTTGAGAAGGAGATCTCTGCCAAAGGACTGACTGTTGAGGTGGAAAGGATGAGTTATGCTGCTATACGTGCTGACCACCGAAGGGGCATGACTGACAGTGCTTTACCTAAGGCTAAGGTTGTTCGGCCTAAGGTTGACAGGAAAGGGAAAGGTAAGGCTATTGATGCTTACGAGCAGGCTGGCCCCTCCTGTATTACCGAAATCGTGGACCCGGCCCCCTCCGGCAGAGTTAACAAGGCTTTTAAGCCATCTGGTTCGGCTGGCCCGTCGGCTGACCCCCCCATTAAGACCATCGATGACGATGAGACTATGGGATTTTCCTTGGGCTTGTGTGCGCCCCCGAAAAGCATTTTGAAGAGGCGTGCCTCTGATTCCGATATCACCTCGTCGGCCATTCAGGCCTAATGTTTATTACAACATTATCGATTAATGTTGGACGGAGCAGGGCTAACCGTTCGTTGGTGATGGATGTTTTTTCCTTTGTTGATTTATTATTTGTTGTTGATCCTCCCCGGAAGGCGGACGGGAGTGGTGTTGTACATGAGCATGTGGATTTTGATTTGTTTTCTTTTGTTCAGGCGTCTGGTGTTGAGGTGTTTGTTAGGTCATCGTTGTCAGGTTTGTTTTTGGTGGATTTGCACGACATGGTGACCTGTGTGATTATGTATGATGTGGGTGGGGCGAGGAAGAGAATCGGTGGTGTTTATGTTCCTCCCAAGACGGATAGGCTGGAGTGGTTGGCTTGCGAAGCGGCATGGGATGGTTGTGATTTCCTCATGGGCGACTTCAATGCCAAACACGACGACTGGAACCCGTTCCCGAGGCCTGGCAGTATACAAATATCTGATTGTCGTGGCTTGTGGTTGGCACGGTTTTGCGATCGGACCGGGCTACGGGTGCAGACTCCGACCGGCTGTACATTTCGGAATATCAGCGCTATCGATTTGTTTGTCGGCTGTTCTGAGACGAGAGTTTCGTACGACGGGAAGGCCGGCCTGGAACATGTCGCAGTTATCGCGAGGTTGGAGGTGGATGAGCCGGCTGATATGGTCAGGCGACGGCCAGCTTGGAAGAACATTCCAGCATCAGATTGTGATGATATACTGGAACACGTTGATTCGGGAAGCGATGAGGGGATGTGGTCGAGGCTGAGGAGTGGTGTGGACGCACTTCCGAGGTGTGGGAGGAAAGTCGGCCGGTGCCCATTTTGGAACCCCGACTTGCAATGGATTCGTTCCGACTTGAATCACCTGAGACGGGTCAGACGACGACTGCCGACAGTTTCGGACGACTACAATGTTGTTCGACGGGTGTATAGGGCTATGTTGTTGAAATCCCGACAGGAATTCATTAAGGACACGATTGGAAAGGCCGGAGATCCTGAAATCTTCAGACTTGCCAGACAACTGGAATCGAGGAGAACACTTCCTTCTATGCGGAACCCTGATGGTGGCCTAGTTTGCTGTCACTCCGATATTAGCGACCTTGTTGCTGCCCAGTTGCGCCCTGGTGATGAACAACCATGGCACCCATCTACGGTTGAGATGGACCCTGCCTGTAAGTTGGAATCTGCTATTAGGCGGAGCCCGACTAATACCGGTCCTGGTCTTGATGACATTGGGTATCCCTTCATAAGATATTGGTTGAAGGAGAACCCTGAATGTCTGAGACGGTTGATCGACTACGGATTGACGAACGACATTTGTGACTGGCACTCTGCTGAGGTTGTACTCATACCGAAGGCGGACAAACCCCGTTATGACATTGTAAAAAGCTGGCGTATGATTCACCTACTGCCGACTATTGCGAAGGTGGTAGAGAGGATAGTCCTGCTGCGGATTGCCGAGTATGTGGTACTGGGCCATACTCAATTTGGGTCTAGACGCAAGCGAGGTGTCCATGAGGCTATGTCTGTTGTGTTTGAGTTTTTGCGACATAACCAGGGTTTTAAGTGTGCCATGCTATCGATGGATGTTGAAGGAGGTTTTGACAATATTGACATTGACCTGCTGTGTGATTTTTTGGCCGCTCGGGAGTGCCCTGCCAACCTGATACTTTGGGTTAGGAGATGGGCTGGGAACCGTGTGGTTAGATTCAGGTTCAATGGTCGGGTATCGAAACCGTATTTCGTCAACTGCGGCATCCCTCAGGGATCCCCGTTATCCCCCTTTTTGTTTGGCGCATATGTCGCGGACATCTTTGAGCCTCGCCTTCGTTATTCACCCTCGGTTCGCACTGTGATTAGCAGTTTTGTGGACGATGGTGTTATCCTTGTTGCTTCTGATAGCAGGGATCTCACGAGATACACGATGGAGGAGTTGTTCATGGACTGTGACAGAATTGCGAAGGGTAGGAACATGGGTTTTAGCGCGATCAAGACTAAGTGGATTGGTTTTGGAGGAACTGCATGGGAGGACTTGGATATTGATGGAGAATTGCTGACGCCTGTGGAGGATCTTAGGGTTCTTGGTTATAGGTTTAATGTTTTTCTTAATATGTCTTCTCATGTATCTTATTGGTTGGATCGGGGTTTGGGTGTTAGGAGGAGGATATCCGCGTTGGGGAGGAGGTTTGGGAGTGATGGAGGGCTGGATGCATGGTGCACTTACCGTTTGTTTCAGGCTGCCTACCTACCGACCGTCTACTATGGGCTTGAATTCGTAACCGACTTTTCGTCGTATGTGAAGCGGATTCAGGTTCACGTCAACGATTGTCTCCGATCGCTGTTCAGGTGTCCGCTCAAGCTTGCTAACAATATTATGCTTGCTGAGTTTGGGACACCTCCGGTTCATATACAGGGTCGTTACCTTCAGAGACGATGCTACAGTCGCATGATCAACTACCGGTATTGTGATGACCATCCGTGGTTCGGATCGATTCGGGGCGACTGGGAGGTTGAAGGTATGCTGGCCTATCCGATGTTGTCAGAAGAGGTTGCAACGACCGTGCCAAGCTTCAACGTGTCGAAAGGGAAGGAACTGGCCAAGAGGTTGTTTTATGAAGCCTATGAAGACGCAGTTCTGATTCCTGATCTCCTTATGATATACACGGATGGATCGAAGTGCGACCGGGGTACAGCAGTGGCATGGACAACCGAGGAGTGTGGCATGACCGAGGGTGCGAAGGCTTTTGCTACTCCGCCGACGTGGAGCATTGTGGAATGCGAGATCTTTGCCATCATCGCCGCATTGAGGGATGTGCACTCGGATTACCACGGGATGATCATCATCTTCTCTGACTGCATCCCGGCCATTATGTGTATAGCACAGATGGTGCCTGAAGGCGAGTCGACTGGCATGTGGGATGTCTTGACGCCACTGTTCAATCAATTTAGTGCGGTCCGTGTTTGCTGGATCCCTGGTCACTGTGGTATCGCAGGCAACGAGATGTCAGATGTCAAGGCTAAAGAGGCGGTCGGTGGTGTTCTACACACTCGAAACTGGGCCGGTGTCGTACTGGGTCTTGGCCATGCTATAATTGCCGGAGAGTTGCGGGCGGCTGAGTGGTCCCATTGGCACAAGGCGGAGGGTCACGATTATTACGATCGATCCCCACGGAAGCCCAGACACCTACGTGGACTCAGTAGGCTTGACCATTACATCCTGTTGAGGATTCGCAGCGGTACCGGTGTTGTTGGACATGATGGATGTCGGGGTGCGAACGATCGTTTCCACTTGACGTTTTGTGACAGATACCTGGTCAAGCGCCCCCGTTTTCCGACTTTGTTCAATGATAAACGGATTCCGGAATGGCGCGACTGGTGGCAGTCCCACTTCAATCTGGGTTTGGGTATTCCGAGTGAACACGAAGACAATGATGGTGTGGTCACGGTTTGCGGTAATCCCTTCCAGTGGACGGTCACTCAGTTGATCAACGGTACTCTCAGCCTGTTTCACCTCGGCGCTCCTGATAGCAGGTGTACTAGATGCCTCTTGAAGAATTGCGACGGTGGCGACAAGTGCATGCTTCCCGTTAGATTTGTTTCCCCTGGTGGGGGTGGGAGGCGTGTTGCCCTTACATGGTGGCCCGATGTTGGTCCCTGCGGAGAGTGCGGCAGTAGCGCCAAGATATTTTGCGCTCATCTTCTCTGGTTTCCTGGTTGCGCTTTACATTATTTTGTGCCGTTTTGGTACAATATTGTACACAACTAGGACGAGTTACCTATGATCGACCGGAATACGGCTGCCTTACAATGGTGGACAAACGAACCTGGCCTGTGTGTTTGCGACTGGAATTCCCCTGGTGTTGTGGGGAACCCTTTGAGGTTGCACGCCGGCCAACAGTGTTTGGAACGTATCGTTGTCATGTTTGAGGAGTGGTTGAGCAATGGTGGTCGCCCTGCCCTGCATATGGGGTTGGAGGTGGTGTGGAGACGCGGATAGTTTGATTGGTTTGCGAGATGGATGGCGGTCCATGTGTTGTGATTTGTGATATTTGGATTTATGTTTGGTTGGAGGGATGCGTGACCGGTTTGCCGGTATGTGGGCTTGGCTGTAGCTATGACCTTGCTTACGGTAGTGTTTGATGGATGGCTATAGGAGGTGGATTTACTTTGTTCGTACCCTAGTTGGGTGGTTTATTTTGTGATTCCCGTGTGCTGGCCGGATACTCGGACTTCGGTTTACGAATCGCGCGGGTGGTACTTTTCCAGATGTACTGCGGGCTAGGCGGGGTTGGGACTGGCGTACTCCTTGGAACGTACTGCCGTATGGTTGTGCAAGCCCGGATAGGTAGTCGCTCCATTAGCTATATAGTTATAAATAAAAGATATTGAACCCCTCTATTTTCCCTCCAAGTGCAATTTGCACTTTCAGAAACACCACGTACACTATCTCGAGATTTCTGCGTAACGTGACCTGTCAGGTTACACGAATACCATATGGATCCCTCTGTCCCGCCCTTTGGTTCGAGCCGTCGGAACAAAGGAAAAGGCAAAAAGACCAACCCCCCCCCACCGCCAGCAGGTGCTAGGGGCTCCTCCACTCAGGAGGGTGCTCCGACCCTGTCCCCAATCTTCATGCCAGCAGGCCCCCCCTCGCTCAAGCGACCCAGAAGCGACACCATAACAAGCCTCCCACCTATCGATGAGAGATACTTGAGAAACGCCCCTCCAAGCGCCTACTTCCTGAACCTTTTCCACAAGATAAACCAGGACCAGCAAATTGGGGCCACCACCACCAGCAAAGAGAATGTGGTTATGATCGAGATGATCTATCAGATTCACAAAGACTACAGGACGGCCATCGACGCACTTAGAGAACAAATCGAAGCCCTTACCGAAGAAGTTAGCACGCTTAAGAATGCTACTCCCAGGCCTGACACCCCCACCCCGATACCCTTTCCACTACCGGCAACAGCTCCTGAGCGGTCTGCCGTCCCCGACTCCCGCCCAGTCGCCCTCTCCACAGCCGCACCACACAAATCGTGGGCCACAGTGGCCAGGAAGGGCAGAAAGGAAAAGACTACCATGGCTGCTAGGGCTGCTAATGCCCCAGCAAAAACAACTACCAACAATAGGCCCCAGCTAAAGAAGGGTCTCACCGCCAGAGAACGCCGCCTTATCGTTAAGCGCGAGGGTGGACCACTCCCCACAACCGCCCTAGACCTAAGAGATGATATCAACTTGGCACTAGCCGTGACCTACATACAGACCGTCTCCCTCCGAGGGAATACAGTCACTCTTACCACCATGGAATCAGTCAAAGCCACCTCACATAACAGCAAGGTGGGAACATTCCTACACCTAATACCAGGAACGGTTAGCGTTCACCTGGACACCCCCGTATCACACATTTTGGTACACGGGACCCCAACCTCGAAATCTCTGGCTGAGATAGCCAATGAGCTCACCACCTTCAACTCTGGATTGTCCCTCACTAGCCAACCCAGATGGCTCACCACCGACGACGCTAGGGCTGGTAAAACTGCCTCTACGGTCGTGATCAGCATAACGGGCCCCAGGGCATCTGACTATGTTGGAAAACGCCTTGCCGCTTTCTCATCAACTTATAGGACCGAGCGCCGTTTGCGCTTCAACTCCCACACCCAGTGTTCCAAATGCCAGGGCTATGGACACCACTGTAACCGATGCGCTAACCCGGTCTCATGCCGATGGTGTGCCTCCCCACATCCCACAGGAAACCACACCTGTCCCACTGCTACTTGTCGTATACGCGGCCGACCCTGCAGCCACACCATACTTAGGTGTGTAAACTGCCAAGGCCCACATGACGCCCACACAACACAATGCCCCTCCCACCCCAAGGTTGCTCAGGATGAGAACCCAGAAGGAGAAGAGGAGGAAATGACCACTTGATGACTATGATTTATGTTGTAGTTATTGCGTAGACTTTGGTTCTACACTTTTATTTGTCAAGAAGACGGTGATGGAGTTTCTTTTGTTATATTAATGGTTTTTCTAGGCCATACCTTAGGGTGCATGCCGGAGTTTTCCTGTAGTTAAATACGAAATAAACTCACAGGATTTTACAAATACAAAAGGGGTCTTATTTTCTAGCCAATAGCCACGTTCCCAAACTAAAAATGGTGTACGGCAGGGAAAATCCGCCAAAACGAAAGCCCCCACCGATAGCATTGTCTACCGATGCTGGAGCGGGGGGACGCCGGCTAGTGTGTCTACTTTCACAAGCACAAGAGATACGAGCCAACAATTGTCACTATCAAGAAATCCCGCCTGAAAATAGAGACCACACAAGTCAGGATCAATTCAACTGTTCTGATCTTGTCGACAAGCCTGTCACAAAAAGAACCCACAGAAAGAAAACATCCAAACGAAAATAAAGCCCAACCTTCTTCTGTTACCCGACTAGGTGCCTGTGATCCTCTTCCGCCTCCTTCTTGTTGCGCACTCTCCCAAAGTTTCCTCTTCGCCCGTTGTCTGAAAAAAAGTAACCATTGCTATTGTCGCCGTCGCGAAGAAAGTAAGAAGAGAGAGATCGTCCCCTCATTGAGCCTCTGCCCTCCCCCGTGTCAGCCAAGACTGCCAACAGCCACCCCTGCACTGAACGTGACACGCCCCCGCCCACGATTCAAGAGAGGCCCAGCGTACTTCCCTCTCCAAGCAAAATCATATCATGAACCACTATTTATGCTCTACAGTTATCCGCAAACTTGCTAAGATATGCAAGCTGGGCAAAGCCTGATTTCTCCCTCAATAGCGATACACAAACAGACCCAGAACCTGTAGCCACTCAGAGCATGCTCCCACGCGGGGGTGGCTAGAGTTTGCCCATCTACTAGGCAATTAGATTCGCCAAATACGCCCTAGCGCCGGATTCGCCCTCGACAGATCCTAGTGCCTTAAGCATCTAACTTACTAGCTAACCGAAAATCTAACCATATTTTAGAGTAATCCACGGCGAGGGGAAACACGAGGAGATGAGAACACGGCGAAGCGAGAACGTTCACAGAATGTTTATACGACATCGATTTTCTACGCGAGTATTCTCGTTATACGGTCGGCCCTTTTTTCTGTGGAATATTGTACTGTGCCGATGTCATATCACACCAAACCAATTTCAACCCAACCGACACTACAACCGCAGAAACGAAAACCACGATTCATCCTACTTCCCCCCTCCAACTCGCTCGTAAATGGAACTGTACGAGGCTCTGGGCTCTCTAGTTCCCCTATTTACTACCTAGCCGGAAATATCTCTAGTACGGCAATTGAAGACATAGATTTATGTTTCGTTGATACTTTCATAGGTTGATTATGAAGGATATCTGTATTGTTGGGTAGCCTTTCGGCAGACGACCCTGGGATGTCCTTTCGCGCCGATCCCGGAACGCGCACTATTAGGCTGGTGAGTCTTCGGCGGTGTTAATGGGGCTCGCGCCGGGAGACAATAGCAGTCTCTCACGGAGCAGTGTGCTTTCCTAAATTTTGTCGCCCGTATTTTCGTACTATCAAACCGATCGCGAGGCGGGTGAGACTAGTGGATGAAATGAGAGGCCAGTCTACTAAGTCCCCACCCTCCATACTCACGCCTGCGGCTGGGGCAGCTAGCCGGTATCCGTTGGATGCAATAATGTACCATTCGTTTGGCGGTATGATTTATGGCAACCCGCCCCCTATGATATATTGAGGTATAGTCCTGGTATTGTTTACAATCGCCTTAAGAACCCTTGTGGTATCATATACCGCTGTTCCTCTATCTGTAGAAAAGTGATAAAAAACAAATGAAAAGGCACTCTAAATATAGTTTATCTATTACGCGGGGAAGAGGCTGGGTGGAGAGAAAAGGAAGGGAAAGGGGAAACAAAACAGTATAGGGAAAAAAATATAAAAAAGGTGCGAGAGGGAATTTACAACTAGAGGGAAACAAAATATGGTTGGGTGAAAGCTGTAAACCGAACCTTCCTGTCATAATAGAAGTCTTTTACCCCACCAACCGGGCACTACCCTACCCTGTGGACAGAAATTCATAAATCCTCACTCGACTATTTGACAGGGAGTTTCACACGTCGGTGATAATATATATGCGCATTCCCAACTCATGGGACCCCACCCGCCGGAAAAGGATAATGTCCGAAAACAACTTCCATGGACAACATGTTCCGAAAGGAAAGGAATGGGGGTGATTTCCACGAGGCGGTTTCTCCTAGGGCTCAAGTTGTGCTGGGGGTCAACGTCCCGTGAGACTGTAACAGTCCTATCACTTTCTTATGGCCATTGCTAACTGCGTACATGAGCGGTGTTTGATTGTACTCATCTGGCTTGTCGGGCGAAACCTCTTCCCGTCCGAGTAGTATTTTCACCACTCCTTCATGTCCATACATGGCAGCCAACGAGAGCGGTGTTTGGCCCCTAAAGGTTGGCTTGTCGGGGTTGACTTCTTTCTGCGCGAGTAGCATTTTTACCACTCCCTCCATTCCATTCACAGCGGCCAGCGAGAGCGGTGTCCAGCCGAAATTATCATCAGACTTGTCGGGATCGACCCCTCGACACCCGAGTAGTATTTTCACCACTCCCTCGTGTCCACCCAAAGCGGCATGCGAGAGCGGTGTCGAGCCGTCATTATCAGGCTTGTCGGGATCGACCCCTTGACACCCGAGTAGTATTTTCACTAATCCCTCACATCCATTCGAAGCGGCATGCGAGAGCAGCGTCCTGCCATCATTGTCTGGCTTGTCGAGGTTGACCTCTTCACGCTTGAGTAGTATATTTGCCGCTCCCTCATTCCCACCCGCAGCCGCATGCCAGAGTAGTGTTGCGTCCCATGTATCGGGCTTGTCGGGGTCGACATCTTGATGCGCGAGAAGTATTTTTACCACTTCCGTATGTCCTCTCTGAGCCGCATGCGCGAATGGTGTGGTACCGTCCTCATCTGGGCAGTGGGGGTTGACGTCTTCCCTTCCGATGAGTATTTTCACCACTCCCTCATGTCCATTGATAGCGGCGTACGAGGTCGGTGTTCGGCCCCAGCGATTCGGCTTGTCAGGGTTGACCTCTTCTTGCCCGAGCAGCACCTTCACCACTCCCTCATGCCCATTGCGAGCGGCATGAGCAAGGGGTGTTCTGTCATAATCATCTTGCTTGTTGGGGTTGACCTCCCCCCGCTCGAGTAATATTTTCACCACTTCCTCATGTCCATTGTCAGCAGCCCATGCAAGCGGTGTGCGCCCCATAAAGCCCCTTGCGTCGGTATCATAACATCCCATTTCTATCAAGGCAGCCACAACATCCACAACTCCGAATGACGATGCCCAGTCTAGCCCGCTGAATAGCAAACGCACACCCTCCTCCATCCTATGCGAATAGCCTAATTGTTCCAAAAGATATTTGATGGATATGTGGCCATCGCATTCTTGGAGCAGCTGCAGTGCAAGTGATCTTCCATAGTGTGAAAGTTCCCTTTTCGCGTGGACTCCCCAGTTGAGAGAACAGTATTTTAGAAAGGGCATGTTAAGGGTGCCGAGCGATGGGTTGGCGGGAAGGGCCTTGACCTGCTCGGAATTCAGAAATGTCAAGCACATCTCAGCCATTGTCGAATGAGGTGTATTAAAAATATCTGCGGAGGTGGAAAGATATTCTTGTAGAGTAAAGTGGATTAGTCGCACAGTTGATGCCTCCTCATCCACAGTGACAAGTCCTTGACAGCAGCCCACTAATGTCGACATTGAAGGGACGTTGTCGCCATTGAAATCCGTGGAGCCAACCTCGATTGCAAGAGCGTGGCAGAGTTCATCCGCACTCAACGGCCGTTCCACATGACTGATCCACATTAAAGCTTCCATCCCGAGTCTCGGTTTATCTCCACCCTGTGCCTTTATCCGTTCTATCGTAGCACCGTAGGCATCTCCCAATCCCAATCCGCCCGTCATTTTCCTCAACCTTTCTCGTCTCCGATATATTGTTGATTCTTTCAAGATTGCCTCGATATTTAGGAAAACCAGTAGAAACCTAAATATATCAATTAGCGGATTTCTTTAG
>Ga0307513_10006035_pt1 | contig 15893 bp, 18 predicted proteins | sample 15_EM_MG_FD_202174 | JGI IMG/M metagenome (GOLD analysis project Ga0307513, IMG submission 202174) | Populus trichocarpa ectomycorrhiza microbial communities from riparian zone in the Pacific Northwest, United States - 15_EM | ecosystem: Host-associated > Plants > Roots > Unclassified | place... | reverse complement strand
TTCGATCCATCGTCGAGGAACTGGTTGCGCTCAGTCCCACAAGCACCCTCTCACTCGCCTTGTGCTGCAAATCCCTCACAGACCTGTCGCTCAGTGGTCTGTGGGAACGGCAAAATAAATTAAGCGTACTTATCAAAGTATTGCCATCTGATGCCTGGGCGTATCAAGAGACGGATAGTTCCGCAGGAGAGCTTGTAGGTCATGCCCAGCGCGTTCCACGGGACATTCGGTACTCAATTCTCATTCCTCCATTCTGTAGACGGTCTTGCGACATCTCTCGCCGCAAGAATGGGAAAAGCTGAGAAAATACGCGTCGTGGATGCGAGAACTCAAATTTCTCGAGAACGAAGACGAAGTCTCTCAAGACACATTCGACCTGCTGCTCCGGGGGCCACATTCACAACCTCTCTGTCCAAGACTCCTCAAGCTCTCTTGGTTCGCCGACCCGGTATTCGGGGGCGACTTCACGTCCTTCCTCTCCCCGCAACTACAGGACATCCATTTAACATCGCGCCCGGGAACCCAGTTTCCATTCGCTCACGCCATATCTATACTTCCAATATCGACCCTCGAATCCCTTCGCTTATCTATCACCGGGAACGAGCCAGTCAATGAGGCAATCGCTTCCATGTTCAGGACCGTCACCAGGAGTTTGAGGATGTTAGAGATTTCCGGTATGGACCAGCTGCGGGATGACACCTGGCGCTCCATCATGTTTTACCCCCGCCTCCGCAGCTTGGAAACAGACCAGCGGCCGCCGACCTTTTTCCTTCCTGGCATTCCAGTATGTTTCCCCTCGCTCCAAAAGATTACCCTCCGTGGTCCCGCTGCATCTGGGTGGATTTGGTTTCTGACACAGACGTCCTCTAATGCCGGACCCCAACCACGTAGGGTGGCACCACACCTAGTCCAGCTGTACTGCGAGTATAGAGCGGAGCTTGGCGCTACGCTCATCCCCCACCTTTGCGTATTCCGGAACCTATCCAGGCTTATTCTCAGAACTGGCTGTTCCCCCGCCATGTGCACATTCCTTCTCGCGGATGAAGACATCAGTCGACTCGCAATAGAGTTTCCAGGGCTCAGGGAGTTCTCTATCGGACCACCCTGCGCAAATAACAGTTGTAGGACGACAACAAATTCCTTACTGGTCCTGTCTACACGCTGCAAGGGACTTCAGTGGTTGTCCATTCACTTCAACACACGGAACTTTGCACGAGACATGGAGAATTCCCTCTACGATCCGCTTCGCCGTAATTCGCATCCCCCTCAAAGGTGCCCATTGACTGTGTTGAACGTCGGTATAACCCCCTTAACTATGGAGGCGTTGGGAGAGGACGTGTACCCCACCCTCGCGGGATTGGTGGATATATTTCCAAGGTTGCAGAGAATAAGGTTTCATGCCCTCTCCTCTCAAACGTCTCGGGGTTGGCAGCAGTTGAGCACACGGATACCCGGTTTCCAGGAGATGCGAAAGTCGCTTCCTGCGGTGTTCACCCAATAAATCTGCGGTAACCATCAGTCACCCCCTTTACCTTGACGTATATCTCATTCATCTGTTCAAGGTTCGGCGCCCCGAGAATTCTACAACCGAGGCTGAACTTGTTTTCGTTTATAAGTTGGAGTACATATGTATTGAAGGAAGTTAATAGATTTGTTGTGTTCGCTTGCTGTGGTAGCCAGCCCCGTTCCATTGAGATGGGTCTACGTGACCCCGCCGAAATTGACCGCGCTATCTATTCATTTGTCCCCACCACGCAGTCGAGGTCGAGTGAGAAGGGCCAGAGAGATGGTGACAATGACACGGTTGATGGTCACGTTAGGAGACCATCGGCGATGCATATACTGCCCAACGTTCACAGATTCACAATCACTCCTCCATCGTGTCTTCATTATCTGTGGGGCGTGTTTGCCTTCCCGCTATCTTCACTCCTACAAAAGAGTAAGGAATACGTTGCCAGCGATGATATCGGGACGGACCTCCACTCTCGGAAAGAGGTTTGACGTGCTCCCTGAGCCATTCTTCAGATTCCCAGACTAGGCCAAGCAGATCAGGGTGGAACATCGAAGATCATACAAACTTGGACGAACTAGCTCTGTTACCAAGACCTTGAACGGGGGCCTTGGTATAGCGCGCCAGGCTGACTTTCAGAACCTTCCCCTGCACCTCGTTCAAGTCCATGTTGTCGATCGCGTCCTGGGCATCCTCTGGCGAGCTGAAGGTAACGAACGCGAATCCACGGTGTTTGGTGCCTGGAAAACAGCAGATTCAGAGCGGTTTGGGAGGGAGGTGGCCAGTAGCCAGGCGTACTCGTTTGTTGTGAAGGATTTGTCGGTGCGGTGGGCAGCTGGACTTCGATGATGTCCCCTGCGGAGATCGCGTGTCAGTCCTGGAGTATAACGCGTGCAAAGGGTCCGGTACCGAATGTTGAGAACGCGGCCATGAGTGCAGCCTCGTCTACATCGTCGCCGACACCACCAACGAATATGGTTCGTTTCGTTTTTGTGCCTTCTTCCATGTGGCCGAAAGGAGGTAGCGGCCGTGAGAACGTTGCTACTTTTCCGGATTATCTTTTCATCGACGACGGCGATGGGCCCGAAAACGACTCCAGCCTCCGGCAGGCAGAGCAAACGATCCAAGCAGAAGTCTGCCCCCAAGCCTCCCTTGTCTGTTCCGGACCAACTGAAGCGGCTGTTCACCTCGCTGTGCGCCCAGATTGATGGGGGGCACTCCAAAAACGCCATCAGAACATGCGACAAAAGTGCGTTCCAGTCCGGGCCATTGTCCTACTTTAATTTCACTCATTGTGAATGCAAGTTCTGAGACTAGAACCGACCGACAAGGATGCGTTACAAACGAAGCTGTTTTTACTTCTTCAAACGGAACAATATTCGGCCGCTTTGGGCCTCGCGGACTCGGCTGAACACGCGTTCGAGTTTGGAAGAGCATATTCTCTGTACCGTCTGCATCGAGAACACGAGGCTGCTGTCGTGTTGGATGGGATCAAGTCTACCAACGGTTCGAGCCGGGGAGTGAACCACCTAGAGGCACAATTGGTGTGTATCATCGCCGCGCCTTCCCTCGTCCACATTTTCTTTATCTCCGAACTTCATTATACAGAACTACAGACAAGGCTCCTATCAGACTGCATTCGATCTATATAATGACCTCCTGGACTCGGCTGAAACGGTACGCCTTGACACCTTCCATTCAGTCCACCCGTTTGAGATTCACCCCAGCACGTCCATAGCAATCCGATGAGCAAGCGGACATTCTTACAAACCTCGAAGCGGCCCAAAAACACCTGGAGTTTGTCAACACCGGTTATCTACACGCTCTTGACGCCCTCCCCGCATCGTTGATCAATGGTTTGGAGAGCAACCCTCCCCCGGCGCTGCCCACGGCCGGCTCTAGCAACGTTCCTGCAGCGGTTACTACCGAAATGGATACCGGGTCGAAACCGCCCGTCAAACCTGTCCGAAAGAAGCGCGTCCCTAGGGGGGTTATCCCCGGCGTTACACCACCACCGGATCCCGAAAGATGGTTAAAGAAGAGTGAACGCACGAATGCATTCAATCAATCTGGAAAGAAGCGAAAGACCGGTGGAGGCGGCGCCACTCAAGGCGTTGTAGAATCTACGAATCCTTCTACTCTATCAGGAAAGACTGGAGGCGGTGGCAAAGGAAAGAAAAAGAAGTAGTTTCAGTTGTGAGTACACGCATACCGTGATTTCATTCATAAAATTCAAATTCAGTATGTCCGAAAATGCGTCTGACATCGTGTTATCAGATTGAAAGAACTTTCTTTGACCTGGACCGAATAAAATATCCGAAGCCTCGTGTGCCATTGAGAACGCAAGCCAAGTCGGTTTATCCAGGGGTGAAGTTCACGCGTTGCGATACGGCTCGCGTTTCTTATGACACATAATTTTGTCAATCACCACGAGTCCTCGCATCGTGTTCAGGACTGACCGTCCATGATCACGTTGGACCGTAATCATCTCAACAACCCGGATCCCGACCTGCTGCGCAGTGTACTGTGTCCTCGTGCGCTCTTTCTGATCCACATTGATGGCGCAATGTGACCCATTCAATCGCGGTGGCCATCTTTCAGAAAAAACCTCCTTTTCTTTGTGACACTTCATCTTACTACGCGTGAAATCACAACAGACCAGGCCCTATGTGGCCCTCTTTCATGGTGTGCAACGTGTTTGCCTCCTGGTTTCACACCCGTTTTGCTTTAAATGAAGGATCGTCTCCCTCGAGTCTGCCCAGTACTTAAGCTACCCCCACTCACCATGGAGCCAGTCACCACTACCACTACCACCTCCAACGCCTCTAACGACCTTCTCATCGACCAATCTCCTACTAGCAAAATGTCCGCTGTCAAGGGTGTTGTTATCCTCGCCAGGAACGGTGACCGCATGGAATGTTACCAGGACCCCAAGACCTACAAGTACGGGCCAACTGAGAGTACTCCGTTCGGCGAGGTATGGATACTCACCCAACATCTCCGTTTTACTACCTTTCTCTGACGCGGTAGTTCAGCATCAATCCCACAAGTTGGGAAATCTCCTTCGTGACACCTACCTCACTGGCGGCGGCGACACCAAGATCCCCAAGATCTCCACCGAGCTCGTTAACCTCAAGCAGGTTCACGTCCGAGTGAAGACGGGCAGTGAGGGCACCGCCGTTTTCGATTCTGCTACTGCTTTGCTTCAGGGCCTCTTCCCGCCCAACACCAAGAACCGCGAGCAGCTCGCTGACGGTACCGTCGTCGTCGCTCCTTTGGGCGGTTACCAGTACATCCCCGGTAAGCGCTGATCGCCTTTTCCTTCTTTGTCTCCGTTGCTCATTCTTCATTTCCTCCAACAGTCGAGACCGTTGAGCCTTACAACGACCTTTCTTTGGAGAGCTGGACTGGCTGTCCCGTGAGTAAACGCCTCCGATCGGAAATTAAATGAGCGCGTCACGCTAACTCGGAACCTATAGTCCTTCGAAAAGCATATCGAGAAGGTTCACAGCTCGGAGGAGTTCAAGAAGAAGGCTGATGGGGCTAAGCACTTCTTGACTAAGCTTAAGGACTACACCTTCGGTCGTCCCACCACCTTGGAGAACATTGTGGGTCCTCTCCCCTGAATACGACATCCGAACTCATTCTGATTGTGATTTTTGAATAGTGGAACATCTACGACTACGTCAACACCCAGTTGACCCACAACAAGACCTATGCCTACCGTCTCCCTCCAACCTACATCAACCAGGTCCGAGAGTTGGTCAACTGGCACGAGGACAAGATCTTCTCTGACTCCGATATGAGCGGAGTTGGCAATGGTATGTGTCTGTCGGCCTCACCGTTTTGATCGTTTTCTGATTCATCTGCCTGCAGTCGCCGGTCGCACCACCATGCACTCCATCCTTACTGCCTTGGAGCGCATCTCCTTCGACGGTGACCCCCTCCAGGTCTTGCTCATCGAGACCACCTACCAGCCCATCATCTCGTTCTTCCACATGACCGAGATCGCGAAGAACTACCCCAAGCTCAAGGGTTTGCCCGATTACGCTTCCGCCGTCGCCATTGAAATCCGTGCCGGCCCCGCTCCGGACAACAGGGACTTTGTCCGCGTCAAGTTCAGGAACGGTACCCACACCGATGACTTTGAGACTCTGAACGTGTTCGGTCACCGCGGTGATATCCCCCTCACCGAGTTCATCTACCGTCTCGAGGTTCGTTTCGGGCTTCCTACTCCTAACTGTTCCGCCGTATTAATCACCTATTCGCTTCTAGAACTCCGTCATCGACTCTCCTTACGAATGGAGCAAGGTCTGCGGTAACAACAAGTACCACAAGATCGCTGCCTTCGAGGAGCCGGCGACCATCTCCGAGATGGGCATCAAGACCATCGGTGCCGAGTTGGCTCACCCCAGCTTCGACCTCCTCTTCGGTTTCATCCTCGCCGTCATCATGCTCTTCTCCGTTTACACCGTTGGCGCCTTCATCAAGGCCAGGATCCAAGCTCGCAAGCGCATCCAGCTCCCGGTCACTGCCCAAGAGGTACTGGAGGGTTCGAACCTGTTGCCTACACAACCTCACAAAACTTTTGTGGCTGATTATAAGTCTGTAGGCAGGAGGTATTGAAGTCGCCGACGTCATGACCAACAAAGGCCCTCAGCGCGTTCGCATCGCGAGGTACTCTGACGATAAAGTTGGGTACATGTAATGTGTAGGCAGTGGGGTGTCCTTTCTCCTCGTTCCTCGTTCTCTTCCTGGTCGCATCTGTATAATATTCAAATCATTACACAAGTCCATGTTCCTGCCTTTCCAAAACACACATTTTTGCATTACGATTGTAGCGTCTGTATTGGATCACAAAAATACAAGCATCTGCGTGTTCCAGAATTGAGTCGGGTTGGCGTCTCCTGCCTCTATCCCTTGTATCCCTCAGAGCGGTGTTTCTTCTTTTTCGAGAATATTTTCGCTCTCGTCCTCTTTGTCTTGGGTCTTCACTGATGACCTGCATGTTGGCGCTATGTTGGAACCGGAAAAGTGCTAACTTGATGCCTGTGAAAACCTTGCTCGCCGGACATGGGGTGCGACGAATTTGAATCGACACAGCATCCACCAGCCTCTAAATTGTCGCTTCTCAGCCTATATGCTTCACTCACGCCGCTCCGGATGTGAGGCGGTTGGGTTGTTTTGGGACTCCGGCGATGAAATGTTCTTGTAAGCTGACGAACGCCGCCAGAGCCTTTTACTTGGGGGAGGTTGGGGATGAACACAGTCACTAAGGAGTAGCGAAACGTAAGGGAAATGAGACTGTCTTTCCAAATGCACGGCCACGGGTGCCCCCGCACGCGTGGAAGGTATGTATGTCTCTTCGATCGTTACGGATAGTATACCGCGACCAGTCACGAGCTTGATCCGGGCACCCTTTTCTCATCGCTTGCCTCCTCCGCATCCCCGTCCAACCCCCCCGTACCTCCGAAATTCCCTTATTACTCGTCGGTTTCCTTACCGCGATGAAAACAACAGCTGTCTCCTTCAACGCCATCGCGGACGCTCAAAATCCTGTCGAACGTGTTACATAAAGAAGCTTTCCCCACGGATCTCCAAAGCGAAGACAGTCGGAGGATGATTGTCCCTGAACCCTTCGTCGCGCTTCGCGTAGAACGCGCATCCTTCGGGTGGGGACCGCCCTACATACCTCCGACCAAGAGCGATACCCCCCCGTTTCATTTGTAGAGTTGCATATGCTTGGGACGAGGCATTGAGGACTGCTAAGCAGAAGAAGGTCAGGGACCGAAGGATACCGCAAAACGAGCGGCTTACACTCCAAGGGGCCATTCCGAGAAGTGTAAAGATGTCAAGAATATCGCCCCACAAGAGCCCAGCACGTCTTTCCCAACCTACGACGAAAACGAACTCTTGAAAAGTGAACGGGGGACTTCAAGTTGCATGACATCGACTTGGAAGTCCCCGGTGGGTAGCTTTGCGCAATAGCGGGACCGACCGGAGTTGGGAAGCCGAGTTTAGTATAGGGAATGATTAGAGGTATGGCTCTTTGACTTCGAACTGCAAAGATTACTTACGAGTTCACCGTAGTGATGAAAAACACCGGTGGAGGGGTGATATTTGTAGAAAGCGTTGCACATTACGCACAAACTGGTTGGATCCAGGTACGCGCCATCCTTCGTATTCCCGCTGTCGGTGTTTTATGAGGATCCCGGGGTGCTGCCATCCGTGACAATTTTAGCGCACCATACGATGAAATGCATTGTCAACCCGTGGATCGCGATTGTTGTCTATTTCCAGGTTCCGAGGTCTTCCAATGAGTTCACTGTCTTCCCGTTCCAATTGCGACCTACGCCGGCAACCTACCAAGGAATGTGATTGGACAGAAGTTGGCGAGGAGTGTCTCCCTCTCTGGTGGCCGGAAACGGGGCGTCAATATCGCTCGTGCTCTATTTCGAAATTGCGACATTACGACACCACATTCTCCGACAATCCCTTTTCAGCTTTGGATGTCCGCGTCTCAGAAGTTGCATTCGAGAACGCGTTCAAGAGGACCCTTGGTTCGGTGACACGTATTCTCGTAACTCTCTCGCTCCAGTTGCTCCCAAAAGTCGACTACATTACGGTTGCGGGTAGGGGGGTTGACGGGCGCGGGACCTGTGCGGAACTCACCACTAGCGGAGGGCCATTCTCAAAATTCGTCACTGGATTTGTCACGAGACCGGGCGATTCCCCCAGAGGGACGCCTGCTTCGGATGTCAGCAGTGGGAGGACGAAGTACAAAAGTTCCGCACCTTCTGTGTCGAAACAGGAGACGTCCGAGCCCAAGCTCCAGCGGTCCGCGGGCTCCACGATCGTGTGGGACGGAGGGAGGATTGGAGGCGGATTTAATGGAGAGGTGTGTCGAGATTGGAATTATTTGTTTCCGTCGCTTACATTGGTATTTGTGTGGGATACTGAGATTTGTCTGTGTACAGCTCACATAGGAATCGTCTTCCACGTGTTTATCGTGATGATCGCCGTCTACCAAAGGTCTGTCGTGAGGTTGGTACTTCCCGTCCGTGTCTCCGCTGGGTTAACCTGTTTTAGTAGGCTCGTGTTATGATGACAGCAGGGTGGCTTAGGCTTATCAAGAAGTGCTTATGTACGTCCTCCGCCCATTGGAATCCCGCACACATCAATCGGTCTCCCTGGTGTTCGCCGTGCTCGGGTTGGGGCAAGCGTTTTTGACTGTTCTGTACGGACTGCGTCCCTGCTACCGTTGTCGCTTTCTGCTCGTCATCGACTTCACATCAGGTTGGTCCCAGCGTTTTTTCGGTTCTCTCTTCCCATCTAAAAAGTGCTCAAGAGGATCATAGAGGGTTCCATAGCGTTTTATGACACCGTGTCGCTCGATCGAATCAGAGCCGTCTTAGCAAAGGTCTGCCCTTCCACGAGTGGTCCTCTTCGGCCCATCACCGTGACCGTGTCTGGTCATCTAGACATGAGTACCATTGGAAATGCCCTTATGTTGTCTGCATGTTTGTTGGAATGCTGGCTCAAATTATTTGGGTAACTGCCCTCATCTCCATCGTCCAGCTGTGCTTACTCATCACCGTCGCCGTTGTTTTTAGTTGTTTACTACTGAGTGGGGATTTACTATCCTCCCGAGCGCTTGTGAGATCAGGGTGTGCATACGTTTAAGGTCTCGCTCTATGGTAGCTTAGGGAACCCGGTACAGCGGTTGGGCATGTTGCTTCAGTTGACAGTGTATGTGCACTTTTCGGAATCCCTCAATGGTGTAGTATCCACGCTCAGGGCTTACGGAGAGACAAATAGTTCTGTGCGAAATGAATGCCACCAGGATGGATGCCAAAAACCGGTGTGTGGCCATATTCTGTGAAACTCAGTTAGACTGAACTGATTATCATTCCGGGGTGCTTACCGGATGCCGGGTGCAACTCATTGGTGGCCTGGCATTTGATTGGATTTCCTGAAGCCCTACCACTTTTTGGGAGTGCCAAGTAACCAGCTCATGGCCAATTAAAATTTAGGTGGGCCTTGCCCCCTGACCTTACATCCTGACAGTAGTTCCAAATTTACAGATTTAGAATTCTAAACACTTACAGAAATCCATCCAATATTTCTCCAAGTTGAATTGATCTGTGCCAACTTTAGTTACTTTTCTACTTCACTATATCCATGTTTTATATAGTCACTACCTTTGTTCTCACATGGAAACCCACACATCTTACCATTGGGCCTTTTTGTTCAATATAAAATGTAGCTAATGCTTTCAAAATCCCTCAGTGCTTGCTCTTTATTTTTGTGTACTGAGGTAAGTGTTACATTTCCACTTGCACACAAAATTCACACTTACATTCACACAGTTTGCTTCACTTGCCCTCTAGTCTGGTCCTTTATTTTGCACTTGTCCTATGGTTACCAACTCAATGTTTCCACTGGGTCTGCTTGTTTCTCTGCTGTCTCTTGTCCTGGCCACTTTTAGGCTGACCATGATGTGAGGGTAACAAGACAGTGAGTTCACAATCAACTGTAGATTGTACTGTGTGCACAGTATTATGGACTGAGTAGTGCCCACCTCAAGATATCTCTGAATTTCACCCTGGAAATCTACACCAGATATTGAAAGAACAAACCAATGTTCATCAGTTCCATGGCTCTGATCGTTGTAAATATGCCTGGTGGAGTTTTGTCTCAGAAATTCTCCAGACACTTCCAGTTATCCAATAGAATGACTCATTTTGATTCTGATCAACATCTACCATATAAATGGTGTTTGACACAGATAATGTTAGGTAAAAGACTATTCTTATCCACAGAGATACAATTACAGAAACAGTACATCATATATCCTTATTGAGATCCCAAACCATTGAAATCCAAGATTACCACCTCCCCAGACTCATAACCAGCAACTAGATATTGCCCATCCCATTGCACCTTATGAAATTGTACATATCTTCCAGACAGTTGAAAAACCCTTTCCCCTGTGACTGTGTTCTTAATCCAAGATGGACGCCCCCGGAGAGCCTGTCCCAGGGGAGTGTTAATAAACTCCAGGTGAGGTCCCTCTGGGAATGCCTTAGATAATGGGATAGGGGGGGAGTCTGAGGTCCCAAAGTCCCACCCCCAGGTTTGTGAGTCATTATACAATTGAACCCAGATTTCTGGACCTCCTGGGCAGAAGGGATCCAGATATCTCACATCTCTCTTCACCTCACCCATATACTTCCATGTCCACATCTCCCATGCTTCAATAACACCATTACCCAAGCAGAAAATTTTGGACCCATCCCCTGATATCCTAAAGCCACTAAGCCCAGACTCAGCTTTGTCTAGTCTTTGGAGGAGTTCACCTTTTCCAGTGTCCCAGATGAAAATTTGTTTATTCTCATACCAAGCAAGGATCAATTTATCATCTGCCAGCTGGACATCTCTCCAAGAAATGCCTTGAGCCGGGGTCTGGAAAGATGCCTTGCAAAGGCCAGTTGAGATGTCCCAGGTCTTCACCACTCCAGCTGAGTCACTTGAGATGGCAATCCCATCCTTTACTTGTAGGCTAACAGACTCAATTGAAGCTGAAGTGGATAGAGCAGACTCTGGATCAGTTGCAACTAGATCTGTTGATGAAGCTCCAATTTTCAAAAACCTGACTGAGTTGTCATCAGATGCTGATATGAGGCAGGAGGAGGAGGAAAATACAAGGGAGCTAACACCTCCGGTATGGACACCAAAGGTCTCAATAAGGCAAGGGTCTGAGCAAACAATATCCCAAACATAAATGTTTTTGCCAGCTGCTGCTGCAATGAACCTGCTATTAGGAGAGAAGCAGCAATAATGGACATAATCTCTGGTCAGAGTAAATTTAGCTACAATTGTCCCAGAATTGTAGTTCTGAACTGTAATAACTCCTCTATTGCATAGAGCAAGCTTGGTATGGTCTGGGGAGAAAGAGATATGATTGCCATAATATGCAGGGCCAGTTTGGTGACCACTGATATTATGTTGATAGATTTTGCCACTGATAATGGATATGAGGTTTCCAGAGTCTGTGGGAGAGAAGCTAACATGTTGCACACTATCCTGCTGATTTATTATATGCCTGCACTCTCCTGTTTGAATGTCCCACAAACAAATTGTCCAATCATAAGACCCTGAAGCAATCCTTGTGCAGTCTGAGGAGATAGAAACAGACAAAACCTTATAAGTATGGCCATAGAAGGTCTTGACAACACCACCAGTCTGCATATCCCAGAGCTTGACAGTCTTGTCATAGCTTCCAGAGACAAGTGATGTTCCATCTGGTGAGAAGGCAAGGGATCCAGCTGGAGCTGTGTGCCCAGACAGAATAGCTGCCTGGCTACCAGTGATTGCATCAAGGATGATGATGTCCCCAGATGTCAAACCAACTGCAATAGTGTTGTTTCCATATGAGAGGGTCCTTGGGACATAGTCAAACAGAACTGTACGAGAGCATGTTCCCCATTCACCTGGGAGTCCCCTGACTAACTTAACTTCTTGCAACAGTTCTGCTGCATAGCAATCACGAAGCCAAGATGAGGGAGGGCAGAGTGGGAGGGCAGAATGGTACATCTGGCAAGGAGAGTTGTGGATTGTGTCAAAGTGCTCCAAAAGAAATCGCTGGCTGTCATTGGTCCACTTGCAAGGAACTCCTGTCTGAATAAGCATAAGCACAGGTAGGCTTTGGCAGGTATTTTACATATGACTTACCACCATGTACCATTGCTGGATGTCATTGAGGGCATACACACCAATGTCAAGTTTCCCCAGGAGGCTGAGGGCCTCAATCCAAAACAGAAAACAGGTTGCAAAGAATTCATCAACTGCCTCATGGACTTCCTCAGCATCAGGGTTGCTGCTGGCACTCCTCACAAGGTGGCTTGCCCAGAAGCAGCAGGCATACTTCAATGCATCCCCAATGTGGGTGGTCCTTTGTGTGGGAAGATCCTCTACCTCACCAAGAATGGTATATTCATCCAACTGGCAGATATTTCTCTTCAACCTTCCCTTCATCACCTTGAGACATGAAAGCATGATCTCCCTGTGATGGATTGGGGGACTTATTGAGAATCTTGGGTCTGTGCATCGTCCTGGGTCCATGAGAAAGTCAGGGAGGGATTTGTGGAAGAGCTGGACTGGATCTTCCATGCTGTCTGGGATGAGCAGGAGAGAGTGGAGGGTGCGCAGGGTGCTGTATGTCCTGGATGGTGTGCCACAATTCCTGAGGAGGTCTGAAAGGGTGTTGATTGAGAGTGGATGGGAGATGAGTAGCACTGCCCCAACCACCAATCTGAAATGTAGGCAAAAGTCTTCATCTCCATCACAGAGAGCTTGCTCCAGGACTTGGGTGTAGAGGAGGTCAATGCCTGACTTCCCTTCGTGGGAAGTGTCTTGCGGGAGCGATGTGATGAGAGCTAGCCTCTCGTCAGGTGGGTGGTATTGGGATGCCACGAACTTGATGACCGTGGAAGCGTAGATGAAAAGGCCAGCCGCCTTCTTGCAGAGGGTGTCAACATCCCCAGGACCCGGCCAACCCTCTATGAGATCGCAGTTGCTCCGGTTCTTGGGGATGTCTGCTAACCGGATCTTCAGGAAGAGCTTGATGTCGCCGTCCACCAAAGACCGCTCGACTTCGTGGAGCTTGAGTACGTCCGTGTGAGGCTTAAGTAGTTCCAAGCGGAATCCGGAGCGAATCCGAGGTTCTGGTCTGCCGGTGATGAAGAATTTGACGAAGGGGATCTTATCGACATAGCGGGAGAGCACGGAGAGAAGCGCGGATGCCGGTTCCTCGTCTTGACACTCGTCCAGGGCGTCGATGATGATCAGAGTATGGGCCCGTGTCGCCTGGGATGGCCGGACGATGAGCTTCTCCATTTGAGAGCAGAGAGCCTCCCGTTCGACATCGGGGCTCGCCGTCAAGATCAGAAGTAGCTCCTCTCGGAAGGGCGGATATCGGAGAGCGAGTTGGAAGGCAAGGGTGGGGAAGATGCGCCGAAGGTTGTTCCTGTCGTCGAAATTTCTCGAACAGAAGAAGCTCGCTCCGAGCTTCCCGTCCGCAAAGCTCATTTCCGCAAACGTCTGGGCGATCGTCGATTTTCCAGTCCCGGCGAGGCCGTTAAGCCAGAAAACCCGTCTGTCTTGCTCATCGTTCAACCAACTTTCGAGCTGGGAGAGGACATCTCTCCTGGTCCCCTTCATGCATCCCTGTCTGTTCCCACAGAGGTGACTGGCGTCTGGGGTATGATACATCCCCTTGAGAAGGGTAGCATCCGCTCTGCTCTGTTCGCTGGTTATTACGCGCAAACGGATACTCTGCGACAGAGACTCACGATGAGGCGACAACTCTTGTCGAAGAGGTCTTGTTGTAACGATGTCTGACATGGGTATTAGGCTACGTTAGGTGGGGTGGGAGCAAGGACAATGAAGACGAACCTGGTATTCCATCATGGCGTCACGGATATCGTCGACCAGGCCGTCAAGCCTTCCCATATCCTCTGCGCTGTTCAGGAACCGTGTGACCTTGCCTCGCTTTTCCAGTGGGATGAGGTCCTGGAGGATATTGTCCAGTTTCCTATCAAGTCGCGCACGTCAGACCGGCCATTGACCTTGGAGATTATAGAGTTACCGTTCGAGGGTTTTCCTCCTTACTTCCTCCTTGACCTCACCCTCGGGAACAGGGTCAGTCAGTGATTCAGCCAACCCTTCAACCCGGGGTATCAACGCTTCTATTGTTTGGCGACATGCCACGGTTTTCTGGGACGATTGTCAGCATCCCGCATCGAGTGGAGTATGGGAGGTGGGTCATACGTCGCAATGATTCAGGATGGCCGAGAGGCCTCCCGCGACAGACTTGAGAGGGGGAAAGGCGTCCGACGATTCCTTCACCATATTGATGGCTAGCTTGGTGGTAGCGTACGCGGTGGACTTCCAGTTGGATTTGTTCTCAGATATAGTACCTGGTTTGACGGTGTGACCTGAAGATTCCGGGAGGGTGCTTTGGTCTCTTGCGGGAACGGACGGGGTTCGGTCGGAGATGGTTTGGGGGTCTGTTGCGTGAAAAATGCGGTTAGATGGATGGTCTGGGATAGGGCTGTTTGCGTACCGTTTGATTCCTGATCGCGAGGGACCGAGGGACTAGACGTTGACAAAGCTGAGGTACCGATCCGAAGATCTGGAGTTGATTCCGAGCGACGTGGCATGGTCGGGTCTCCGACGGAACCAATCTCGCTCCTGGCTTCGCTTTGCGCTCGATGGAGCTTTTTTGGTACACGGAGGAGCTTTCGCCACTTCATAACGTTGCTGGATGGGTGTTGACTGGTGTAGATGGCGGTACTGATAACAGATTGCTCGCCTCGTGGCGTTTATTCAATTCCGAGTCAACGCTAAGCGCGGAGGCCAAGTTCTCTCACGTCGGCTTTTTGTATCCATTACACTCACCAACGCTCCTCCAGCAAGTACTCACCTTCTGTATGTAAGCTGTCGAACTCTCCGACCGGACCCACCGACTCCGAACATGTAGGCCCGGTAACGGCTTCAACGGTTTTCCCTTCACGCTTGAGGACACCCCACGTATATTGTTACTAGCTGGTCACTCGCGAACTTGCTGGGCAACGCCTTACCCGGACAATGTTTGTCTGCGATCTCTGCGCAACGTCATTATGATCTGAATTTGTTGGGTGACTCCTACTGGTATTGTGCCCGGGACCTGCGGCGGCCCCGCGCCCGCGACCCTCCGACTTGAAGTAAAACCCAGTCTGTCACCCTGGGCCTTTCTTCCCTTCTTTTCTTCTCGTTTTTGGCATCGGTTTATGGTGCAGAAGTAATCATAGTCCGCGAGGTTTGAGGGGATAGGACGCCTCAGACTCCCATCATCCGCACATCCTTCCCTCCAGATACAAGAGCCCAAACTCTTGATATCGTGCACCACCGTCAGTGACGGTTGTAACCAATTGGAGGGAGGCAACGCCTCCACACATGGCAAGCCACCACATTGTTGAAACTTTATGTGTCAAGCTCGGAGTCGAACACGCGACTCCCAGAACCGGTTACGGTTGACGCTGTATAGCCGTCCCGAACCGGTGATCTAAGTCTGGAGTTACGATATCACAATGTGTAATCGGCCCGGACTATAGACTGCGCACTTTGATCATTAGGATCAAACACGACCAAACATGGTCTGTGCGCACCATCATATTAGTATATATACCTGTCCTTAGACGACCTAATATGATAATCGCTTCTTGCACGTTCTCCACCACCATGCCTTCTATTCAAGCTATCATTGCTCTTACCAAGGTAAGGTAGAGTATCATGTGTATATAGAATATACCTCTGCTCAACAGGTTATGAGCCCGGGCTA
>Ga0307513_10006034_pt1 | contig 15897 bp, 8 predicted proteins | sample 15_EM_MG_FD_202174 | JGI IMG/M metagenome (GOLD analysis project Ga0307513, IMG submission 202174) | Populus trichocarpa ectomycorrhiza microbial communities from riparian zone in the Pacific Northwest, United States - 15_EM | ecosystem: Host-associated > Plants > Roots > Unclassified | place... | reverse complement strand
CGTCTCGATGATCGACGCGCTCCGCCAGACGACGTACACGCGCGAAGAGGTCATCAAGAAGATGGGCGTGCCGCCCGAGAAGATCCCGGATTTTCTCGCGCTGGTCGGCGACACCAGCGACAACATCCCGGGCCTGCGCGGCGTCGGGGGCAAGACCGCGGTGAACCTGCTCGAGCAGTACGGGACACTGGCCAACCTGATCGCGCAGAACCCGGTGGTGCCGCGGATCGCGATCAAGCAGCCGTTCAGCGATCCCGAGCAGCTCGAGCGCGTCCAGCTCTCGCGCCGGCTCGTCGAGCTGCGCCGCGACGTGCCGCTGCCGACCGCGCTCGACGATCTCGTGGTCGGGGCGTGGGACCTGCCGGCGCTGCACCAGCTGTTCACCGAGCTCGAGTTCCAGCTGCTCGTCGACAAGGTCAAGATGAAGATGCCGCCGGCCGACGACGTCGTGGTCGTCCCGGCGCCCGACGTGCAGCAGCTCGCGGCAGTGACGCAGGCGCCGGATCCGCAGATCATCGTCGGCGCCGAGGCGATCGCCGAGCTCGCGGCGGCGGCGCGGACGGCCGGGCGGCTCGCGCTCACCGTCGAGCTCGATCCCGAGCGCCTCGAGCGCGCGCAGCTGATCGCGGTGACGATCGCGATCGAGGGTCGTGCGCCGGCGTACGTGCCGCTCGCGCATCGTTACATCGGCGCCCCGCCGGTGGCGACCGCGGTGGACCTCGCGCCGCTGTGGGCCGTGCTCGCCGATCCGGCGGTGGCCAAGGTGGTGCACGACTCCAAGACGGTGATCCGCGCGTTCGCGATCGCAGGCGCCAGCGTCGAGGGCATCGCGGAGGACACGATGCTCGCGGCGTTCCTGCTCGATCCCACGGCCGAGTCCGAGCCCGGCGAGGCGGTGGCCCAGCGGCTCGCCGGCGTGCTGCTGCCGACCCGCGCGACGATCGCCGGCAAGGCGAAGCTCAGCCTCGAGAGCGTCGCGGTCGAGCGGGTGGCGCCGTGGTCCGGGGCGATCGCGCACGCGCTGCTGCCGATCGGCGCGCAGCTGCCGGCGCGGCTCGACGCCAGCGGGCTGTCGAAGCTGTACCGCGACGTCGAGCTCCCGGTCGCGCGGCTGCTCGCCGAGGTCGAGCGCATCGGCATCTCGGTCGACCTCGCGCACTTTCAGCGGCTGTCGACCGAGGTGGGCGAGAAGCTCGTCGAGCTCGAGCGCCGGGTCTACGAGGCGGCGGGCACCACCGAGCTGAACATCGGATCGCCCAAGCAGCTCGGCGAGCTGCTGTTCGACAAGCTCGGGCTCGAGACCAAGGGCGTCAAGCGCACCAAGACCGGGTGGTCGACCGAGGCCGACACGCTCGAGCAGCTGATCGACGCGCACCCGGTGGTGCGGCCGATCCTCGAGCACCGCGAGCTGATCAAGCTCAAGGGCACGTACCTCGACGCGCTGCCGCCGCTGGTCAGCCCGAAGACCGGGCGCGTGCACACCACGTTCAACCAGGTCGTCGCCGAGACCGGGCGGATCTCGTCGCAGGATCCGAACTTGCAAAACATCCCGATCCGCAGCGAGCTCGGCCGCGAGATCCGGCGCGGCTTCGTCGCGGCGCCGGGCCACGTGTTGATCGCGGCGGACTACTCGCAGATCGAGCTGCGGATCCTGGCCCACCTGTCGGGCGATCCGCTGCTCAGCACGGCGTTTCGCGATCGCATCGACGTGCACACGCAGACCGCCGCCGAGGTGTTCAGCGTCGGGCGCGACGAGGTCACCGCGGAGCAGCGGCGGATCGCCAAGGCGGTCAACTACGGGCTGTCGTACGGCCAGTCGGATTTCGGGCTGGCCAAGGCGCTCGATGTCACGCGCTCGCAGGCGGCGGAGTACTCGCGGCGCTACTTCCAGCGCTTCCCGACGATCCACAAGTTCATGGAGGACATCGTGACCCTGGCGCGCGCGCAGGGTGGGGCGCGCACGCTGCTCGGGCGCTGGCGGCCGATCCCCAACTTGATGTCGAAGTCGCCGCAGGCGCGGCACGCGGCCGAGCGCGTCGCGCAGAACACGCCGATGCAGGGCGCGGGGGCGGACATCATCAAGCTGGCGATGCTCGCGACCGCATCGCGCATCACGCGCGAGCACTGGCCGGTGAAGATGCTGCTCACGGTGCACGACGAGCTGGTGTTCGAGGCGCCGCCGGAGATCGCGGAGGAGGTGGGCGCTGCGCTGAAGCTTGAGATGGAGGGCGTGTATCAGCTCAGCGTCCCGCTCGAGGTTGACATCGGGATCGCGGCCAACTGGGCTGACGCGTAGCAGCTCGGCGGGCGCGCGGCGGCGATCCGCGTCGACGGCCGTGCACGAGAGCGACTTCGTCCGGTGAAACCCACCGAGTGCTGGGAGCTGCGTGCGCGAGCCCACGAGCGGGCCACGAATACGGCTCGCCCGTCGCGTGTTGGATCGCCGACCACATGATGGTGACGCGCGGCAGGGTAAAATACGTGATCGTGGCCGCGCTGCTCGCGATCTGGTGCGTGGCGATGGGGCGGCGGTGTAGCCGCGATCCGGATCCGATGAGCCCGACGGTGGTGGCGAGCGTTCCTCGCGTCGCGCCGTCCGCCCCGCCCGACGCCAGCGTGACCGATGCACCCGGCGTCGATGCCGCGGTGGCCATCGCGCCCGGCGAGCCGCCGCCCGACCCGGTGCGCGACCGGGTGTGGGCCGCGTCGTTCCTGATGTCGCCCGACGCCAAGCAGCTCCTCGTGCCGGTCACGGATGACGACGGAGCGCGCGGCACCCCGAACTTACATTTCGAGATCTGGAACCGCCGCGGCAAGGTCGTGCGTTCGCAGGTGGTCCAGACCATCGACCAGTTCACCTACGACCAGCCGTCGAGCCCCGAGGTGCGCGCCCAGGAGCTGCGCGCCGCCGCTCTGCTCGACGAGCTGGCCGCCGCGGGCTGGACCTCACCGCCGTTCGCGGACGCGAAGGTGCCCGAGACCTCGCAGGCGCACGGCGGCTACGACAACCTATCCCTGGAGCTCCGGGCCGAGGGCGAGGCCACCCCGAGCGTGGCGATCGAGCTCACCGACCGCGAGCTCGCTGTCACCCCGCGTGGCCACGCGCCGATCCGGCAGCGCGGCGAGGGGCTCGCGATCGTCCCCAGCCCCGCGCAGCAGCGCCGGATCGACCGCGCCTTCGCCGCGGGCAAGGACAGCGGCGACGCGTGCTTCAACGCGACGTACCTGCGCGGCGCTAAGATCGACCTCGCGCACCACCTCGCGCTCGTCGACGTGGCCTACCAGGGCAACGACACCTGCTGGGAGCCCAGCGGCGGCTACCTCCTGTTCGCCTGGTAACCCCGGCCGGGCTGCGGCCCGTCGCATCGGAACCGCTGGGTTTCTCATGTAGCCGAGTGAGGGCGGTGCAGCGGTTCCGGCGTTCAGCCGGCGGGCAGAGGAGCGGGGTTGTGTGACGGCGGCGCACGATGGACCGTAGTGGTCGCTGACGCAGTGCAGCTCTGTGAGGGCGGGCCGATTGTTATTTGGGAACTTGACAGTTCCTCAATGGCTCCGCTACATCCGTATCGACTTCACGGCGTGCGTCGAACGGGCGTCGTGAATCAAGCTTGGTTGTAGTCGTGGTCGTGCGATGTGGTCGTCGGGAACCGGTTGGTTCCTGATGCGGCAGCACGTTGTCGGCAATACAAACATTCCGGGAGGCAATGGCAATGAAGACGTTCCGTCACACTCAGGTCCTGTTCGCGGTCGGTTCCCTGCTGCTCGGCGCGTGCGTTGCGGAGGCCGTCGAAGATCAAGACGAGACCGACGTCGCGAGCCAGGAGGCCGGGACATTTCCATCGGTGACCTCGTTCTCGGCGCGCGGGCCGTTCGCGACCACGCAGCAAGCGCTCGGCACATGTACGGTGTTTCGGCCGACCACGCTCGGGCAGGGCGGCGTCACCCACCCGGTGATCGTGTGGGGCAATGGCACCGGCGCGTCACCGTCGAGCTACTCGACGCTGCTGTCTCACCTCGCCAGCCACGGCTTCATCGTCGCCGCGGCCAACACGTCGAACGCCGGCAACGGCAGCCAGATGCTGACGTGCCTCAACAACGTGACCAATGCCAATAACACGACCGGTAGTGTGTTCTTTCATCGCGTCGACACCGCGCGGGTCGGCGCGAGTGGTCACTCGCAAGGCGGCGCCGGGACGATCATGGCCGGCCGCGACGCGCGGATCAGCGTCACCGCGCCAGTCCAGCCCTACCTCGGCTTCATCCCGGGCGGCGGCACGTTCAGCTCCGCCTCGATCGGCCAGCAGCGCGGCCCGATGCTGCTGCTGTCAGGCTCGGCCGACACGATCGCCGTGCCAGGCATCAACCAGCAGCCGGTGTTCAACGGCGTCAACACGCACGTGTTCTGGGCGACGCGCAGCGGCGCGAGTCACTTCGAGCCAGTCGGCGACGGCGGCGACTTCCGCGGCCCGATCACCGCGTGGTTTCGCGCGCACCTGATGGACGATGCCCAGGCGAACGCCGTGTTCGAGGCGCCGTGCACGCTGTGCTCGACCGCCGGCTGGACGATCCGGCAGGACAACTAGTACTTCGTCGCGCGCTTTGGTTCGGGCGCGTCATCCGGTGGATGATCTGGCGGCTCTGTGTGAGCCAATGCGTATGAGCTGGCTCCTGGATCGCGGCTACGTCGTGACGTTGACCTCGCTGGTGGTCGCGTGTGCGCCCGGCCCGCTCGCGCGCCCGGCGCAGCCGTCGACGCCGGCGTCCCCGGCCGCGCCGTCGGTGGTCGCGCTACCCGCGGCGCCGCAGCAGTTCGCCGACCCCGGCCCCGGCCTCGCGTTCCGCGATCCGGATCGCCGCGCCAAGCTCGCATCGGCGTTCACTGCGGTCGACGCCGCCGTCGAAGCCGAGCGCAAGCAGCGGAACCTGCCCGGGCTCGCTCTCGGCATCGTGATCGACGGCGAGCTCGCGTACGCCAAAGGCTTCGGCGTCGCCGACCTCGAGTCCCGGGCCGCGCCGGACGCCGATACCGTGTACCGGATCGGATCGATCTCGAAGTCGTTCACCGGGCTCGCGATCCTCGCGCTGCGCGATGACGGCGCGCTCGACCTCGACGACCCGCTGACCCGCTGGATCCCCGAAGCTGCAGGGCTGGTCTATCCATCGCGCGATGCCCGGCCGATCACGCTCCGCCAGCTGGCGACGCACTCCGCCGGGTTGCCTCGGATGGGCGCGTTCGATCCCGATCACGCGCCGACTGAGCAGGTCGTCGTGGGCTCGCTCGCCGGCCTCGCGCTCGACGGCACCCCCGGCATGGCGTCGAGCTACTCGAACCTCGGGTTCTCGTTGCTCGGGATCGTCGCCGGTCGAGCCGCGCACGCGTCGCTTCACGACGTGATCGCCCGGCGCGTGCTCGAGCCGCTCGCGATGACCTCGACGTTCTGGGGCCGCGCGCAGGTGCCCCCGGCGCGCCTCGCGACCGCGTACAAGCCAGACCTGACGCCGCTCGCCCCGGCCGACACCCTGCTCGGCGCCGCCGACGGCGCGGGCGGCTTGTACTCGACGGTGCGCGACATGGCGCGCTACGCCGCGCTCCAGCTGTCGGCCTACCCACCGCGCGACGACGCAGATCGCGGTCCGATCCGCCGGGCCACGTTGCGCGAGGCGCACTCGACGGGGATCTACCTGGGATCCCGGGTCCGGACGGTCGCTGCACCCCAGCGCGCCGAACGCTTGCTCCAGTTCGAGACCAGCACCTATGGCTTCGGCTGGCAGCGCGACGTCACGTGCGACTTCGACGACATGGTCGGCCACAGTGGCGCGATCGACAGCTACCGAGCCGATCTGCGATTCCTCACGTCGCGCGGCGTCGCCGTCATCGTGCTCACCAACTTCGCAGCCGCCGAGGTGCCGCGCATCACCGACCGCGTCCTCGAAACCCTGCTTCGCACCGGCGCGCTCGACAAGCGATCGGCGTCCCTGTCCCCCGCGTTCGCATCGGCGATGACCGCGTGGCTCGACGTCTACAACACGTGGAACGAAGCTGCGTTCGCGGCGGTCCTCGCTCGCCCACCGGACCCGAGTGAGCCTGCCGAGCTCGCCGGCTACAAGCAGCTCCACGGCGCCTGCACGTCGTTCGCGCCGCTCGAGGTGATCTCGCCCCAGCGCGCTCGCCTCCAGCTGGCGTGCGAGCGAGGCCCGCTCGAGCTCGACGTCACCCTGGCGACGTCGGGGCGGATCCGGGGGTTCGCGGGCACGTCGCGCGTCGCGCACGTGCCCGCCGAGCTTCGCAACGTCGCCGACGGTCTCGTTGCGTTGACCTCCGCTTGGGACGACGCCGTGTTCAAGCGGGTGTTCAAGAGCTCGAGCAAGCCGCGCGCCGCGGCCAAGGCGTACTTCGATGACGTCCGCGTCGCCCACGGCGCGTGCAAGCTCGCCGCCGCCATCCACCGCACCGACTGGTCTCTCGAGCTCGCGTGCGAACGCGGCGGCGGCGTCGAGATCGCGCTCACCGGCGGCGGCAAGCCGCTGGACGACTACAAAGTTGAGCCTGTGCGGCAAGCCGGCTGCCCCGTGCGGTGAGCCCGAGGTGGCGCCGGATCGTGCATGGCGCGAGCCTCAAGCGCGCCGAGCGCGATTGATCGAGCGCCTTGATCGAGCGCATTGATCGAACGGCCGCGGAGGATCGAGCGCGGCGCGGGCGCTGGGTGCTCGACGCGGACGGCCGTGCGGCAGGAACCGGTCAGGTTCACTGCGACGAGGTCCTATGAAGCGGGCGCTCGAGGCGCTGAACTGCCCGGCCGCTTCGCGGTCGGCTTCCGGGCGAGCTTGGCCGAATGCTTGCCAGTCGCCTTGGCGATCGCGTGCGCGGGCTTGGCGGCAGCGGGCTGCGCGGGCTTGGCGGCAGCGGGCTTGGTCGGCTTCGATGCGGCCGACTTCGACGCGGTCGACTTCGATGCGGCCGGCTTCGACGCGGTGAGCTTCGATGCGGCCGGCTTCGACGCGGTGGGCTTCGACGCGGCGGGCTTCGACGCGGCGGGCTTCGACGCGGCGGGCTTCGACGCGGTGGACTTCGACGCGGTGGGCTTCGATGCGGTGGGCTTCGATGCAGTCGGCTTCGACGTGGTGGGCTTCGACGCAGTTGGCTTCGACGCAGTCGGCTTCGCCGACGCCGCGGGCGCGTCGGCCAGCTCGATGCCGAACAGCGCGGACAGGCCGCCGGTGGCCAGGACGCGACCGGGGGACGGCGCGGCTGGCAGCTCGGAGAGCGCCGACGCGATGAGCTCGTCGGCGGAGACCTTGCGCAGGGTGAAGAGCAGCTCGGGCGCCTGGTCGAGGCGCGCGCCGACGCCGTACATCGCCGCGGCGACGTGCTTGCACATGCTCGCGTAGTCAGGGCAGCTGCAGGTGAACCGGATCGCCGCCGGGGCCGGGAACATGCCGGTACCATCGGCGCACAGGCGCGTCATGACGGCGTCGGACAGCCGGCCGGCGAGCAGGTCGAGCCGCGAGGCGATGCCGCCGGCGCACGCGCGCTGGATCTCGCGCCACGCCGGACGCGTGACGGCGTCGATCTCGATCTCGACGTCGTAGTCGCTCGATCCGCAGACCTGGGCGATGACCTTGCCGGCGCGGATCTGCAGGTCGATCACCGAGCCGCTGCGCAGGTAGCTCCGGCCGCGATCGAGCCGGTAGGCGAAGTCCTGGTAGCGCTCGAGGTTGTCGCACCACGCCTTGCCCCAGAACGTCTCGGCGATCTTGCGACCGGCGAGCGTCACCGGCGCCAGCGGCTTGCCGCGCCGGGCGGCGTCGTGAACCTTGCGCGCCGATTCGGCGCGGCGTTGCGCGGCGGTCTTGCGCGGTTCCCAGTATCCCCAGAAGCTCATCGGGCATCCTCCATCATCGCGTGGTCGAGATCGAGCGTGACCAGGGCCATCAGCTCGCGGTCGCTCAGCTCGGTGAGCCGCAGCTCGGCGCTGCCCTCGAGGAGCTGGCGCGAGACGTCGCGCTTGCCGGCGATCATCGCGTCGATCTTCTCCTCGACCGTGCCGCGGCACACCAGCTTGTGGACCAGCACGTTGCGGTGCTGGCCGATTCGAAATGCGCGGTCGGTCGCCTGGTCCTCGACCGCCGGGTTCCACCAGCGATCGAAGTGCAGGACGTGCGAGGCCGCGGTCAGGTTGAGGCCCGTGCCGCCGGCCTTGAGCGACAGCACGAAGAACGGGATGGTCTCGTCGGTCTGAAAGCGCTGGACCAGCGCGCTGCGCTCCTTGACCGGCGTGTTGCCATGCAGCAGGAGCCCGGGGCGTCCGAACACGCCGGCGAGGAACGCGGCGAGCGGCTCGCAGGTCTCGCGAAACTGCGTGAACACCAGGACCTTCTCCTGCTTGGCGGCGATCACCTCGGCGAGCTCGCGGACGCGCCCGAGCTTGCCGCTGTCGGCCTCGTCCCACGCGCCATCGCTCAGCCACTGCGACGGGTGATTGCAGATCTGCTTGAACCGGAGCAGCGACGCCAGCACCGCGCCGCGGCGCTCGATGCCGCGGGTCGCGCGCAGCGTCTGGTCGAGCTGGTCGACCGCTTGCTGGTACAGCGCGGCCTGCTTGCGCGACAGCGCGCAGTACGCCGTGAGCTCGGTCTTGTCCGGCAGGTCGGCGATCACGCTGCGATCGGTCTTGAGCCGGCGCAGCAGGTAGGGCCGGATCAGCTCGCGCAGCGGGCCATAGCCGCGGGCGTCGAGCTGGCGCGTGTAGCGCGTGAAGTCCTTCGCCGTGCCGAGCAGGCCGGGGTTCAAGAAGTCGAAGATCGACCACAGGTCGCCGAGCCGGTTCTCGACCGGCGTGCCGGTCAGCGCGACGCGCGCGTGGGCGTCGAGCGCCTTGGCCGCGCGGGTCTGCCGGGTGCCCGGGTTCTTGATCGCCTGCGCCTCGTCGAGGATCGCGAGCCCCCAGCGCGTGGCGGCGAGCCACGGCGCGCGCGTCAGCGTGCCGTAGCTGGTGATGACGAGGTCGACCGCGGCGAGCGCCGGTGGCTTCGCCGCGGTCAGCGCGGCCGCCGGCATCGCCGACGGGTGGGCGACGAGCACGCGCAGGCTCGGGCCGAACCGCGCGAGCTCGGCGGTCCAGTTGCCGAGCAGCGAGGCCGGCGCGACCAGGAGATGAGGCGGCTGCAGCGTTTTGCCGCCGCGCGCGGTCAGCAGCAGGGCGATGATCTGCATCGTCTTGCCGAGCCCCATGTCGTCGGCGAGGCAGGCGCCGAGGCCGAGCTGCGAGAGCAGGTGCAGCCAGCGCAGCCCGACCGCCTGGTACGGACGCAGCTCGGCGTGGAGCGCGGGGCCGGGCTCGATCGCGGCGAGGCCGGCCGGTGTCCGCAAACCGGACAGCGTCTCCGCCAGCCAGGCGCCGGCGACGACGTGCGGGCGCGCCGTGGCGGCGGCGGGGGACGCATCGGTGATCCCCGCGCCGGCGACGAGCCGCATCGCCTCGGCGAAGCTGAGGCCGCCGCGCGTCGCGTCCTCGATGGCGCGCAGGCGGTCGATCGTCGCCCGCAGCTCGGCGCGATCGAGCTCGATCCAGCGCCCGCGCAACAGGCGCAGGCCGTCGGCGCCCGCGAGCAGCTCGGCGACCTCGCGCTCGGTCAGCGGCTCGCCGTCGAGCGAGACGCCGGCGCGGAAGTCGAGCAGGGCGTCGCGTCCGAGCAGCCCCGCCGGCCGGGCGCCGACGGTCGCGGTGGCCTGCGGCCGCGCCGGGCGACCGCCCCAGCCGGCTGGCATCCGCACGATCACACCGGCGGCCTCGAGCGCGGGCGAGTCGGCGAGCAGCCGGGCGGCGTCGCGCGGGGTCCATCGCACGGGATGGAACAGCTCGCCGGACTCGATCATCTCGGCCAGCCAGGGACATGCCGCGGCGGCGCGGCGCACCGGCTCGAGCAGCGCGTTCAGCTGCGACTTGGCGCGCGCGCCGGCGTACTCGCGCAGCGCCTGGCCGAGCGCGACGTGCTGCGGCGTGGCGCGCGCCGAGAGCCGCGTCGTATAGGTGGCGAGGAACGCAAACGGCGCCTCGTCGTCGCCCCGGTTCTCGGCGAGGTTGAAGTGCACGCGTCCGACCAGGTGCCACGCGCCGTGCAGGCTGCGCAGCAGGTCCGCGACGCTGCCACCGTGGCGCGCGAGCGCGGCGACGAACGCGTCGTCGAGCGCGGCCCAGTGCGTCGCGAGCATCTCGGTGTCGAGGTACTCGCCGCCGGTCATCGGCGGCGCGCTCGCGATGAGCGGCGCGCTCGTCGCGTCGGCGAGCGGCGCGATCGGCGCGGTCGCGTCCTCGCCGCGCGCGCAGACGGCGGTGACGTAGCGCGTCGCCCAGTCGCGCCAGAAGCCGAGCGCGGCGGGCAGCGGCGTGGTGACCTCGGCGGCGCCGAGCTGGAGCAGGCCAGGGCCGGCGCCATCGGCGAACGCGGCGGTGATTCGCAGGCCAGCCGCCGCGTCGATCGCGTCGCCGGGTTGCTCCATCGTGCGGACGAGCAGATGCCGGGCCGGCGTGATCGACAGCGCGACCCAGCCGGGCGCCGCGGCCTCGGCCGGGGCGATGGGCGAGCGTGGGCGTCGAGCGGCCATGGCCTGTTTCGAGTACCACGCGCCCCTGACGACGCCGAGCGCGCCCGACAATGGCCACGCCTACTCGACGCCTGGACGTTCGACGACGATGTAGACGTTGACGCCACCCTCGACGTCGACCTCGAGGGTCGTCGTCGGCAGCGTCGAGGCGAACGCGACCTACGCGATCGCGATCATCAGCTGCGGGCGGGCTTCTTCTGCGCCTTGGCGGCGGGCTTCTGCGGCGGCTTGGCGGCGGGCTTGCGCGCCGCGGCCGGGTTCACGCCGTGCTTGCTCGCCGCGAGCTTCAGCTTCGCGTTGGCATGATCGACGGACGCCTTGGCCTTGGCGCCTGCCTTGGGCGCCGGCTTGGGCGGCGCGGCAGGCTTGGCGGCCGCTTTCGTCGGCTTCGCGGTCGCCTTCGTCGGCTTCGCCGCAGCCTTGGCCACCGGCTTCACAGCCTTCGCCGCCGGCTTCGCCGCAGCCTTGGCCACCGGCTTCGCAGCCTTGGCCACCGGCTTCGCAGCCTTGGCCACCGGCTTCGCAGCCTTCGCCGCCGGCTTCGCACCTCTGGCGGCGGCCTTGGCCGGCGACTTGAGTCCGACCTTCTCGAGCGCCTTGCTCGCCGCGTTGGCGATGGCGGTCGCGGCGGCCTTGACGATGCCGGGCTTGGAGGGGGACTTGCTCGCCGCTTTGGCAGCGGCCGTGGACGATTTGCTCTCGGTGTTGATCATGTTCCTGGTCGGTGGGGTCTTGGCGCTGGCAGCTTTTCCACGGGCGACTGCGGGCTTCGCCGCCTTGCCATTGCGCCGGGCCGCGGTCTTGGCATCGCGTCCGGCCTTCGCGCCGGCGATCGGCAGGCTGAGCTGCACGGAGCCGCTATCACTATCATCGTCGTCGTCGCCGTGGTCATGGCCGCACGCGGCGCTGTGGACATGGCCTTCGGCATCGTCGTCGTCGCCCTCGGGCGCGTTCTCGGCCTGCTCGACGAGCTCCTTGAACGCGGCGTACTCGCTCCACTCGGCATCCTCATCATTGAAGAAGCCGAGCGCCTGGTCGAACGGCGCGAGCTTCGCGAGCAGCGCGTTGGGGTCGCCGTTGCCATACAGATAGAGAAAGAACGAGCCGTCCTCGCTCTTCCACGCGACAAACGTCCACCCCAGGGCCTGACAGGCCGGCTCGACCCACTGCTCCTGGAAGGTATCGAGGCGGCGATAGCCCGCCGCGTCGGGGAGCTTGGACAGCTCGGTGATCGGATAGGGCAGCTCGATCACGAAGATCTGCGGTTGATCCGGCCGCGGCTCGACGTCGCGAATCAGGAACATCGCCGGCACGCCGTCTTCGCGCTGGGCGTGGACCTGGTGCCAGAGATCAGCGTCGGATGTGGCCATCACGAAATCCTACCGCGCTCGGTCGTCGGGATGCGCGGTGCGCCCGCGCAGATCACACGTGGGGCAGCTCGACGCGGTAGCGCTCGCGGCCGTCGATCCCCAGCAGCGCGACGCGCAGGGCATCCGGGGTGACGTCGATCTGCCCGAAGCTCTGCAGGCCATCCCAGGGCGCCAAGTTCGCCTGGCCGGGCGCCGGGGCCCACACGAACTTGGCCTCGGGGCCGAACGTCGGGTCGAGCGCGTTGGGCCCGAAGCTGCCGGCGTGGATCGGCCCGGCGATGAACTCCCAGAACGGGTCGAACACGGCGCCGGTCGCGCGCGCGGGGTCGTAGTGGTGGGCCGTGGCGTAGTGGACGTCGGTGGTCAGCCACGCCACGTTGCGCGCGCCGCGCTCGCGCAGCCCGGCGAGGATGCCGGCCAGCTCGCGCTCGCGGCCGAGCGGCGGGCCGTCGCCGTTGGCGAAGCCCTCATTGCGGCTGTCGGCCGGCCCGTCGCCGATCACCAGGCCGAGCGGCTGGTCGCACGCGATGATCTTCCAGCGCGCGCGCGAGCCGGCCACGGCGTCGACGAACCAGCGCGCCTGCGCGGCGCCGAGCATGACGCCGGTGTCGCCGCGGTTGCCGTCGTTCGGCGTGCGGAACGATCGGCAATCGAGCACGATCACGTCGAGCAGCGGGCCGTAGCTCACGACGCGGTGCACCGGGCCGGGCGGCACCGGCGTCCACTCGAGCATGGCCTGGCGCGCGCGGCCCGACAGCACCGTCGCGTTGCGCTCGACGCGGTAGCGGTCGTCCTCGAGCGTCTGGCCGGGCCACCAGTTGTTGTGGGTCTCGTGGTCGTCCCACTGCGCGAGGATCGGGACCTCGGCGGCGAGCGCGCGGACGTGATCGTCCTCGAGGTTGTACGCGAACCGGCCGCGGAAGTCGTCGAGCGTCTCGGCGACGCGGTCGACGTGCGCGTTGGTGATGTTCTTCCAGATCCGGCCGTCGGCGAGCTTCTGCTCGGCGAGGATCGGGTTGTCGGCGTAGATCATGTCGCCCGAGTGCAGGAAGAACGCCGGCTCGACCTGGCGCATCGCCGCGTAGCCGCGCAGGCCGCCCCACTCGGGGTTGCGGCCAAAGCCCTGGCCGCAGGTGTCCCCGGACCACACGAAGCGGAACTTGTCGGCGCGCGGCGTCTGGAACCGCCCGGTGGCCCACGCGCTGGCGCCGCGCGCGGCCTCGCGCTCGAAGTGGACGCGGTAGACCACGGTCTGGCCGGCGGGCAGGCCGTCGATCGCGACGGTGCCGGCGTGATCGGTGGCGGGGCCGACCAGCGGACCGGCGACGCGGCGCGGGTGGCTCCAGCGCTCGCTGGTGTCCCACTCGACGATCATGCGGGACGGCTCGTCGCAGCGCGCCCAGATCAGCGCGCGCCCGGTCTGCACGTCGCCGCTCTGCACGCCGTGGGTGATCTGCGGCTGCTTGGAGCGGACCACGGCGGAGCGACTACATGCCAAGGCGCCCGTCGACAGGGCGCCGATCACGAAGCGGCGGCGGTTGAGCACGCGACAACCTACCGCGACTCCGCAGCGCCGGCGCCGCCCCGAAGTCAGATCCGCCGCGCGCGCACCGGCGCGGCCGGCCGCAGCGCCGGTGGCAGCAGGCACTCGAGCGGCAGGATGCGCTCGCGGCGCTGCTCGTCCTCGAGGTGGCGGACCCGCGCCTTGAGTAGATCGTGCAGCGCGATCTTGCCCACGACGTGGCGCGGATCCGCCGGGTTGACCGCCAACGGCGACGGTCGGGCCGTCCTAGTCCTTCAGGTCGAACTTGCCGTCGGCGGTGAGCGCCCAGACGACCAGCGCCGAGTTCTTGCGGGCAAACGCGGCGCGGTAGCTCGCCCCGAGGATGGGCGCGTTGTTCTCGCTCCACTTCTCGTCTCGCGCCGATGGCTTGAGGCGATGCGAGACCGCGACGAGGTAGCGGCTCGTCGTCGGCTGGGCCGGTTTCGCTCCGCACAGCTTGAAGCCGACGAACCGGCTGTCCTTGCTCACCTTGATGGACTCGCCGTTCCCGATGTCGCGATCCTGGTGGGTCGTGTGCACCGCGTCGTCGCCGAGCTCGACCGCGTCGAGCACGCTCGCGGTCGGCCCGGCCGGCCAGGCCGGACCGGTGAGCGCGGTCAGCGAATCGACGAACGCGATCCACGTTCCTTCGCCCCGTTCATCGTCGAGCAGCTTCGGCCCGGCGGTGTCATCTCCGGCATCGAGCACTCTCATGTACGTGAAGCACATGCGGTCGCCCGCGACGCCGGTGAGCTCCAGCGCGGTCCGCTCGGCACCGAAGTTCCCGGTGATCACGGCCGAGGCCCGCGCCTCGAAGGTCCTCGAGAATTCGGGGACCGAGAGATCGGGAGGCAGTCGGCCGATCTTGAGCTCGGGCATGGACTCGGCGCGGAGCGCCGCGACATGTGCCTCGAGCGGCGCCTCGGGAGGCTCGCTGCTGGCGTTCTGGTTCGACATCGTGGCGCACCCCGGCGCCATCAGCACGACGACAAGCCAGGACAGGCAATGATCAAGGTGGGTCATACCGGGGAGGGCCTCGGCGCGCAGAAAGTCGCGCGCAATTGTTCGACCGCGGTTTCCCGCGGCGAATCGTCGAGGAAACTCGCAGGAGGGCAGGGGCCGCCAGTGGTGTAATCGGCCGTCATGGCCAGGCGCCCGCGGGGTGGCTAGCGTGGCTGAATGCAGCGACAACGCGCGCACCACAGCGAGTCAGGCAGCTCGGCCCCGGGGGAGGCGCTGGACGCGCGGTCGCCGGGCAAGCGCACGCGGGTCGAAGCGGTGCTCCCCGTCCAGGCCCGCGCGCCCGCGGGCGCCGTCCTCGGCGGGCCGGCGAAGCCCGGGGCGCTGGTCTCGGCCCGCTCGATGCTACAGATGATGTTCGGCGCGCACACCGCGCGCAGCGAGGCCGCCGCGCAGGGCGATCACAGCGACGGGGCGGCGCATGCCGCGGCGGCGCGCGGCGTGGCCACGGCGGCGACCGGCGTGCCGCACGCCGAGGCGATCCAGCGCTCGTTCGGGCGCCACGACATCTCGGGCGTCCAGGCCCACGTCGGGCCGGAGGCGTCGGCCTCGGCGAAGGCGATGAACGCCGACGCCTACGCCACGGGCAACCACGTGGTGTTCGCGCGCGCGCCCGATCTCCACACCGCGGCGCACGAGGTGGCGCACGTCGTCCAGCAGCGCGGCGGCGTCCAGCTCAAGGGCGGCGTCGGCCAGCACGGCGATGCCTACGAGCAACACGCCGACGCGGTGGCGGACCGCGTGGTGCGCGGCGAGTCCGCGGAGGCGCTGCTCGATCAGCACGGCGGCGGCGGTGGCCCGGCGGTCCAGCGCAAGTTCGCCGCGCAGCACGGCGACAAGGTCTTCATCGACCAGGACACCGGCCAGGCCTACGATCTGATCCGCCGCACCGAGTCGACGCTGATCGTCAAGCGCGAGTCCGACGACTTCGAGGTCCGGGTCGACGCCGCGACGATGGAGCCGATCGAGAACGAGCACCAGCGCGGGTTCCGCCTGCGCAAGGAGCCGGAGTACCGGACGCCGCTGGTCGATCTGGAGAGCTACCAGCCGCCGTCGGTCGCGACCCTCTATCAGCGCAACTTCCCCAACGGCAAGACGTTTCGTCATCAGTCGGTGGAGGAGGCGTTCGAGCTGCACGAGCGAGACATCGCGTACGTGCGCGCGCTGGCGGTCGAGGTTGAGCAGCTCAAGACCCGGGCGCGGGCCAACGACCAGGCCGCGCGCAACGCGTTGCCGGCCAAGGGCGCGGCGCTGCAGTCCGCCGGCGACAAGCTGACCCAGATCCTGTTCGGCCACGTCGAGAGCTATCAGGACTTCTTGTTCCTGATGGATCAGTTCGTGGCGGGCAAGCTGCCGTC
>Ga0307513_10006033_pt1 | contig 15897 bp, 8 predicted proteins | sample 15_EM_MG_FD_202174 | JGI IMG/M metagenome (GOLD analysis project Ga0307513, IMG submission 202174) | Populus trichocarpa ectomycorrhiza microbial communities from riparian zone in the Pacific Northwest, United States - 15_EM | ecosystem: Host-associated > Plants > Roots > Unclassified | place... | reverse complement strand
AATTAACTTACTATAAACTATATAAACATCTAATCATTAATTTAATATTATGTTTGAAGAAAATTAACTTTCTTACATGCTTAAATCTAGCTTTTATTGTACTATTAACTTGTCAGAATAAGGATCTATGGATGATGGAATTCAAGATATGTGACTCATAGTTGATGAGCCTGCGTTATTCACAGGTGTATCAGGTGCCTTTTCATGATTGACATCTAAATACATCGAAGGCTTATGAACATTACTGCTTGAAAAAACACAATTGTTGCATTTTGACCCTACACTTTTTCTTTGCATCTAAACAATACAACTAAATAACTAAGCATATTCAATTAAACTCTCAATCTATGGTTTAGGGTTTTTCGTTTTAGTTCATCTATCTATTTATAATGAAATTTTATAAGTTCCTTCCTTATACGAGATCCCATCCAAAATTTTAAAAACATTATACGTAATCAAATACAATGAGCTAAATAATTTTCCACAACAAAATAACACAACTCATAAAAAAACTCTCCTGTAATAACATAGAATGGGGGCAAAGACAAAGGTTTAACTAAATTATCCATTGATTATGTATTGCAAAGATATTTGTTTATATTTTTAACATGATATTGAATTTTGTTTTATATATCTGAGTTGACATATAATTATCCAAAGTCATTTGATTAACATGTGCATTCAAGTATTCGTCTGTGATAAAATACATCAAAAGTTATTTGATTAACATGTGCATTCAAGTATTCATCTGTGATTAAATACATAGTTAATAACTAAGTGGTAGAAAGATTTTTTAGTTAACTTTAAAGGCATACATAATGATGAGATGATTACCTACATAGCTTTGATAAAACATCCAAAATATTTAATACTAATGTCTAAACACTCAAGGTCAAGATAGAATTCTATATTTCTTTTTGTTGTGATGAACACATAAGCATATATTACATAATAAAAGAGAGTCCAAATTGTTATGCACTATTTTATAATCATCATAATGCTATTCCAAATAAATTCAATAGAAATTTTGTTTCAACTTATTTATAGTTATACTAGAATTTGAGAGAAATGTCATTTAATACAAAATGACACTTGAAAATAATTTGTTCTCGATGTAACACGCCAATTCACACTAGAAAGAGAATTCAATTAACACTCCATAATATACAAATTTGACACTAAAAATATAGCATACTTTATTAGTTTAATGCCTCAAAAATACATTGAATCCCCAAGAAGTAAATAATTCTCAAAGATACCTAAATCTCTAGACAAGTCACTAATAATCACACGAAATACTCTAAAATAAAGCAGGAATGACTACAAATATGTGTGCAATACATTCCCTTATCACTCCTCTAATCCAATCGAACCCATTGATATCAAAATCACTCTTTTTAGTGGCTGGAATCGCTGTCAACCGAAACATTCTCTTTATACCACTAAAATCCAACAACTTTCTTTCTCATCTCAAACCAGGGACTTAGAAATAAGAGAAATAAATTGTTAGGCTAAAAATGAATTTTCAGAAAATATAGGAATTGAAAGTTTATAATTTAAAAAGTATGGGAGCCAAAGTGAACTTTCATAACAATTTTTAAACTACCACCCATTTCCTTTGTTTTTTTTTTTTTTTCACTTCAATCCCCTTTCTTTCAATCTTGCTCTTTCTCAACGAATTTGAAACAATTAGGCTTTAATTTGACCTCATAAGGATGCAATCAACGTGAAAAAAAAGTACAATATGCCACAATGAGTCCATAGTGAAAGATAAGAGTGTGAACAATTCTTTTTTACATAGTGTTTTACCCACAACATTTAGAGTTTTGTTAATTTATGGAACAATTTATGGCCATATTAATGAATACATACTTTTTAGATGGGAGACTAATTTGTGATTGAACCAACTAGTCATAATTGGCAATTTCTCACTTGTTTTTGGACGGGGAGTGTGGTTCACTCCAGTCACCGTTGGTAAATTCTCTTAGTGTCGTTGGATTTGTCTCATCAGGATTTTTCTGATGGTACTTGAGGTATTATAATCGGAGCGTCGATGTGTCTCCGAGGTCTTTTTCTTTCTTTCTTTCTTCTCTCTCCTCTTTTCTCATAATTGTAATTCTCACTTGTCTTTAGAAGAAGAGTGTAACACACTCTGTGCACCATTAAAGACCTTTATTGATATTGTTGAATTTTTCTTGTCAAGATTTGTTTGATGATGTCAGTGGTGTCGTAATTGTAGTTTCGATGTGCTTCTAAGATTTTTTTTTATTCATACTTTTTCTCTCTCTACTCTCCTCATTGTAATTTATGCTAGCCTATTTTAAAGTTTTTGAAATGCCATGTTTCCTATTAGCGACAACTTTAAATATCATATTTTCTAAACGCAACATGTATCAAACTATACTTTTTTATCAATTTTTTTTCTATTTGTGTTATTTAACTAATATTTTTTTTAAAATGGTGTTAATAAGCAAAAATGGGAGGATTTTCATTAATTGTCAAGGTACTACTTGCTAATTATGAACAGTTTTCAAAATTGTTAACCGGAATGAAAAAATAAAAAAGATCCAAGTATGAAATTTGACAAGTTTAAAAATAACTTATAATCTACCGGTAAAAATTATAAAGAACAGTTGAACCTGCCAGTTTATTATTACACCTCAAGTTTTATCAATTAATTTTGTGTCATGAGAGAAAATATATAAAACCAATTTGTGTCATGAGAGAAAATATATAAAACCAATGCTGTAGTAGTAACTAAAAAAAATTAAATCTTTAGGGTTGTTATAATAATTAAATATGCGTCAAAAACATTAATTGTGAAAAAGTTTCATTTGGTGAACGTGTTAGAGATAATATTAAATCAGTTTTGGATTGTTATAATAATTTAACATGTGCTAAAAACCTAATTGTTATTTTAATGTAATTTTATGCAACTTCCGAAGATGATAAAATAAAGGTATATTTCATCCTCTCTTATATAGTTACTAGTTCTTATCGTAGGAATATTGATTCGGTTGAAAGCTCGGATCAAGGGTTGATAAAGGTATATTTATAACAAGGCTCTCTCTTAATTATATACTCTTGAAAGTAATGAAGCCTTTAGTTCGATAAATGAGGCCCGTCTTCAGTTAGCTTGTTTTGATTTTGGGTTTAGCCTTTGTCTCTCTAAAATCAGCAAGTATTGCTCCAGTCTTATCTCCGATCTTCTGTTCTAGACCAAATTTTCAGTTTAGCATTTAATCTACTCGGTTTTGAAGATCTGGAATTAAGAACGTAGAGATAAAACATTGATGAATCTTTGACAAGTAGAATCACGCTTGACTAATAGTAAAAATCTAAGCAACAAATAAAGGCCCTCGAGTCAATCCAAAGCACGGCTTGCTTTGCCCAAAATAAGTCGAGCCAGCAATTACTGTACCACCACCATTTTCCAATCAAACCCTACATGCGAATTGCTATGCCACCGCTTAACTTCTTGACTTTCAAAGTTCAAACTCCACACCATCCTCTCTACCCTATTTATTCCTGCAACAACCTCTTCCATTAGAATAATCCCTCACTTATTATCCCCTCTCTCACCACCATTAATAACCTGCAAGCAAACTTAAGTGATGAAGCAAGAGAATCCACTCTATAGAAATCTGAGTAAGGAAAGAAAATATACTGCTAGTACATGAAAAAAGAAAGAGACAAACCGATGAGAAGTACCCATTTCTCTAAAGCTACTAGCTCTCCCTCTCTCTCTGTCTCTCGTTTCACTTTATTTTACTTTTTATTAAGAGCTTCTGCATGTGTCAACTCTGATAAAGATTCTAATTAAGTACCCAGCATGTATTCTTTCTTTATCTCCTTTGCCTCTTGCTCGAAGGGATTGGCTTGTACTTTGAGTATAGTACAAGTATTTCAGTTTTAATGCAAAACCGAAAGGTAGGGATGGGAGTGTACTTTCTCTCCTCCCTTTTTATTTATTTTCATTTCCTTTCTGGTTTATCTTGTCACAGGCGATTCCTGTTGTGTGGTTCTGTCTATTTTATAAACTTAATTATTTCATATTCAATAGCATTTTTTACATATATAATCTGATTTTTTTTCTTTTTATATTTTCTTTGGGAGCTGGGGAGCACTGTTTATTAATTGAGACAAAATGAACGCAGGGGTAGGTGAAGAGGCTATAAGAAGGGATGTTGTGTTTTGCCAAGCTAGGGCATTCAGCACCGCAAGCCATAGCTAGCACCAAAAGATCTAGCTATATATCATCTCTTCTTGGTTCTCTTTTTATTGACTACTGTAGAGTAAGGTGTTTAACTTATTAAGATTTTGGCCTTTTGTCATCATGGCTTCATCAAACAGACACTGGCCTAGTTTGTTTAAGTCGAAACCTTGCAACCCTCACCACCACCAATGGCAGCATGACATCAACCCTTCATCTCTCATGTCAACTGGTTGCCACAGAAACCCCTACGCATCAGGTAATAAACACTAAAATTTGCAATTATAGATCATCTATCTTTAAGCAAGTTTTATCCTTTTTCATACTCTCTACAATGATAGTCGCATATGCTTTTCACTCCTAAACAAAGCCTAGGCTTTCTAGCCCGTCACCCACTTCATCACTCTTGAATTTGTCATTATCTATATAAATGTATTCTTAATCATCCTTTTTATATAGTCCTCTGGAAGTGATATTAATTGTTGACAAATAATAGAATGATTTACAGTGTGTACTTCATAATTCCAACCCGAGAAAGTGCTCATTAAAATGATCATACTATGGCTACTGTTATGAGGGCTTTTAATAGATTGTGTACATCTAAACCATGTTTTGCAAGCAGTTCCTGGATGTGAAGAGAGAAGTCCAGAGCCAAAGCCGAGATGGAACCCAAAACCTGAGCAGATTCGCATTTTGGAAGCAATCTTCAATTCTGGGATGGTTAATCCACCAAGGGATGAGATACGGAAGATCAGAGCTCAGTTACAAGAGTATGGCCAAGTTGGTGATGCCAACGTCTTTTACTGGTTTCAAAACAGAAAATCAAGAAGCAAACACAAGCTGAGAAATCTTCAAAACTCAAAACAACAAATTACCCCTTCAACCACCAAACCTGTGACTACCTCTCTCACAGCTCCATCGTCTCTATCATCTTCCTCAGAAAAATCCTCTCCAAAAGTGTCCAAAAGGACTCTCTCTTTGAGCTCTCCCCCTTTTATTGATGCTTCCAATTCGCCAAACAGTTCAGTTAGCCAGACCTATTTTCAAGCACAAAATGAATTTGTGTCTGAACCCTTTTTCTTCCCCGTTCAACAGACTGGAGGGGAAACTGTGGCTTTTACTCAAGGGTTTTGCTTCTCTGAGCTCTCAAATTTGGTTCATGTTCAAGATCACACAGTTGGGCCTTGCCCTAGTCTCTTGCTTAGTGAGATAACGAATTCCAGTGCTTCAAAAAAAGCAAACCATGAAGAGAGAAACCTAAAGATGCAACCGCAGCTCAGTTACACTGCCACCTCCCCAGTTACTCATAGCATCGATCTTGCTCCTCCTCTCCCTCTTTCAGCTAACACTAGCACTGTTTCCATTCAATCCACCATTAGTCAAATTCAAGGTAACAAATCTTTTATCTAGTTTTAGAATTTTGCTTAATGCCCTTCTTGCAAGCACGTGATGAAACAAGCTCAAGCATGTTCTTGAAATGTGATGGTACCGAGATTCTTTTTTGATGAATTGATAAAAATTTACCAAGTGGGGCTAAATTCACCCAAGATTTCATGAAAGTGACTGGAGAATAATATCTATCAAACATTTTAGTATCAGATCTTTTATTTATTGAACGAAAGAAAAAATAACATATACTCTATATAGGACTCAAAGATGCGAGATTTGTCATTTTGGATCCCCAATTTGTGATCTTGTCTAGATGGACGTGTGCATGGCTTGATTGACCATGGCTTTAGCTTTGACATTCTTTTTCAGAGAAAATGATTCTGTGGTTGTCAGGTCTAGGGGTGTCCGGTGGCAATGAAAGGTCGACGGTATTTATCAATGATGTTGCATTTGAAGTAGCTATGGGACCCTTTAATGTGAGAGAGGCTTTTGGTGATGATATTCTGTTGATTCACTCCTCTGGTCAGCCTGTTGTCACAAACGAGTGGGGTATCACCCTGGACTCACTCCAGCATGGCGCTCTCTACTATTTGGTACCCCTTTCCATTAGTGAACATGTGAGTTTGATTCTATTGATTCTTGAGATCATTTTCTTCTGTTCATGAAACCATTTTTCATGCATTTTATGATTTAGATTCTTGAGAAGAAATGAAGGTTATGTATTTATTGGTTGACCAAGAATTTCTTAACATATTGGCATTGGGGTTTGAACACAGAAAAGTGTGCCATACAGCATGAAATTTTAGAATGTGAGCCACTTAGTCTGCACACACAAATTGATCAATATACGTCAAGTTACATTTATTTCCTCTGTGTGAACAGTGAAGGTTTTGTTTACTAAATGGATTGTTGGTGAATTTTTCTCGGATTGCAGATATAGAAGCGTGGAAGCTAGCTCTGAGGAGATGGGAGCTAGCTGTGGTTCCGTGCTTGTGATCTTAGTTTCTAATTCTCTCTTTCTTAGGGTTTGAATTAGTTTTTTTATTTTATTATATTGTTCGAACTGCTAGTTATGGACTTTCTTTTAATGGATCTAAGATAACATTAGAACTTGTGGACCAAATGTATTTTGTTCCTTGTTCTAGCAATATATATATATATATATATATATGGAATATGCTTATCAATTTATATATATCCTATAGTCTCTACGGTATACACCCCCTAGTGTGTAGCTAGCTAGGAGAAAATGGATTCATGTACATGTACTCATGTGGGAAGTGAAAGTTTGCGGATAATGTGAACTCCCTTCCAACTGAGCTGATATCATTCCCATACTTTCTGCCAGCTTTTAGGTTTGACTTGTTGCCGAAGGAATCCATACTGTAGCCTCATGAATTTGTCGTTTGGCTTGTTACCATGACTTCGACCGCCTCGTAGTGGTTACTTGCTTGGAAGAAATTCTAGGGGAGATCTCATGAGTAGTGTAAACTATACCCGAAAAAAATCCAATTTATTTTATTGGGAAATACAGTGTGCCGTGGGCTGAATCTACCCTATAAAATCTTAATATATTTATTGCTGCCCTAACCAATTTCAAATTTAGATTAAAAAACTTTTTAACCAAACATTAACATCATTTTCATGTTTAAAAATATTAGATGATTTTAGCTTCTCTAACTTATGCAATAATTACCCAAGTTATTAATATCAGGATTATATTTAACCATTACTAATATATTTAAAAATAAGTTGTTTAATATTTATATTTTGTATTTGGAGTATAATTGATAAAATCAAAAAATTCGAAAATCAATTGATAATGCATAATACATTGGGGATTAAATTGAGGTTTTTCCATGATTTTATTTTTATTCACTAATACATCCCCGAACCTAAGTTGCTTGCATTGCATTGACTCATCCTTGTATTGTCATTAAACTTTTAATTTAATTAGAAGAATATATAACTTTTTAATTTAATTAGAAGAATATATAACTTTTTAATTTAATTAGAAGAATATATAACTTTTTAATTTAATTAGAAGAATAATTATAGATTATTCAAACTTATAATTATTTAATAAAAAAGTATTTTAATATCATTTCAATAAATCTTCAAAACACCAAAAAAATTAAGAGTGTTTGTTTTTATTTTTATTTTTTATATTTTGTGGGGTTATTGTATTTTTATTTTTTTAGTGGTGGGGTCATGGCTTATTAGATAATCCCTCAAAAATATTTTTATTCTAACTCTTTGTTGGTTTAATTATTACATTCCTGCAAGGTTCCAAGTGTACTGTTGCCTCTCCCATCCAGGATTTTAGGGTTCAAGTATCCAATTCACATGTATCCCAAGGGTTTAAACAAATAGCCCTAATTAGAACAACTTTCTTGCACGAATCATAGAAACTGATACGAAAACGGAAAGGATTGCTGTTATCGACGAATAATATCCAATGAATTTGAACTTTTGTGGCAGAAATGAACATACAGACTAGAGATAGGAGTAGTTGTTGACGGGAGGGGGTCAACTTTTTTGATTGATTGGTGCAGATTATTTACGTGCACACTGGCGATAACAGTGCTAATACTCACTTCTACTTCGATTTGACTAAGCGATTTGGATGTATCAATTACCACTCTTCTGTCACAAAATTCTTCATCTACGTCATTTACAACACACAGAGCACTGTGGTTTTCATGAACCATCAGGTATGATGACCATGACTACAAAAGCTCCTTACAAAACCAATCTCCATGTCCTCAGGCTGCAATTTTTTGGGTGGATTCCAAGTGCTGGGGTATCGAAAGTGAGTGGAAAAAAAACCAAGAAATGGAAAGTATGGTGGCTGTTTTTTTGTCCCTAGGCTGTGATTTTGGGTGCCAGGAAAACTAGATGCAGGGGCAGCAGCAAGTGGTGATTGATTTATGGTCAACACTACATGCTCCCACCATAGGGATTCTGTGTAAGAACAGATAGCTCGATGGGATTGTTCTAGCCCCAGTTCCATGACCTTATCTAGCTAGTTAGTGTGCATCGTCATGATAAGCTAGAAACCCACATCTCTGTGGTCAATCAATTTACATGTATGGGAAAGCATTGGGGACAGTTGACAATCTTGTGCATGCAGTTTCAGACCCGCGTGATAAGCCAAGTGGTTCTCCCGCTAAAAAATAATGTTAGGATAATAAAGTTTAAATCCAAAGATTAATACATTACAAAATAGGACTTATCGCAAGATCAGTTATTGTATCGATCTTAGCCAAATACCATCTTAGTTTTGAATACTTGAATTTCTATTTCCCTCAGCTCATGTCCCCGGCCTCTTCCATAAAGTTTGGATTCGAAACTTTTTTTTGTAATTAAAAATAGTATTCCCTTCGAACTGTTACGCTTGATGTACTATTTCTTCTTTTAAGATCAATGACACTTATCTACGTTTCCCTACCATACCATAAAGTTCTCTTTTAATTTTAGCAAATTCAAGTAAAAATAAAATCAGGGATGGACTTTTTTTCTCTAAAGATTGATTTTTTAATCTAATATGACTCAATCGATTTGATGGGTTAAATGAAAACTTAAACAACCATTAAAAACGTAGTTTGATTAAAAGAATTCAAGACAATATATTTTTTACAAAAAATATTAAGACAACAATATATAAGATCGATTTAGATTAACTCAAGTTTGCTTATAAAATTAATGACCTGGTTCATGAAACCTTGAAATCAATAGAAAATAAATCAAAATAAATTATAAGGTGCAATTCCTATTAAATTTAATGTTAAAAGATAAAATTAAAAACTAAAATTTATTTAAAAAATAAAACTAAAAAATAATTTGAATCAACTCAAATTAATCTATCAAATTTATAATCTAGGCAAGCTATGATAAGAATCGGTGAAAGTTGACACCATGAAAGCCAAGGAGGAACTTGCCAAAGAAAACAAAGATGATTTGCAGCCATAAAGCATTAAAAAAATTAAGTCTGAAGGAAAACGCATCAAAAGAACACAGTAATGCAATTTGCGGCCCACTCAGGCAGAAAAAATTGTTTCCAAAGTCTTTTTGGAATCTTTTCATTGAGCTCTTCCCAGTAGCTGGTGATGACCCATTCTTTCCTTCACCTCTTTTTCTTCTCGTCTTCTCTTTCCTCTCTCTTCTCTCCTAGCCATCAGCCATTAATAAATGCATGAATGTGCATTTTTGTGCTGAGAATGGGAGAAGTTGCTCCGACTGTCTTTTATTCCAGTTTCCATTTCACTCCGTTTACGTTATGAATGAAAGGGACTGGTTTTTTTAGTTTGGGTGTTTGAAAATATATATAATATTGGTTATTTTTAAAAATATTTTTTATTTAAAAATATATTAAAATAATATTTTTTATTTTAAAAAAATTATTTGTAATATAAATACATTAAAACAATTTTAAAAAAATAAAAAAATAATAATTTAAAATAAAAAAATTTAAAATTTAATTTATCACCACAATACAAATAAACAAACAAGGACTTCATCTCATCATGCCATGTCACAAACAAATTGGCTTTTATTTCATGCCTCTAGTGGATTCATAGTTTTTAAATTTAATCCGATTTAAGATTCGGGTTTTGAGTTTTGACGGGGTTACCGGGTCGTCCAAGATATATTTTTTTAAAAAAATCAAAACGATGTCATTTTAGTAAAAAAAAAAAATCAACGAATTGAAACTAAGTTTTTAACCTAGTCTTGTCGAATTAATCTGTCAGTCACTTCCAGTTTTGTTTTTTTTTTATTTTTTTTAAATTTGATCCGATTTCAATCCTGATTTAACTGAATCCTGGATTGATTTATCAAACCATGTCAAGTTTTAAAACTATAATTGGAATGATTTTATTTTATTTTTAACATGCACCATCAGAATTTAAAATAATTATTTTGAGTTTCAATTTTTTTATATTTTTTAAGGCCATGCCTCCGGCGAAATTAAGTACATTTCTAATCGAATCTCGTGTACATCACATCTGAACAGATGATGATTTGGCAAAAGATTATTTTTCATGCAAGTATTCACCGAAGATATGTTGTGTAAATGGTGCAAAGTCAATAGAAAATATAACTTTAATCCAAATAAAAAGCCCATAATTCCTTCATTTTTTTAAAAAAAAAAAGAGAGAAGAAAAAAAAGCCCACACAAACCACCTCTTGTGTTTAAAAAACAGCATTGCTGAATTTGCTTTAGATAATCCTTTCCCTGCTGTCATTCTCCAAACCACCTTAACTCAATATAAACTAAAACGACACAAAAAAAAAGGAGAAAAAAACCCATCAAATGGGAGCCTATAGAGCTGACGATGATTACGATTACTTGTTTAAGGTGGTATTGATCGGTGATTCAGGCGTTGGCAAATCCAATCTCTTGTCTCGTTTTACAAGAAATGAATTCAGTCTCGAATCCAAATCCACCATTGGCGTCGAGTTTGCTACTCGCAGCATTCGCGTTGATGATAAAATCGTTAAGGCCCAGATTTGGGACACTGCTGGCCAAGAAAGGTTCCCCCACATTCCCTTCCTCTTTTTTTCTTATAGATCTCTCATCCAATTCTTTTTATTTTTTCATGTCATGATTGTTGTTTTTTTTTAAAAAAATAAAAAAATATATAACAATGTGGGTTGTGATTTTGATTATTTGGATTGGAATATTGGCTTTTCTTGAATTCTCAATAACTAAAAATATTAAATAACTTGGAAAATTATAGGCAATACATGATGAATTGTTCAAATGTGGAATTCAATAAAATGAATTCTAACGTACATTAATGGTCATAGACTTGGCCAATTTTGATGCCATAGAAATGCTTTGCGTAGTTGACAATGCACGGCTGTGCAATTGTAACTACTTGCACTTGTTCCATGCCCATGATCAGGATGGAACGGTGGAGGGTTTGACGTTAAACATCCATAATTAAGAATGACCGGTAGATTGTATCGTAAGGAACTACAGGGTGATGTGAAGGTGATTTTTGGGATCTACGAAATTACAGTTTATTAATCAGAATTAAGACTCTCTTGGCATTACCTTGATGATTTGGGAGGATTTAATTAATGTTTGCAATCCTTCCTTGTTATGATCATTTTACAAAGTAGAAGGGCTAGATTAATATAACCAAGCAACGCCTATGTTGTCCAATGTTTCTATTTGGTTTTATAATTCTACAATTCATGCAAAATGGAGAAATCATTAGGTATATCAAGAATTGCACCCACCCTCTTTCTCGTATAAACATGGAATTCATCGTGAAAATTATTCATGGACCCTACCTTCTTGTAAGAGAGGAGAGGGCAACTCTCCTGAATAATGACTCCCACAGTATGTGATGAAGATTTCTTGTTTAGATGATGATGTAGCAAATTCGGCTGTCTTATTTCTAACTCTTTTTTTTTGTCCAAAAGATACCGTGCTATAACAAGTGCATACTATCGAGGAGCTGTTGGAGCCTTACTAGTCTATGATGTAACCCGCCATGTTACATTCGAGAATGTGCAGAGATGGCTAAAGGAGCTTCGCGATCACACAGATGCTAACAATGTGATCATGCTTGTAGGAAATAAAGCAGACCTGCGTCACCTCCGAGCAGTTGCCACTGAGGATGCCAAGGGTTTTGCTGAAAGAGAGAGCACATTTTTCATGGAGACTTCTGCTCTCGAGTCAATGAATGTTGAAAATGCTTTCACAGAAGTGCTAACCCAGATCTACCGTGTTGTAAGCAGGAAGGCTCTTGACGTTGGAGATGACTCAACATACTTGCCCAAAGGACAGACGATTAATGTCGGAAGCAGAGATGATGTCTCGGCTGTGAAAAAGGCTGGATGTTGCTCGTCATGAGCGTTGCAAAGTTTCGAAATGTTTCTCTTCCGAGATTTTATTAGCCTAAAGATTGTCGTCTTTGGGACATCATACAGGTTTATCTGACCACACGACAATATGCTATGTTGACAAAAGACATTCAACAGTCTAAATGTTACTATTTTTTAAGAACTAGAGATGAATTTGTAGCCCATTTTGAATCTTAAATTTGTCATGTTTCTTTATTTGTTGTTCTTCTCCAGATAAAGTATTTGCTTGCCTCCACCCTCCCTCCATGTGATAGCAGCAGCCTAGTGCTGTAGTTTTATGTAAAGTTTGGTTGTCTAGGTCATAAACGTGTAAAGACCTGGCTCTGACGGAGCATGTAATACTGAAAGCTCAAGGCTAAAAATTCATTTTATTGGTAATATTATTTTTCAACTTATTCATGTAACGCATCTAATTTAAATTATAGAAATGCAAGAACTATATCGTATTTAAATCAATGAGATGTTATAATTACAAGCTTGCTCAATTTTTTAATAAGTTTATGGCAGGTGGACTCCTTCATGCATCCACTAAGTTATCCCTTAATTCTAATGAAGAACGCTAAAATGAGAGAGAATTCGTGAACTTTTAAGATGAGAAAAAAAAGAGTCGAAAAGTACAAAATATCCTAAAAGACAAGTTCATTTTGAACACGATATTCTCCATTACTATATATCTTCAAATAGAAAATAATACAGTATGAAGATATTTTCTAGCTTCTTAATTGAAATAATATTTTAAAACAATAAAAAATGAAAAGGCTTTCTGATTTTTATTAAAAAATAAAAACTATAAATGAAGTAAAATATTGAAATAGAAAAATAGAAAACACTCTGAGCACACCAATTACCTTTCCAATGTGCCATACATTGCTTCCCAAGTTACGCGACACCATAAAGCATTTTAACAGCAATTTTTTCAAGCAACTAACCCAATCCTTCCGTTAGTCCGCCAACAATGCCAGAGTTGAGGACTTGCAGAAGAAAAAAAATCACACCATAACTGGATTCTCCATTCTCGAGGACTCGCAACAGTGACAAATCATGTTCAATAATATAAAACAAGTAATGGTTATCATAGTGCAGGGGCAACAGTTCAGGCATTCCCAAGAAGACACGTAGTAAGCTGCGAACAAATAGGTTTGAGAATTGGAATTCAGAATAGCATCAAATGCTACTGCTGGATGTTCAAATACAATACAATCAAAATATTCTGTATACAAATTAAAGTTCAACTTTCTAAAAAGCATGAAATAATCTATTTGCTTTTCAAAACCAATAACATTGTCCACCAAGATAGGAATATTATAGGCCGACTAGCAAGTTCTTTCTAGCATATTATGGAGGGCACTAATTGTTGATACTTTCCTCCTATGGTCATTTCCGAGATTCTGCTTTCTTCTGCTCCTTGGCTGCAAAAACACAGTTTCTATCATTTACAAGAAAACATGAAAATGGAGGGCAAAGCAGTTTCTCCTAGAACCATACCAGCCTTTTCTTCTTCTCGCTTTTTCGCAGCTTCTTCCCTTTGCTGGCGGATGAGACTCAATCGTTCTGCATGAAAAATAGAATATGAAACTTACAAAGATGGAAACATATGTGGGCTGCAAATAGAGCACAGAAGGAAAGAAACATTCTTCGACCAAAGCTATCTCACAGAAATCTAATGAGATTGTTAACAGTAATATTGGTGGGATAAGCCCACAAACCTGAGACATGCTAACCATGTCACACCATACAATAGCACACCATTATATGACATCTAAATCATTAGAGGTAACCGTTTCACTTCCTACCACACTAATATGGCGGATATAAAATACCTTCAACCCATGCTCGAATACAAAATATTCACATTAGGCCCAAAGAGTATATAATGTCTTACCCAAGTCTTTCCTAGCTTGTTCTGTTTTCCCTTGTTCTTGCAGCCTCATGTATCGCTCATGAGCCCTTTGTTTCTCTAACTCCTCCCTGCAAAAGAATCGAAGCAAGCATTGTCAAACAAGATTTCTTCAGGTATAATCTAGTACACCTAAAGATTGAGCCCTAAGAGCAACATATTATATCCTGTTTCAGCACGGCCATAACAGTTTGATATCTTCTCTACATCTCAACAAAAAACGAATTCCTTCTTCAATAAACAATATGCAAACCTTTCACGCCTTGAAAGCTCCGTTGTTTTCCCAGTCTGAAAACACCAAATAATAACAGCATTACTTCTCGATCTAATATAATCACTAAAAAAACATTGAAACCGAAACTTACATCAACATCTCTAGCTTTCAAGTTCTTCGCTTTCACCAAATTAGGATTTTCAATCTCAATAATACCTTGAGTTCCTTTCCGCTTTTGCTAAACATTATTCAACCAATTTCCAATTAACAAGCCATTCCAAATAAATAATAAATAAAAAATAAATAGTGTAAATACTTTAATAATCACTAACATCAGGATCATCTTCTTCGGATTCCTCCTCAGATTCCTCTTCCCTCTTTTCCTCTTCATACTCAGCTTCCTCCTGAGCATTTTAAATACAGATTCTCTCTCACACACAGTATCAACTTCACCAAAACAATTACATAAAAAACACAATTACTAATCAGAGCTGGGATAAGACGAGAGACATACCCGCTTAAACGTGCGAGGACGGGTTGAGGTGCCAGCAACTGCAATAAATCGAATATTACAAACAAATAAAAAAAAAACCCTTAATTTTTACAAGAATAAAAAATAAACAGAAAGCAACAACTTTATAGATGGTTAAATAATAATCCAGATCCAAGTGCAATTTCTTTAAAAAAGAAGAAGAAGATGAAGAAGAAGAAGAAGATGAAGAAGACATTCTTACGCATCTGCTCGGGGGTAGAAAAGTGACGCTGACCGGTAGGCTTTCCCTTAAACTTTCCTCTTCCCATCTTAATAAATCAAAACAATAAGTACTAAAAAAAAATCAAAATCAAAAGTTAAGGGAAAAGAGAAGGATTGATAGGCTTTTAGTTCAAATCAGAAGGAAGATGTACTCTGTTTGATTTAGAAGTGGAAGAGAGGAGGATTTGATCTGATTTGACCTGATCCTTCCTGATGGATGGATGGATGGGTTCCAAAGGCAAAACCCTAGAGGAGAAAACTTGGACCAGCGTGTGGTGGAGGGGAACTTTTTATTGTGTCTGTTTTGTCCACATGGATTCGATGCCTTTACGTGGTAAATCTGTTGATCACACGGTGGAGATGCGATAGATGTCTGATGTAAGCTTTGGGGCCCACAGTGAAGCTGGCCAGCCTAGGCCTGAAAATCAAAATACAGGCCTAGCCCAGATCGGATCGCTCAACCTCCTTGGCGTCTTGGAACCCAAAAGGAAAATTTGGATTTGAATCTACGCATGTTTTATTATATTTATTAAATAATTTTTAAATTTTAA
>Ga0307513_10006032_pt1 | contig 15900 bp, 16 predicted proteins | sample 15_EM_MG_FD_202174 | JGI IMG/M metagenome (GOLD analysis project Ga0307513, IMG submission 202174) | Populus trichocarpa ectomycorrhiza microbial communities from riparian zone in the Pacific Northwest, United States - 15_EM | ecosystem: Host-associated > Plants > Roots > Unclassified | place... | reverse complement strand
ACTCTCAGGAGAGGAGAGAGACAACTCTAGAGATTAATAGGTAAGTATAGGGGTGACTTAAGGTCAGTGCACTCAGGAGGGTTGAATTGGGCTTGATTTGTTGCATTCTGGTAGTAGCTGAGCTGTGTTTATTATATTTCCAATGGAGAACTTTACAGTCAGTTTTATTACAAATTTCGTAAAGCTTTCTGCTACCCATCAGATGGGAATACATTACCTAGTGATACTTAAGTAATTGATAATGTATAGACAATTAACCTTTACAAAATTTGCAATAAAGCTCACTGTAAAGTTATCTATTTAAAATATAATAAACACACCCTAGCTACTATCAAAATGCAACAAATCAAGCCCAATTCAACCCTCCTGAGTGCACTGACCTTAAGTCACCCCTATACTTACCTATTAATCTCTAGAGTTGTCTCTCTCCTCTCCTGAGAGTGTTACTAATATCAGTATCATTTTACTATTAAATCAACCTTCTTCTTAACTATTTCTGTACTCTTTGAACTTCAATGGATGTTAACTATTATTTCTTATATTACTTCTACTAATAGGAGATTACCTACATCCACTTTTTAAATGGTCTTGCATACTCCTATGCTTCAATTTCTCTTCTTTTCTTTCTACTGTTTTTCAGTAGATTTCCCCTCTTCTTTCTGGTATTATTCTATGGGAAATTGCTATATTTTTAATTTTGAGGCTTGAAATAACTCTACTATTCTTTCTCAATTGATATCATCTTGTTTGGTCCAATTTGGTTAATAATTGGTTGAGTTGTTGTATTTTTTAACTGCTGTTGCCTAGTGCCCCGCTTCCCTGCTCTGTCCCGTTGCCCGGTGTGGTACGTTATTATCAACATAGAATAGATTGTGCCGCATTCACATTTTGAACAAAATCTTGAACTCCCAGAGGCCGTGCCAAATTAAGACGTGTATATATTAGCTATTATTGTTCTATTGTCATTGTTGCAGATAGTAATATGTACTGCTATCAAGGTTTACCTCAGATATCGCTTCCTGTCTAGCTTAGTCGAGTGAGCAGGTTCTATGAGTTCCTGTCTACAAAGCGCAAGTACAGGGTGGTCTTACTCGTTAGGTGAAACCATCTTGTTATTGTGGGGAGGTCAGGTTTATGGCTTTAAGTCCCTATCCCATTTAAATCTAATTCCCCCCCGTCCGGGGTCCCTCCTTGCCCCTCTTTCTTCCTCTCGTACTGCTTTCTCTTCCTCTTCTCTCCCGGCACTATTTCCGTAGATAAACAGTGTATAAAGCGTCTTATTTTAGGATAGAGGGTGGGGGTCCGGCGGGCAGGCCTTTCATACCACTCGTTAGCATCGTTCACCTGGCGGTCAGTTTGATGGCATGAAAAATACCAGCCGAGAGACAAGCAGGGAGATATACCAGCGTCTCGCCAGAAACCAGTGTTCATCCCCGGTGGCAGCTGTCTGAGTGCCACTGCATGCCCACCGCCGTGATAGCACATTTCGGGAGTGGTGTGGTCGGCATCTCAGGGCCTCTCGCCAAAAGACAACTCAACAATACAACGCTCTCCCTAATAACTGCGGGAAAGTGACAAGGAAACCTAATACTGGCTCCTCAAACTCCAGCATCTAAGTTGAAAAAGCCAAGAGCGCTCCGAGTACCGGACTATTCCATCCGCTCGCGGGTTGCGGGGTTGCGGGGTTGCGGGGTTGCGGGGTTGCGGGGTTGCGGGGTTGCGGGGTTGCGGGGTTGCCGACTATAAATCTACGGTAGAAACGACACCAGAAAACGCAGTCTGTAGTTGGGGTTGGGGAGCCGATTTCAAAAGTATCCGGACAATCTGGTATCAGCGTTGGAGCCAAGGTGTTAGGGTATTAAAGAAAGTTCGTTAGTACCGTACCGTATAATATGCATCGAGATGGTGAGGAACCTGTACTATAGTCGGAACAGGCGGAAGTTCGTTCTACTCACCTCGCCAGAATTTGTCATAGGTCACGTGAACTGGAGGAAGGGCTAGTTAGCGTGCATTTTCACAAGCTATAGTCCACGTGACCTATGACTAATTCCGGTGCGGTGAGTAGTTTATTAACATTAGGTTAATTCGCCAAGACCGACCTCTCTACTCACCTCGCCGGAATTAGTCATTGGTCACGTGAACCGTCGTCGAGTACTAGCAACAAAACATGAATTTTGTTTGAGTGCTACGTCAACTATCATGAACCATCAACTTTAAAGCTCCGACCGAGGCCTCTTTTTTTCCTTCAGGCTCTTTACGTCTCATATATTCTGTTTTGCATAATGGATACTCCCACTTCAGTCCGAGGAGCTGCTTTGGCTTTGTATTTGTTTGCTGGAAAAAGCTGGACAGAAATTAGCCGAATTCTAAAGCTTCACCCGGAGGTCATATCACGCTTCTGCAAGGAGGCGATTGAAAAAGCTGATGGCTTACCTACAAATTGGCACCAGCCAGAAAATATCTTGTCTCTCTCCCGCGATCAAGTCTATACCCTCTTTCAGCAATTGCAGCCTCGGCAACCCACCAGCAACGATTCTCAGCCTCCCGGGCGCCCACCCAGGTTGGTTGGTGGCTCTGAACAAGCTGAGGAGCTACGGTCACGAATTTTACAGGACGCAGAACACCAGGATATGAGTTGGAGTGATGGGGCAAAGGAGATGGGACTAGATATTGCCCGGTCCACCTTAGAAAACTTTGATCACAAGGTTCTTGATATTCATCGATATGAAGCAAGAACTAAACCACCGTTGAACAAAGATGACAAGAGTAGAAGAGTAGAGTTTGCAACTTGGGCCTTGGAAAAGGTTAATTGGTAAGCTTATTCAATCATAGTATTGTATTTGAATGCTAAAACTAACAATCTAGTGGCGCTATTTTTGTCTTTACGGATGAGACATGGGTTGAGATTGGGGGAAAGCGTCGGCAGCATCGGCAATCACGACCTCGTGGCGCAAATCCCTATGACTATCCTCGACCAAAACAGAAGTCTACAGTTACTATTATGTTTTGGGGGGCCATGGCAGATGGCTATAAGTCAACAGGCTATGTCTGGGAAAAGGAATCCGAGGAAGAGAAGGAAAAGAATGATCGAGTGGTAGAGGAGGAAAGGCTTTGTGATCGGGTAATGGTGGATGAAAAGCGTCGTCGGGCCTTGATAGCAGGGACAGCAGAGTACCAAGAGCTGCAGGAAATTCACAACAAGATTGTGAATGGTCCTCAAACTGCAGCTGGCCGGCAATACCCTCGTCCTCCTCCTGAGCGTGTCTGGAAATATCGAAAGATCGAGCGAAAAGGAACGGCTGGTGGAATTGACTGTCTACGGTACCGTGAATATATCCTCTATCCACTGCTTTATCCATTTCTACGACAAATTAAGAATGACAATCCAGAGAAGGAGGTTTGGCTTGTTGAAGATAATGCTCCTGGGCACAGAGGAGCTATTACCAATGATCTTCGGTGGGCAAGGGAAATGGAGAGCAGTGGTATTTTTCGCTGCCACTGGCCGGCAAACTCTCCTTACTTGAACGAGATTGAAATTGTGTGGGATAGCTTCAAAGATTCTATTGCAAGCCAAGGTCCCTTTATTGGAAGTAGTAAAGCTACTATTGGGAAAGTCAAGGATATTATGGTACAGGAATGGGCAGGACTTTCTATGGATTCTATTAAAAACCGTTGTGCTTAGTGTTCGTTAGGGGGCGGGGCGGGGCGGGTTTTCACTCGCCAGACCCCGCCCTTACACGGGGCCGGGGGGGTATGTTTCGGGTAATCCCCGCCCTGCCCCCGTCAGGGGCCCACCCTCACTCATTCCCTGGACGGGCCCCGTTTGTTAGCACCTATTTTTAACGGGGACCCGTCTGGGGTATGGGTGGGGCGGGGGCCTGAGCGGGGACAGGGGCAGGGAATGCCGAAAAAGACACCCCGCCGCAGGCCGTTGAGTGGGGCGGGGCGGGGAAAAGCGCCGGGGGCCCGCGTTTTTCGGGGCCCCGTCCGCCCCGTAACGAACTCTAGTTGTGCTGATTTCAAAAACACACTGGGGCTTGTAATTGAGAATGAAGGACAAAACAACTTCCATGGGTAGTATTAAATTGTATTTACATTATTGGGATCTCTTATTTCGTCCTAAACTAGATATCATATGTTGTTGCATCATGAGATTTGGGTATCGTGAGATTCCGGCATGAGCACAATTACATCTCCTCCGCCGATATACTTCTTCACGGGTCACGTGACCAATGACTAATTCCGGCGAGGTGAGTACTCGTACATATTCGGTCGTCTTTGCCAAGAATACCTCCGCCACCTTGTGGTCTTGGCTGGGTTTTGTCTACTATTGCCACTACCCTTAAGGAAATTAAATTTATTTAGGATTATAACAGAAGTCAGGTAGTCTGCATCTTTTCTGGGTGCTCTACGAAGTTGTCCTATTTTCAATTGGAGTATTGCTGCTGGAATGGGTGAGCGAAAGTGGCCATTTTTGGTGTAAATATCATTTTGAGTACACTCACTTTTGCGGCTGCACATGGAGGGGTTGAGACTTTCACTTGCAACCCTAGTGGCCATGTAAATTATGTAGTGGGAGAAGGTTAGTATCTTTATTATTCTCACCACTAATGGTGCTTAATACTTCCACCAAAAAAAGGCGTACTGGTAGCCACTTAGACCACACTTTTTTAAGATATCTGGGCTTATTCTACACCAGGTATTTAGGAATTTTCCTGAGTGGCTAGAAGTATAATTGTGAAGGGTGGTGCGATATGTTAGGAATCAGAACTAGTCTGACTCCACATCCAAGGGTGCTGATAGTATAAAAGCCAGAAGAAGGGTGGCTTCACACGGCTCGTGCGACTGAATTGGAATATTCTCCAGTAACAGAAGAAACGCCTGAGGCGCTGTTTTACCACTAGCAGACCCCCGCTTTTTTCTAACTAGACACCATTTTCTCCCCGTCGCTGGAATATCACCGACCAATCATACCCGGAAACTCGTCCCCTCCGACCGTGCGAACAATAAAGAGTTGAAGATGTCTCAATATACTATCAATAACACCACCGAATTTTCCTATAACGGGAGCGCTTTTGACGTGTGGAGTGGCGATACTATTACCGATTGTCGGTCCCAACTCCTAACCTGGTTATCACCCCTGAGCCCAGGCTCGCGGCATTGGAATATTCAAGAGCGCCGCGTCAATCATGTCGGAGAATAGCGCTTGGAGACGGAGAAATTCAGAAGATGGTATTCCGGTAGCGAGGGAGGTGAAGATGAAAGCGCTATTTTATTTTGCTATGGAGATCCCGGGGTCGGAAAGACATTTATCAGGTAACAAGGATTCTTCACGAGGATGAGAACGAAGTGAACCCGTGCTAATAAGCAGCGATGATAGCTCGCTGGTAGTGGACAGGCTATGCGATCAAACCAGTGGACAAAGCACTCCCGTTTCATGTTTTTACTTGGACTTCGCAGCACGAAAGGAGCAGTCGGCGACCAATGTGCTGGGATCCATGCTAAGGCAGATGGTTGGTGGGATGGAAAGGATTCCGGAGGAAATATCGCGAGCATTTCAACAGCAGAAAACGACCATTGGTGGGCGCAGGCCACAACTCGTGAATATTGTGAAGATGCTACAGAGCATCACGTCCTCACGGCGGACATTCATGTGCCTTGACGCCCTTGACGAATGTGCAGGAATGGAACGATTCAGGCTCCTTGATTCGCTGAAAGAAATTCTTGAGCACTCCCCGGAAACCCGAATATTCGTGACTGGAAGGCCCTATATCCGGGCTGAGATCGAAAGCCGTCTTGCCGGACAAGTGACCGGTGTCTCTATAAGTTCTACCAGAGGCGATATTACGGGATACCTTCGTTTTAGGCTAGGCTACGACGAAGCACTTGATGCCATGGACGAGGGCCTAAAGGCAGAAATTCTCGAGAAGATTCCCGAAAATATGTCGGAAATGTACGTAAAGGCAATCGTGCTGTGAATCTCACCCCACTATCCGCTAATAGATATATTTAGCTTTCGACTTGTTTCCTTAAGTCTTGAGGCAATCTTGCGAGAACCGACCATTTATTGGAGACAAGAAAGGCTTCGCAAAATTACCGATGGATTGGGGTGGGGAGATGCCTACGGTACCACGATCGAACGGATAAAGGCACAGGATGCAGGTAAATCGAGGCTCGGAATGGCAGCTTTGATGTGGGTCAGTCACGCGGAGAGGCCGCTGACGGCGGATGAGCTTTGTTATGCCCTAGCAATTAAGCTACACTCGAAGGATTTTAATGCCCGCAACGTCCCCCCGATCTCGACATTGGTGAGCTACTGTCAAGGGCTTATTACTGTGGAGAAAGAGACATCAACTGTGCGACTGATCCACCCTACTGTGAAAGAGTATCTTTCCGCCCGTCCCGATATTTTCAGTAGGCCTCAAGCGGCAATGGCAGAGACCTGCTTAACCTATTTGAATTCCAAGGAGGCCAAGGCCCTTCCAGCCCACTCCTCTGCCGTTATCCATGACAAGCCCTTTCTAGAGTACTGCTCCATATACTGGGGAGTCCATGCGAAAAAGGAGCTCTCAAACCACACAAAATTACTTGCACTAGAGCTTTTTCGGGAATATGATGGCCACATATCCAGCGAATTGCTCTTGGAAAAAGTATGGGATCGAGATCACTGGGATTTAGGTAGCAACTTTGATAGCAATCTCAGTAGCGATGGCTGTACCTCCTTCAGTGGACTGCACTGTGCATCATTCTTTGGAATTGTGGACCTTGTGGCTGCTTTGATAGGGATGGGCTGTTATGATATCGACGAAATAGGTATTGGAGGGTCTACTCCGCTTGTATGCGCTGCTCGCAATGGACATGAGGAAGTGGTGAACATGCTACTCCAGCGGGGAGAGATCTGCCCCGGCCGAATCGATTATGCTGGCATGACACCGCTCTCTCATGCCGCTTCAGAGGGACATGGGGAAGTGGTGAAAATGCTACTCGAGCAGCAAGAGGTCTATCCCGACGAGCCAGATAACAGAAGGGGGACACCGCTCTCGTATGCTGCTTCCGGTGGACATGAGGGAGTAGTTAAGATACTCCTCGAGCTAGCAGGGGTTAGCCCCGACAAGCATGGCAAATTCGGCCAAACCCCGCTCTCGTGTGCTGCTATGCGTGGACATGAGCGAGTAGTGAATATGCTCCTCGGGCGGCAAGAGGTCAATCCCGACAACCCAGACCATGACGGCAGAACACCGCTCTCGTACGCCGCCGGGAACGGACACGAGCGAATAGTGAAAATACTACTCGATCGGAAAGAGGTCAGCCCCGACAAACCAGACAATCGTGGCCAGACACCACTCTCGTGTGCCAGCTGGGGTGGGCATGAGGGAACCGTGAAAACATTGCTCGAGCGGGAAGAGGTCATCCCCGACAAGCCAGACAATAACGGTAAAACCCCGCTCTGGCATGCCGCTCGGTATGGACATGAGGGAGTCGTGAAAACGCTGCTCGAGCGGGAGGGGGTTAACCCCGACAAGCCAGGCAACGACGGTAAAACCCCCCTCTGTTGTCTTGCCCAGTATGGACGTCAGGCAGTAATAAAAATGCTACTCGATCGGAAAGAGGTCAACCCCGACAGGTCTGACGATGACGGTCGAACACCGCTCTCGCATGCCGCCTCGGGAGGGTATGAGGGGGTGGTAGAAATGCTTCTCAGACGGGAAGATGTCACCCCTGACAAGCCGGATAATGATGGTCGAACACCGCTCTTCTATGCAGCTCGCAATGGATATACAGGAGTGGTAAAGCTACTACTCAAGCGGGGAGAAGTCAACCCCAGAAAGCCAGATAACCGCGGCCAGACACCACTCATGATTGCATCTTGGCGGAGGTCCCAGGAGCTGGTAAAGCTGCTAGAGTCTCACAAAGCTGAAACCCCAGCTCAACCCGAGGCGTAAGAGACACCACCTCGTGGAAATTGCCGCATCTCTTCTCCTTCGCCCCATCTTGCTCACGGAAGTATCCCTTCGACATCGCCCTTTGCCGGAGAAGGTCCCATCAAATCGAAACGCATATACATATTATCACCTGTCTGAAATTCCCCCCAGCAACTTAGCCGAGTGGGGATTCACGGGCCGCTGTTTACAACGCACGGTAGTACTATATTGTCGGTAGGACGAAGCAGTTTTATTATTGTGAAAAGTTTTAAATTATAGCTTGCGATTTTTATCCGATCGTATTGAATTTTCCTCTAGCTGCAGCTTCTTCCCTGCGCGTTTTGTTCATTTCTTGAGCTATTTTTTTTCCCTTTTTTCTACTTCATCCTCCCCACCATCATATCATAGTAGTAGACTATATGTAGAGCTTTTTATTTTATTTGGACAGGAAAAACAGTGTACGGTAGCGCAAAGATTTTTGAGGCGATTGTGAGCGATTATATAAAGACGCTATCTAGAATAGGAGGCTCACTATCGCAAATATGGCTTAACGAGGAGTACGGTGCCAGTACCGTACTTAGTGAATGCCGACTTGTTGAAAATGGTGCTGCTCGCCATACTCACGATACTCCCTTTGTTCAGATAGCTTTCGGGAGTGCGGTTGTTTGTGGTTTCGGATTGTGGCTTCGGATATGCGCTGAGGATCCGGGCATATGGCTCCGGCATAGGGCATGGGTTTATCGTCAGAGACTCGCTTTAACTTCGGGTATGCGGTTCGGCTTTGGGCGTTTGGTTTGTACGTTCGAGAGAGCATTGCCAATGCAAGAATGCACGATGGTTTTGGCATCGTGCAGCGTGCGGGAAAGCTGGGAGAAAAGCCGGGAGAAAAGTGTAAGCACTGTAAGGCCAGCATGAGAGAGCTGGAAGCCCGGAGATGGGAAAGTGTTTTTCCTTTTAGTTAGCCGGGAGTGCACACGGGGGAAGGAGAGACTCACATGGAGTAGTGTGGAGCCTCGTGGGTGGATATGATGGCTCCGTGATTGATATATACTCCTGTGATCGCCCCCAGTTAGTTAGTTAGAGAGTTGAGCATCGAGTATCGGGAGGTGTCCTTGAGCGAGAGACTGTGGTTGTAGTTAAGTTAGTGAAGAGTTTTTTCCTCACTCCAGAGTGCGATCGTTTTAGGTGTGAGTTCCTTGGCGTTTATCGTTTCGTTTCGTTGTTGCCATACTATCGTTTCACCGCGTATCGTTTTCGCCATCCGAGTGCAAAACCACTGACTTCTTCCGCTATGGCGGGTGCATCTGTAGCGGTCTAGCAAACCAGCTTTCTGTGTCACCCGCCAAACTCACTTGTATTGCGATAAACCGAACAGCATGAAACATACCAGCAGGGAAGAAGTCAAGAAGATATACTGCAGTGCGCGCGCAAAGACAGCTCTCCCCTTCCGGTTCAAGCCATGTCAATGTCGTCGGGCACGCCTCTGGTAGTACGCTTAACGAGCTCGGCAAGAACGGACATCATGCGGGCCATTCGCTACTCCACAATACTGGCTCCTGCAACTCAGTACTTGGATGCCCCATCTATATTGGAAACGCAAGGGCTAAAAAAGCCCACGGTATTGCACTGGTCCAGTTGCTACTAAATTGGGTGAATGGTTATTATATTCTTGTGTCCTGTGGCGCCTGCGGGATTAGAATAAGTGTGGCGCGACATGGCAAACTACGGTACAGATTGGGTTGGATCTCTGCAATCGTGGGAAAAAGTGGAGCTCACACTGGCCGTGCGGCAACCACAACCACCGACCAAATTTTCTTTTCTTGGAGGGAATGACTGCGCCTATCATACCCATGAAAATTATTACAATGCGTGTTTGTGTGCTCTCCGGAGTGGTTGACTCTTTCCCCCACCACTAGCCGCCATGTTGGTGCCAAGGTTTCTCACACGCTGGTAAAGGTTTGCCAGTATTATGGCAGGCTAACCGACCTGGTGCAGAACCTTGAGTGGGAGGTCTAAAGTACCGTAAAAACTGTAATAATTGAGTGGTGTGCTATGAGGTTGAGTTAGAGTAAGCGACTCAGAAAAGGGGGAAATTAGTGTCTTAAATCTATTTTGGTATTTTTGGCAGATTCATTTCAGCTCAGTTGAACCTTGTATCAACAACATCACAATGCCACCTTCAAAAGAAATAAAGTAAGAAATTTAAATGTAAAATAAACAATTCAAATTCATTGGCTCTTTAAACTTCAAAAATATTGATTCTCTATTTCTATTTGATATAATAATATCCAATTCTTCGCACTTGAAAAGGCAACAATAACAAAATATTAAAGAAACAACAATGACGCGTAAAGATAAAGGTTTATCAGGACGTGTCAAAGTCCAGCCTATACTTCCTCCTCTTAGTGCAGAGAAGTTTTATGCAGGAATAAGAAAGCAAAGGGGTCCAAAAAGAAAACAACTTACCGATTGCCCCCCGAAACAGCAAAAACAACCTACAGGCAGAAACCCATATCGCTTCTACACTATTAGCTATAAGCTACGGGTGTTAGCCTACTGGTACGAAAAGAATATACGCTGTGGCCCGACAAAATACCGGGAGCCTACCCAGCTGGAAGTAGCACGCTACTTCCGTATCCCAGTAGGGAATCTATCAAAGTGGAAAAAGGACGGAAGGGAGGGAAAATATACGGAGGCGCGAAAGGGGCAAGGTCACTTGGTGGGAGGTGGAAGGCAGCGACAGTGGAAGGAGCTGGAGTGGCCCCTGTATGAGAAATTCCGTCAGCGAAGGGCAATTGGAAGACCTGTACGACGGGGCTGGTTTCGTCGAGTTAGTAGAGAACTATTTGAAAAGCTATATCAGGGAAAGGATACTCAGCTTTTCAGGTTTTCGAACGGATGGTTTCGCGGGTTCCTGCAGGCTCATCAAATTAGTCAACGATTCCTTATCAATTCAGCTAGTAAATTACCTGCCGACTTCTCGAATGCGATCCTATATTGGATGAAGTTCAACCGCAGTAACTCTCAGCTAGGACCTGATGATGAGATGGGATTGGGGGACATACCTGGTATTGTGGGAAGATACCGGTTGCAAAACATTTGCAACATGGACCAAACCTCCTTGCGCTTCGAGTAGCTTGAAGGGCAAACCGATAGTCCAATTGGCGAGAAAACTATTTGGGCACTGTCAAGTAGTCAGTCTTGGTGGGATAAGCGACAAGGAACAATTTAACTCACCGTTTTCGCAGATGGCATTCCACCCGTGAAGCCTCTGATATTCTTTCGGGGAAAAGGGGTTGGTCCTACAATATTAGCTGAGAAACACCTTTATGATAGCAGGGTAGTGGTAAAATTCAACCCTACTGCTTATGCCAACTCGAGCAACATGCTCGAGTGGCTTGATGAACAAGTAGTTCCTATACTTGAAGATCAGTCAACGATTCTTGCAATGGATCTCTTTGCTGCTCACCCGACAGAAGAGGTTTTGGACACTCTTCGTGCTCATGACCTTACGGTTAGTGTCATTCCCGGGGGTTGCACTGGTCTGGTGCAACCCCTGGACGTTTCAATTAACTGTCCTTTCAAGGACGTTTTAAATGTAATTAGAAGGAAAAAGGGTAAACTTACATTACAAAAATGCAAACTTGAACCTGCTGTAAAAATAGGAAGAGTTAGACAATTGGTTAGATACCATAGATAGTGAGGAGGAGGAGATACTGAATAGTGGAGGAAAACTTACCGGAAGCATGGTGGGTGGGCGGCAGGTGGCAGCGACCTGGGCGGTCGGAGCAGCTTGGGAGCGCTCCTCCCAAGCAAAAGGTGAGATCACCCGGCGATCCTTTCGTTGTGTTGAGCTGTCCCTTCCGATTGATGGGACAGCCAATTCTGAGATGTCTATCAAGGGAATAGAGACCGGCTTCCTATCCCACGGGTTAGTAGATTGTCAAATTGGGGAGGATGATACCTTGGAGGGGGGTGTTGATGAGTTGGGGATAAGGGGTGCCAGTGATGAGAATGTTGAGGTTGAAGCCGGAGATGACTTGGATGAGGATGAAAATGTTTTCTTTGAGTAAATGCCAAGGATTTTCCAAAATGATATTGCGTAATTGGTGGAAAGCGTGCTCAGCATGTTTCACCTTAATCTGACTGCATAGCACACCACTCAATTATTACAGTTTTTACGGTAGCTAACCTTGACAAAATTATAAAGACTACTGAACTACCGGTACCCATACCGGTAGTGTCAGTGTGAGAGAGTGTACGCACTACCGATATTGGGTGGGCATTATTGGAGGATCTCTCAACCGAATAAAACGCTATTGTTCACTTTACATAGACTAAGGCCCTACGGTAGTAAGCAGCGTAGGACACTTGGCTCTTGGTGATAAATTTACCCGCGGCGAGAATAGTTCCTCAGACAACGGGCGCAACTATAATGCGACCACCCGCAACTATCGTAATATCCCAACGACTAAAATCGGTGCAGCGGTCGAAATGAAAAGGCTTATTACCACACCCCATGCTCCTAGAGAGAGGGGGGACTCAAATATACAGGCCTCAGTATTAATAGCCATTGTACTCGCCGATTCATAGGAGTATACGGATATAGAGAAAACCAGGTAACGCCAGCGCCAAGAGATTTGTTATCCGATATAGTCAACAAGGTTTATGGCTACCAGATGCACTCTTTTCGGGCAAGGAAACTCCCACATATGACATAGCCAGCTGGCTTGGCTTTAAGTGACTTTCTCTATCCGGACACTTTATGAATTGGCGAGTAGCTGTAGCTGCGATCAGTGTTCCCAACGGGCCAGCCGGCTTCGGTAAAGCCGAGCCAGGCCTGTCCGAATTCTCACAGATCTAGCCTGGCCCGAGCCTGCAGGCCTGGTTAAGCCTGAGCCTGGTCTGGTCGGGCCCGCCTATAGGTCATATAGGCTTTTTCCCGGCTGCCTGATAGGCCTATATAGCCTAGGCTGGCATATACGGCTTCGGCCGACCCACTCATCGCGAGCGGCTGCTCTGTGTCAACCGCAAAATTCACGGTAAATGTTTCCCAATTACGGAATATGATTAAAAATCAAGTAACCGTTTCGCTTATTAGCAAAAAAAACACAAAAAAATACTAGAGGTAGTGGATTAATTAGTGGAATTGATTGTAGAAAAATAGTTGCTGTTGGGGGATCAACTGTGTGCAGTACGACGGTGACTATTTCCTAGGCATTAATAAGAGAGGTTGACTGTAAATAGTCTACAAAATGACATTGAAAATACAACAGTTTCACTTTGTTCACTTGGGGATTTACAGTAGTTCCTTCAAAATAGGAGGGGATGATGGTATGATAGAGGTGTACTTGTGGCCCTGAAGGTAAATTTCTAAGGCTTCGTTGTGTTGGTTGAGTATCACTCGTTTTTTGATTAATTAAGAAGTATCATAATAGCCGAAGGTAAAGGAGGACAAAAATCAAAACCGATAAACCCAAAAGAGAGGAAGGGGGGTGGGGGGAGTTGAACACCCTTAACGCAATTTGTTCTCAACGCTAATCTCCAGGCCTATAGGCACCTATCAGCCCTGATAGGCTTTCGTAGGCTGATCGCATTCGGCCTATATGGGCCTAGGCGGTCTTCTGGAGCGGCATGCCTTAGCCCGGCCTACGGCCTACCATCGGCCTGGCCCGTTGGGAACACTGGTTGCGATCGTGATCGCTATGATGGTTTTCATGGTGGTTGGGTTTCGCGGGCGATCATAGCCGCGCCCGTTGTCCGAGGACTTATTCTCGCTGCGAAGAAGTGAGTGGGCTACCGTATAATACCTCTCGTTGAACTTTGAAATTTTGCCAAGACAGATTTCTACTAAAAAGTATTGTCTTGGTGCCATTTTGTTCGTTATTGCTACTACTCTGGGGGAATTAAATTCGAGGCCACAATAGAAGTCAGGTAGTCTGCATCTTTTCTACGTTCTCTATCAAGTTGCCCTATTTTTCATCCAAGTATTGATTCCGGGGTCAGTATACCGGTACCACTTTTTCGGCCACACTTGCCGGGGTTGTCGCTTTCACTTGCAACGGCAGTAGCCATGTACAATATGTAGTGGGAGAAAACTTCGGTCATAATATTAAGTAGGCAGGGTTGGTATTTTCTACTATCACTGCTAATAGAGGTTATTGTTTAAAAGGTTCCGTACTGTTGGCCCCTTAAGCCGCATTTGTTTAATATATACCCAGTGTTCCCAGCGGGTGAGGGAGGCCAGGCCGCAGCAAAGCCTCGCCTAGCCTATGGGAACTCTCAGGGGCCTGGCCTTGCCTGAGTGTGTAGGCTTCGCAGGGCTTGAGACTGGCGGGGCAGGGCCCGCCTATAAGCCGTATAGGCTTATTACCAGCTGCCTGATAAGCCGGCCGGGCCTATATAGCCTACCCTTAGCGAGCCACGACCTAGCGTCCACGGAAAAATTCACAATTAGTGTTCTCCGATTCCGAAATAGCATTGAAAATACAAGAACAATTTCGCTTTATTAGTGAAAATACTAGAGATACAATAGGCAATTAATTAATTATATTAATTGTAGAAAAAGATGAATGACATGGAAGTTGAAAGAGGCAGGGGAATCAAGATACCCTTAAAGCGATCTGTTGCCAACGCTATTGCTTGTGGCCAAAACTGTGTGTGTTTAGGTATTAGTGAGCGGTGCAACAACCGCGTTCAGTGTAAGTGACCAACAAATTTCAAGACCAACCAGAATGGCAAGAACAAGGTACCAAAAGAAGCAAAATGCAGAAAAACCTCATCCCAGAGTCACTTTAATTGTGAACAAATCGAAAAGCAGGGAAAGAAATCCCAGTAAGGGAAAGAAAAGAGGACAAACCCGGGTCAAGAGCAGGAAAAACACCGGCGACAAACCCACCTTCTCATCAAGAGTCACTCCTATCAACGAATGATGAACCCAGAGCACCAAAGCATCGCGAGCAGGAGCATGTTCGACAACCTTCTCCCACAGTCGAGGAGATCCTGGATGAAATTCAGGAAACCTGGAAGAAGACGGCAGATCAGACAAACGGATCCAAAGACAGCTAGCAAGCTGCGGCAGACTACCAGACAGGACTTGTGAGAGCGAGGGTGGAAAGAAGCTAAAGGATGTCTTGACCTGTATTGTCGTCTTAGGGTCAAAGCATCTCCTGCTCGAAGAGTCGTCTGTCGAAACCGCAAATGACCGATGCTTCAACTATGAAGAGTTTGTTAGTCATTATACCAAGGAGGCATGCAGACGAGTGGTCAGAAAAGGGTTAGATTTTCAACATTTGCGAACCCGAGCAACGGTCTATTGGGGTAATACGGCAAAGCAAAGTGGTGGAGGTATGATCTCACGAACTATTAAGGGTGTAGATGATTGGAGTAGGGTGGGAGATATGGCTGAGGAGGCGGTAAAAGGTGGAAAGAAGGATGTACGAGATGAGCTGAAGGTTCAGTATTGCGAGATTCAGGAGGAAGATAAGGGTGAAGATAGTAAGGAGGAAGGAGAACTGGGGGAGGTGGAGGAGATTGAAAGCATACCAGTTTCAACAAAGTACGGTTCAAGTTTAGGGAAGAAAAGAGCTTTAGGGTGGGGAATGAGAGGTCCGAAAATAGGAGAAGAGAAGATTGGGCCAGGTGGGAAAAGGAGAAAAACGACAACAATAGCTCATGAGGAAGATATGGAAAAGAAGAAAAGTATGGAAGTTTCATGGATCCCGGAACATCAGCAAAAAAAGCAACCTGCGCCCTGCTGCGTCCTGCCTTCACTGTGCGCCGGACGTTGCGGGCGCATATAACGTAAACTCCAGTTCTGGGTGCGGACACCCGCGTCCGCATCGTCCGGAAGTGGTAGGCGTCCGTCTGGACGCACCGGACGCAACCAGAAGCTGTCCCCCCCAGCAACCCTGCGCCCTGCGGACAACCCTACCGTCCCGTTACACCCCATGCACCCCCCTGCATGCTACCCCTTTCC
>Ga0307513_10006031_pt1 | contig 15907 bp, 15 predicted proteins | sample 15_EM_MG_FD_202174 | JGI IMG/M metagenome (GOLD analysis project Ga0307513, IMG submission 202174) | Populus trichocarpa ectomycorrhiza microbial communities from riparian zone in the Pacific Northwest, United States - 15_EM | ecosystem: Host-associated > Plants > Roots > Unclassified | place... | reverse complement strand
GCCAGGCTGCCCAGCTCCCAGAGCCGCAGCCCGATCCGGTAGCTGCCGTCGTCGGCGCGCTCCAGCGCACCCCAGGTGACGAGCTCACCGACCAGGCGGTGTGCGGTCGAGAGCGGCATTCCTGACACGGCGGCGAGCTGGCTGAGGCTCAGCGCCGGTCTCGTCGCGCTGAAGCTGTCGAGCAGCGTGAACGCTCGGGACAGGACCGGCCCCGTCGGCCCCGTCGGGCGACCTCGTCGGCGCACGCCGTCCCTCCTTCCTGGTCAGCCGTCAGCCACGCCTGAGCAGCCGGCGCAGGATCTTCCCCGGTCGGGACTTCGGGATCTCGTCGACGAGACCTCGCGGACCCTTTCGTAGGGTGCCACCCGCTCGGCCACCCATCCCATCAGCACACCCGGATCGACGTCGCGGGCGCGCGACGTTCCCCCCAGATGGTGCGTGCCGTGGACGCCCGGGTCCGTGGGACGCGGTCAGCGGGACGCGGGGGCCGGTCCTGAGGAGCGGCGCGGAATGAGGGTCGGTGCGGCGACGGCGGTCCGGGGAGGTTGGCCGCGGCTCGCATCGCGGAGCAGGTCGAGCGCGTTCGTGGCGATCTGCGCGAAGGGCACCCGGACGGTGGAAAGTGGCACCGGCAGGCGGCTGACGATCGGGATGTCGTTGTATCCCACGAGGGACAGGTCCTCGGGGATGCGCAGGCCGAGAGCGTGGGCTGCGGCCATGACACCGATCGCGGTGCTGTCGTTGACGGTGAAAATCGCGGTGGGCCGGTCGCTGCGGTCGAGCAGCGCCCGTCCGGCGATCTCGCCGGACTCGATGGAGAACGCGTCGCCGGCGATCATCGTGTCGTCGATGCCGATCCCGGCTCGTTCGAGGGCGCGCTGGTAGCCGGTGCGGCGTTCGCGGGCGCTGGATGCGTGCTGGGGGCCGCCGACGAGCCCGATCCGGAGGTGTCCGAGGTCGAGTAGATGGCGGACGGCCAGCTGGGCGCCCAGGTGGTCGTCCCCGAGCGATGCCGGACCGATGCCGTCGGTGCGCAGGGCGAGCACGTGCGGGACGCCCGTCTCGGTCGGGATGCCGATCCGGGCGGTGGTGAGGACCAGGCCGTCGACCCGGCGCTGAACCAGCGTCCGGACGGCGAGGCGTTCGGTCTCCGGGTGGTCCTCGGTGGTGGCGACGACGGCGAACAACCCGCGGGTGGCGGTCGCGGCCACGATTTCTTCGAACAGCACGGCCATGACCGTGTCGGTGAGTCGCGGAACGATCACACCGACCGTGTTGGTGCCCGAGCGACGCAGGCCCGACGCCAGCGGATCGCGTACGTAGCCGAGCTCGGCTGCGACCTCGCGCACCCGCTTGGCCGCCGCACTGCTCGAGTGCGGGAGTCGCTCGTCGAGCACGCGCGACACGGTGGACTTGCTGACCCCGGCCGCCCGGGCGACATCGACGATGGTCACCACGCATCCAGGCTAGCCGGGTGCCGGCTTTTCCTGCTGCGGGTGTTGACAGTGCGGGCCTGGTCCGCCATCGTGATGGGAACGTTCCCGCAATCGTTCCCACACTCGCCGCCGAGAAGGAGCAGACGACATGGCGTTGGACCTCAGGGGCCTCAACCCCGCACCGGTCACCCCGTTCACCCCCGACGGTGCGGTGGACCATGCCGCGATGGCCACGCTGGGCAGGTGGCTGGCCGGATTCGACGGTGTGCAGAGCCTGGTCATCCTCGGGCACGCCGGCGAGGGCACGTTCCTCACCCGGGACGAGCAGGTGGCTACCATCGCCGGGCTCGTCGAGGCCGTCGACGTCCCGATCATCGCGGGGATCACGGGCGAGGGCACCGCGGTCGCCGTAGAGGAGGCCAAGCGGGCCGTCGCCGCCGGCGCGTCCGCGGGCCTGATCTACCCCTCGCACGGCTGGCTGCGCTTCGGCTACCAGCAGGGCGCCCCGCAGGACCGCTACCGGGCGATCTACGAGGAGGCCGGCCTGCCGTGCATCCTGTTCCAGTACCCGGACGCCACCAAGGCCACCTACAACCTCGACACCCAGCTCGAGATCGCCGCCCAGGAGGGCGTGTTCGCCACCAAGAACGGTGTGCGCAACATGCGCCGCTGGGACACCGAGATCCCCGTCCTGCGCGCTGAGCACCCCGACCTGCAGATCCTGTCCTGCCACGACGAGTACCTGCTGCACACCATGTTCGACGTCGACGGGCTGCTGGTCGGATACGGCGGCCTGGCCCCCGAGCCGCTACTCGAGCTGATCGCCGCCGGCAAGGCCCACGACTACGACGCCGCCCGCGCCGTGCACGACCGGCTGCTTCCGGTCACCAAGGCCGTGTACCACCGCGGCTCGCACATGGAGGGCACCGTCGCGCTCAAGCTCGGACTCAAGGCCCGTGGCGTCCTCGAGCACGCCACCGTGCGCTCCCCGCTGATCGACCTCAGCGCGGAGGCCGAGGAGGAGATCCGGCTCGCGCTCAAATCGGCCGGCCTCATCTGATCCTCTTGTCCGGTCGGGTCGACCCTCGACCCGGGACGAACAGGCGCGGCCCGCTAGCACGGGCGGCCGGCGCCGTTCCTCTCCTCCGTCGGCGCTGATGACGGCGCCGCGGTTGGTGACACTGCAGTCCCCGACGAACTCCGCGGCGTGGCCGTGGAGGGCGAGGAAGCCGAATCCTCATGACGACATCCACTGCCGGCGGGTCCAGCGCGGCCGCCACGGCCAACGCGGCGCTCGTGGCCCGGCTCGAGCGGATCCCGGTCACCCGCCGGCTTCTGATGATCCGCATCATCATCGGCACCGCAACCTTCTTCGACGCCTACACCGTGCTGGTCATCGCGTTCGCGATGCCCCAACTCGTCACGCAGTGGGGGCTCACTCCCGGCTGGGTCGCCATGATCCTTTCCGCGGGGTACGTCGGGCAGTTCATCGGCGCGATCCTGTTCGGTTGGGTCGCGGAGAGGATCGGGCGCCTGCCCACCCTGCTGATCACCATCGTGGTGTTCGTGTCGATGGACATCGCCTGCCTGTTCGCCTGGAACGGGGCCTCGATCCTGGTGTTCCGGTTCCTGCAGGGCATCGGCACCGGCGGCGAGGTCCCGGTGGCCAGCGCCTACATCAACGAGTTCATCGGCGCCCGCAAACGGGGCCGCTTCTTCCTGCTCTACGAGGTCATCTTCCCGGTCGGGCTGCTGTTCGCCGGCCTCGCCGGCTACTTCCTCGTGCCCGTCTACGGGTGGCGCGCCCTGTTCATCGTCGGCCTGATCCCGGCCGTGCTGATGATCCCGCTGCGCATGCTCTTGCCGGAGTCGCCGCGCTGGCTCGCCTCCCGCGGCAGGCTCGACAAGGCCGACCAGGTCGTCACCATGCTCGAACAGGACGCGGTCAGGGCCGGCAAGCCGCTGCCCGAGCCGGTCGTGCGGCCCGTCGACCCCAAGGCCACTGCCACCTCCGACTGGCGCGAGCTGTTCCGCGGGGTCTACCTCAAACGCACGCTGATGATCTGGGGTCTGTGGATCACCGTCTATGCCGTCAACAACGGCCTGGTGACCTGGCTCCCCACGCTTTACCAGCAGGTGTTCAAACTGCCGCTGCAGACCAGCCTGCTCTACGGCTGGATCACCTCGGCCGTCGGCGTCGTCGCATCGCTGCTCTGCGCCGTCTACATCGACAGGGTCGGCCGCAAGCGCTGGTACGCCATCGCGTTCCTCCTGGCCACCGTCCCGCTGGTCATCCTGACCGCCGTCGGCGCCACTACCGCCACCCAGGTGGTCATCCTGGCCCCGATCGCCTACGCGATCCTGCAGACCATCGCCTTCTCGCTCTACCTCTACTCCGCAGAGCTCTACCCCACCCGGCTGCGCGCCATCGGCACCGGATTCGGCAGCGCGTGGCTGCGCGCCGCCTCCTCGGCAGGACCGCTCATCGTCGGGTTCATCGTCGCCGACCTCGGCATCCGCTACGTCTTCGCCGCGTTCGCGGCGATCGCCCTCATCGGCGGCGTCATCACCATCCTGTTCGCCGTGGAGACCAAGGGCCGCGTCCTGGAAGAACTCTCGCCATGACGGCGCCCTCCTGCGGTGCCGTGGGTCGACGACGATGAGCCGACCGATGCAGGTCGATGCCTACAGCCACATCCTGCCGCCGCGCTACTTCGCGCGGATGCAGGACTTCGTCACCGATCGTGGGGCACTGAAGCGCTGGCTGGAGCTGCCGGCCTTGCACGACGTCGCGGCTCGGCTGCGGATGATGGCGGAGTTCGGGCCGGACTTTCAGCAGGTCCTGACCCTGTCCTCGCCGCCGATCGAGTTGCTGGCCGGCCCGACGGACGCGGTGGAGCTGGCGCGGATGGCCAACGACGAGATGCGCGAGCTGTGTGATCAGCACCCCGATCGGTTCCCCTACTTCGTCGCGTCGCTGCCGATGAACGCCCCGGACGTGGCGGTCGCGGAGATCGCGCGCGCCGTCGACGGGCTGGGGGCCCGTGGTGTGCAGGTGTTCACCAACGTCAACGGTGCACCGTTGGACGAACCGCGGTTCCTGCCGATCTTCGACGAGATGGCGCGCCGGGACCTGCCCGTGTGGATGCATCCGACCCGGAGCGCCGCGACAGCGGACTACCGCACCGAGCAGACGTCGAAGCACGAGATCTGGTGGGCGTTCGGCTGGCCGTACGAGACCAGCGTGGCGATGGCTCGGTTGGTGTTCTCCGGGCTGTTCGACCGGCACCCGAATCTGAAGATCATCACCCACCACATGGGGGCGATGGTCCCGTTCCTCGAGGGGCGGATCGGGCTGGGCTGGGGCGACCAGCTGGGTAGCCGCACTCCGACGGAGGACACTGTGGCGCTCGGACCCCGGCTGGAGCGACGCCCGCTGGACTACTTCAAGGATTTCTACGCCGACACCGCCCTGTCCGGATCGCGCATCGGAACGCAGTGCGGTCTGGACTTCTTCGGTGTCGACCATGTCGTGTTCGCCTCGGACTGCCCGTTCGATCCCGAGGGCGGTCCGCTGTACATCCGCGAAACGATCAAGGTGATCGACGATCTACCGATCACCGCCGACGAGCGGGCCGCGATCTACGCGGGCAACCTGCACCGACTGATGCGTGTCACCGGGCGGCGCTGAAGCCCGCGCGAGAGCTGCCCGCCGCGGTGTTGAACGGCAGCGACCCGTCCGGGGCGAGCCGGACGTCGGCGACGAACGGGCCGCCCTCGCCGTCCTTGCAGAATCCGTAGGGTTGGGATGGACCGTGCTGGGTACGTCGCTGGTCGAGTCGGCGAATTCCGAGAAGGGACACCGCCGACGGGCGCAGGAAGGCGGCGGCGAGCTATGAGCTTCGCGGACAAGTTCACCAACAAGGTGCAAGAGCTACGGGGACGCGTCAAGCGCAACACGGGCGAGGTCACCGGCGACAGGAGCCTCCAGGCCGAGGGCAGAGCCGACGAGGTGAAGGGCAATCTGAAGCAGGCCGGCGAGAAGATCAAGGACGCCTTCCGCGGTCGCCGCGCGCGCCGCCGGCCTCGTCAGTACTAGCCCGGCAGCCCAATCCGCGGCCTGTCGGCCGGCGGCGCGAAACCTCGACGCTGCTCATCTCGACACGAGCTCAGCGATGTCACGATCGCATCGACGAAGGCGTCGTGACAACGCGTCTGGAGCGCACGGGCCAAGGTTCTGTGATCGCGGTGTCGCGGCTGGTTCGCGACCGTCGCGGGTCGGTCGTGGCACGCTTTACCGGTCAGGAGGACGTCGAGAACGCCCGATGTGCCGCGCCGAGCCGGACTTTCTCGATCCGCTCCCGCTGATCTCGCGCGCGCTCGGCGAGGCGGGCGATGTCGATCCCGGCCAGTTGTGTGTGCAGAGAGGTCGTAGCCAGAAGTGCCTGCCACAACGCGGACTTGCCTTCGATTCCCAGCGCGAGCGATTCGGTCCCGAGGAGCATGCTGAGGTCGCTGTCACGGGTCAGCAGCTCTCCGACGGCAACCTGGTGGGCCTTTCCGGCGATCCAGCCCGCGGCCTTCTTGGCTGGGTGACCGTCCTGTTGGAGCTGCTCGATGAGTGAGCGCAGGTCGTCACGGTCTTGCTCGATGTCGATGACCAGCTGGGCGAGCGCAGGGGCGTCGGGGCCGGTGCCGGCGCGCTTGTGGAGCTGGCGGGCCATCTCGACTCCGGCGTTCGCCCCTCCGAGGTGATCATTGAGATACGTCCCTAGTACGTCGGTCGAGTCCATGGTGGCTCCTTTGTAGGACCGCGGAGACGGAGCGGCCGGGATTGTTGGGGGATTTGGCGGCCACAATCCCCTGGACTGCCGACCTGCCGATCTGACGTAGATCGACCCCGCGACGCACTGGCCGCTGCCCGGCCAGCATCCGAATGCATCAGCCACACCTCCATCCCGGCGCTGATCGGGCGGGTACCCCGGTCGTGGTAGTCCACACCTTGTGCTGGAGCCGGTTGTCGATGTGGCGCGACGCCGCAATGCGCTGCGGCGGCCGCTCGGCGAGCTCGCCACGAGTTGCTCCACCCCCGTTGGCCAGCGCCAGCACGACCCCGGCATCGAGCATGGGCGACGGCGACCATGGCGACCCAAACGTCCAAGCCGCCGTTGCCGGTTGACGTCGGGAAGGTCGCGCTGGTGGCGGTGGTGGGCCACGAGGACGGTGCGCACCAGATCACCGCGGACCTGTATCCACCGAAGCGGTGGAGTGACCATCGCGACGATGGCCGTCAATGCCGCGCACCTCGCGACGATTCCGCGCTCCGATCCCTACCAGCCGGCTTGACGGAGCCCGGTCCGCAGCGCGTCGCCATGCGGCGGGATCGGTCGTGGACGGTCTGCTCGATGACGTGGACCTCATCGAGTCCCGGTCGACCGGATTCGGCCGGGCTCGGCTGGCCGGTCAGGTCGGCGATGGCGATCTCGGTCGTCGGGAAGGTGCTGAAGTCGCCGAGCAGCTGCCGGACGCGGAGGGGGAGAAGGGAGAGCCGGCCACCGCCTCCGGTGAGGTGCAGTCCGACCTCGCGGCAGCGGCCGGCGCTGCGGTGCTGGTGAAGTGTCTCCATCCCGCCGGGCTCGAACCGGTCCACGTTCGCCAGGTCGATGATCAGATGTGTTGTGGAGGTGCGGCCTGCGGCAACCTGCGCGATCTGGGCATCGACGAGGCGGAGGAGGCCGGCCGCGGCCTGCCGATCGATGGTTCCGGCTGTGCGGATGACTCGGATGCCGTCGGCCGGCGACTCCACGGCCATCTGCAAGGTCCGGATCGTTCTCATCGTGACCTCCGAGCGTCAGCGGGCGGCCTCGGCGACGCCCGTGGGTCGTCCCCTTACCCCGCGCCGTCGCCCCGCACACCACGGCGTCGGACCGGGCAGCGGTGCTGCCCGCGTTACGGCCGGGACTCCCGGGGTGCCACTCGCTCAGCCGTGACTGTCGGAGTGCCGCGATGAGGTTTGCGATCGCACATCGGGGTACGCGCAGATCGTGGTCGATGAGCGGGGGAACGACGGGGTCGTCAGGACCGAGCCGGCGCGACATGTGCCGCTCGGCGTCCCAGGGGTGGGCCGTCGATCTGCACCCACGACGTGTGGGTCGCGGAGCTTCGAGTTGGGCATCGCGACTCGCCCACGATCCGATCGTGTTCTCCGCCGACGGCGCCGGTCCTGATGTGCCTGCCAACCGACTCCGTCGCATCCAGGCCCTCACCGACAGCGGGCTCGCGCGCCTCGAGGTCGATGAGCTGCTGGCGGAGGTGACGGAGCGGGTGCGGGAGCTCCTCGAGGTCGACACGGTGGCGGTGCTGCTGCTTGACCCGTCCGCGAGCTACCTCGTCGCCACAGCGACCCGCGGCCTCGAGGAGGAAATCCGACAAGGGGTACGCATCCCGATCGGACGAGGCTTCGCCGGCCGGATCGCCGCAGAGCGGAAGGCTGTGATCATCCCCGAGGTCGATCACTCCAACGTCATGAACCCGATCCTGCGCGAGAAGGGTGTGCAGTCACTGCTGGGCGTGCCACTGATGGTCGGAAATGACGTGATCGGCGTGCTGCATGTGGGGACATTGCGGTCGCGGATGTTCACCGACGACGACGCGATGCTCCTGCAGATGGCCGCCGACCGGATCGCGCTGGCCACGCGGGCCCGCATGAGCCAAACCGAGCGCACCGCCGCGGCGGTGCTGCAGCGCAGCCTGCTACCCGGGCAGTTGCCGACGATCCCGGCCTCGAGCTCGCGGCACGATACGTGCCAGGTGGGGGCGGCGAGGTCGGGGGCGACTGGTACGACGTGTTCGATCTGCCCTCCGGGCGGTTGTGCGTCGTGGTCGGCGACGTGGTGGGCCGCGGGCTGCAGGTGTCGGTGGCGATGGGTCGGCTCCGCAGCGCCGTGCGCGCGTACACGCTGTTGACAGAGGACCCGGCGCAGGTGCTCGGCTGGTTGGACCGGCAGGTGCGGCACTTCGAGCACGAGGTCATGGCCACCGTGCTGTGTGCTGTTGCGGAGCCGGGCCACGCTGAGGTGACGCTGTCCTCGGCCGGGCACCCGCCTCCCGTCCTCGCCCCGCCGGGAGGGGTCGGAGATTTCGTGGAGATGCCCGCCGACCCGCCCATCGGCCGGGCGGGATTGCGGCGCCGGAGCAACACCGTCGTGGTGCTGCCGGCCGGGGCGACCATCGTGCTCTACACCGACGGACTGGTGGAACGCCGCGGGGAGCGGCTCGACCGCGGTATGCAGCGGTTGGCCAACGCGGTCGTCCCGGGGCCGGCCGAGGCGGTGTGCGCGACCGTCATGAGCAAGCTGATCGGCAGCGAACCGACGGTTGACGACGTCGCCGTCCTGGTTCTGGCGCGTACTGCCGTGCACATCGGCGGAACGTTGTCGCTGCGTGAGCCCGCCGTCCCGTCGGCGCTGCGTGGCATCCGCCAAGCCGTGCGGGAGCATCTGAGGCGAGCAGGGGCGACCGACGACGAGCTCGCCGACATCGTGCTCGCCGTCGGCGAGGCGGCGTCCAACGTCATCGAGCACGCCTACGGACCCGGTGGTGGGTTGCTGGAAGTGGACATGACGCTGGTCGGCAGCACCGTCACCGCGACTGTGCGGGACACCGGGGACTGGCGCGAAGCGCGTGGGACGAATCGGGGGAGAGGCACGGGGCTGATGCGTGGGCTGGTCGACGCGGTTCAGGTCGAACACGACGGCCGCGGAACAAGGGTCATGCTGAGCAAGACCCTGGGCGGATGACGCGGTGACGACAGCGGGCGTGCACACGGACGAGATCCAGCCGGGACGGTTGCTGATCCGGCTCGACGGGGAGATCGACCTGGCCAACGCAACCACCGTGGAACAGCAACTGAGCGAGGTGATCACCAATCGCACGCGGTCCGTGTCCATCGACCTGAGCAACCTGGACTACCTCGACAGCGCGGGTTTGCACGTGCTCTTCGCGCTCGTCAACCGGCTCGAGCTGTTGCAGATCGCGATGGACGTCGTCGTGTCGCGGAGCTCGCCTGCCCGCAGGGCGGTGGAGCTCTCCGGGCTCGGTGCGGTTGTCGCTGTCCGATCTGAACCTCGGTGATCGGCCCGCTTCGGGGGTCTTGCCGGGCATGCGGCCGGCAGGCGAGTCTGAGCCCTGCGCCGGCGGGGTATCCCGAGTTGTGAGCATGTGGGAACGGCTCGACCGCTACCAGCGTCGGCACCGTTGGTTGGGGTTGCCGCTGAGCGTGATCTACAAGTTCGTCGACGATCAGGGCGCGTATCTCGCTGCCCTGATCACCCACTACGGGTTCCTGTCGTTGTTCCCGCTGCTGCTGATCCTCTCGACCACCCTCGGGTTCCTGCTGCCGGACAACCCGAACCTGCAACAGCAACTGATCGGAAGCGCGCTGGTCCAGTTCCCGATCATCGGTGATCAGCTCACCAGCAGCACCCAACCGCTGCGCGGCTCCGGTGCGGGGCTGGTCGTCGGCATCGCCGTGGCCCTCTATGGCGGGCTCGGGGTGGCGGTCGCGATTCAGAACGCGTTCAACCAGGTGTGGGGTGTGTCGGTCAACGAGCGGCCCGACCCGGTGCGAGCCCGGCTGAGAAGCCTGTGGCTACTGGTCCTGCTCGGTGTCGGGGTGCTGGTGATCACCGCGCTGTCGGCGCTGGCCAGCGGTGCTACTGAGTTCAGCGCTGATCTGGGTGTCGGCGTGCGGGTGCTCGCCGTCGGGGTGTCGACGGCGGCGAACGCGGGGCTGTTCGTGCTCGCCTTCCGAGTCCTGACCGCACGTGAGATCTCGGTGCGCGAGGTCCTTCCCGGCGCGCTGATGGCTGCCGTGATGTGTCAGGTCCTGCAGTGGGTCGGGACCTGGTACGTCAGCTACGAGCTGCGAGGGTCCTCGCAGGTGTACGGGCTGTTCGGCATCGTGCTCGGGTTGCTGGCCTGGATCTACCTCCAAGCGCTGGTCGTCGTGTTGGCCGCCGAATTGAACGTCGTGCTCGCCCAGCGGCTGTGGCCCCGCGCGCTGCTCACCCCGTTCGTGGAGGACGTCGATCTCACCAGCGCTGACCGACGCAGCTATCGCACCTACGCAACAACCCAACGCTACCGAGAATCCGAACACATCACCGTCGAGTTCAACGACGCCAGCGAGAACAGGTCGACGAAGAGCGACCCCAGCAAGGACGAACTCACCGAGGACGACGATGTCGGGGACGGAACCCCCCAAGAATCCGATGCTTCCAGTTCATCGCCATCCTGAATGAACGTGCCTCCGGTGTCCTGCCAGGTTTTCAACCCGGTGTAGGGAGCACAGGATGTCGGGGATGGAACTCACCACGACTGTCGCGGAGGACACCGCGTCGATCGCGGTCTCCGGAGAAGTCGACATGGCCGCCGCACCGACCCTGCACGACGCGATCGCCGCGAAGCATTGCTCGCGGATCGTCATCGACCTCACCGCGTCCCGGAACTTCGACAGTTCCGGCCTGCGGGTGCTGCTCATCTTCGCCGACCAGCTGACCGAGGGGTCCGTCGGCGTTGCTTCATCTCGGCCTCGAACACGTGGCGACGCCCCGCCCATCGTGGTCTCGCGCACCGTGCGTTCGAGATCGCGGAACGCGGTGTAGTAGCCGTCGTCGAACTCCTCCACGAGCTGGAACGTCCAGCGGCCCTCGATCACGTTGCGGCCGATGATCTCGTCCTGGACGCGGTCGGCGAGATCGGTGTGACCAGTGGCGCGCAGACCGGCGACGACGTCGTCGAGCATGGCGTCGGCGCCGCCCACGAGCTGGTGGAACTCGTAGAGGGCACCGCGGGCACGCTCGATCCGTTCGAGTGCCTCGGAGAGCGCGCCGGTTGCGGCCACCAGCTCGTCCGGGGCGCCGACGGGGCGGCTGTGGGCGGTGTCGATGGAGTCGGCGGCCATGGTCGGGTGGTTCCCTTCTTAGAACGCGGCCAATCGCTCAGCAGGTGCGATGGCGTCGGCGAGTTCGATTGGCCGTTGTGGTCGTGGGGTGTCACGATCGGCAGGTCATCTGCCGCTCCGGACTTCGGCGGCGCATCGAGGATGCGCTACCCGAGGGTGGAACGGCGATGAGTCCCAGGCGAGTCCGCGATTCCGCCAGCGTGCCGGGGTTCTGGCACGACCTGGACGGCGCCGGGGCGATCATCCGCGACGTCGATCGCGTCGAGCTCAAGTTCATGATCGCCGACGTCGACCGTGATCGGCTGATGGCGGTGCTGCGCGTCGACCCCGCCCGCACACAGTGCCGGCAGGCCTGGTTCCTCGACACGAACCGGCTCGCCCTGGCCCGTCGGGGAGTCGTCGTGCGGGCTCGTCGAACCCGCGGGGGACGCGCCGACCTGGTGGTCAAGCTGCGGCGATCGGAGCCGGTCCGGCTCCCGGTGTGGCTTCGCCGATCGCCCAACCTCAGTGTCGAGGCGGACGCCCTTCCGGGCCTGTCGGTCTGGACGGCGGCGCTGGCCCGGCGGGTCCGCCACGCGTCGATGGCGGCGGTGATCGACGGCCGGGAGGTACCGGCCGTGCTGCTGTCCGCCGAGCTGCGACGGCTGGTGCGCGAGCCCACGGGGAAGCCGGTCGCGCTCGCCGATCTCTGCATCCTCGGGCCGGTGGAGATCACCCGGGCCCGCACGGGGAGCGCCGTCGCCGGACCGAAGATGGTCCTGGAGAGCTGGGCCTTTCCCGACGGCTCGCGGCTGCTCGAGGTCTCGACGAAGTGCTCGCCTGCTCGCGCGGTTCGGGTGGCGGCGCGGATGGGTGCGTTCCTCGTCGAGCACGGGGTCGAGCTGGGGGCGGTCCAGGACACCAAGTCCTGGACGTCGCTGGAGTACTTCACCGGCCAGGTGCGTCTGGCCGGGCATCCGTGACGCCGGTGTGTCCCGCGGTGGTCGGGTTCGCGGTCGCCACGCTCTTCGACGAGGCCGAGCACACGTCGACCGGAATGGTCCACAACGTCGACACGGCCCGGGCCGGTCCGCTCGCCCGTCGCGTCGTGGGCAGTGTCACGGGCGTCGCCGCGCCGGCCCGGATTGGTGGTCGACCGAGCCGGGTAGGCGCGTAGGGGTTCTGCAGGAACGAAGGAGTGCGTGTGTACATCTGGCCGGGCTCGCCCTATCCGTTGGGCGCGACGTTCGACGGTGGCGGGACGAACTTCGCGATATTCTCCGAGGTCGCCGACCGCATCGAGCTGTGCCTGATCGACGAGGACGGCAAGGAGCAGCGGGTCGATCTCCCGGAGCGCAACGGGCTGGTCTGGCACGGCTACCTCCCGCGCGTCGGACCGGGCCAGCACTACGGCTATCGCGTCCACGGACCCTACGAGCCGTCCGCCGGGTTGCGGTGCAATCCCGCGAAGCTGCTGCTCGACCCATATGCGAAGGCGATCGACGGGCACAACGACTGGGACGAGGCGCTGTTCTCCTACCGCTTCGGGGACCCGGACTCGTTCAACGACGCCGACTCCGGCCCGTTCGCGATGACATCGGTGGTGATCAACCCGTACTTCGACTGGAAGGACGACCGCCCGCTACGGGTGTCCTACAACGAGTCGGTCATCTACGAGGCCCACGTCAAGGGCATGACGATGCGGCACCCCGGCATCCCCGACGACGTCCGCGGCACCTACGCGGGCATCGCCCACCCGGAGATGATCAAGCACTTCCGGGAGCTCGGGATCACCGCGGTCGAGCTCATGCCCGTGCACCAGTTCGTGCACGACTCCACGCTCGCGGACAAGGGCCTGTCGAACTACTGGGGCTACAACACCATCGGCTTCTTCGCCCCGCACAACGACTACGCGAGCTTCGGTACCGGCGGCGAGCAGGTGCAGGAGTTCAAGACGATGGTGCGCACACTGCACCGCGCGGGCATCGAGGTGATCCTCGACGTCGTCTACAACCACACGGCCGAGGGCAACCACATGGGCCCCACGCTGTCCTTCCGCGGCGTCGACAACCGGGCCTACTACCGGCTCGTCGACGGTGACGAGCGCTTCTACTACGACACCACCGGCACCGGGAACAGCCTCAACGTCCGCCATCACGAGTCGCTGCGGTTGATCATGGACTCGCTGCGGTACTGGGTGACCGAGATGCACGTCGACGGGTTCCGCTTCGACCTGGCCTCCAGCCTGGCTCGCGAGTTCCACGAGGTGGATCGGCTCTCCGCGTTCTTCGATCTGGTCAACCAGGACCCGATCGTCAGCCAGGTGAAGCTCATCGCGGAACCGTGGGACGTCGGCGACGGCGGCTACCAGGTCGGCGGGTTCCCGCCGCTGTGGACGGAGTGGAACGGCAAGTACCGCGACACGATTCGCGACTTCTGGCGCGGCGAGGCGGCCAGCCTCGGCGAGTTCGCAGCGCGGTTCACCGGATCCTCGGATCTGTACGAGGCCGACAACCGCAGGCCCATCGCCTCGATCAACTTCGTGACCGCGCACGACGGCTTCACCCTCGAGGACCTGGTCTCCTACAACGGCAAGCACAACGAGGCCAACGGCGAGGACAACAACGACGGCGAGAGTCACAACCGTTCCTGGAACCACGGCGAGGAGGGCCCGACCGACGACTCCGACATCCACATCGTGCGGGAACGGCAGAAGCGCAACATCCTCACCACCCTGCTGCTGAGCCAGGGCGTGCCGATGATCGCCCACGGCGACGAGCTGGGTCGCACCCAGCAGGGCAACAACAACGTCTACTGCCAGGACAACGAGCTGTCGTGGATCGACTGGGCCCGGGCTCGCGAGCAGGAGGTGCTCACCGCGTTCACCGCACAGCTGACCGCGCTGCGCACCGCCCACCCGATCTTCCGCCGCCAGCGGTTCTTCCAGGGCCGGGCGATCCACGGCTCGAGCGTCGACGACATCGCCTGGCTGCGCCGCGACGGTCGGCACATGCGCGACGAGGACTGGCACCGCAACCGCGCCCCGGTGGTGATGATCTACCTCAACGGGCAGGGCATCCCCGACCGCGACCAGCTCGGCAACCGCATCGTCGACGACTCGTTCCTGCTCCTGATCAACACCGGGCACCAGCAGCAGGTGTTCACCGTTCCCGACGAGACGTACGGGCAGGCCTGGGCCGTCGAGGTCGACACCACCGATCCGCTGCTGGCCGGCGCCCGCCGGCGCCATCCCCTTCCCGGCGCGCGGCTGCGGATCCCGTCCCGTTCGATGCTGGTCCTGCGCTGCACCAGCCCAGGCAAGCCGGCGCCGGGCTGATCCCGTCGGAGGTTGACCGGTGGCGGGTCGGGTACGCGCCCGAGCTCGCCGAGGCCGACGACCCCGGGGCGCGGCCGTCCAGAGGAAGAAGTAGGAGACGTCGGGACGGCCGGGACACTCCTCCCGGCCGCCGCGTCGACCGTCGACGGGGTGTGCAGATGGGCGCGACGAAGGCGCCTGAGCCGCTGATCAGACCGCCGGTGCCGACCCGTCGTCCCAGAAGGCCGCCTGCCCATCGACGGCGACGAGCGCGGCGGTCTCGCGAGCATTCACGGATGGCTCTCCTCCGGCGACGGGACATGGCGGGCCCGAGGTCCGGAGGCCTGGCCCGTGCGTACCCACAGCGGCCGAACCCATGCCCCGTGTGTGGAATGCCGGCGCCGGTGGTAGCCGAGGAGCAGGCCCGGCACGACATCCGCACGATGACCCGACAGCAGGAACGTCTTGTCCGACACCGTCATCGTCCGCACCGTGTACCACCGGTTCGGCGGTTCCCGCTGCGCACTGGTCGCGGAAGCGGTTGCCGTCACCGCGGGCGCGGTTGTGCGAGAATCGTCGTGGCGGCCCTTCCAGATCAGGGGGGATGAGTCCGCGGCATGCCAGCGGATCCTGACGCGGTGCTCCGACCCGATCGAGGTCACCCAAGCGGGAGCGCGCGCCATGGCCGAGCCCATCCATTTCGAGTCCGTGCCTGCCACAGGCCACCCCGAGAAGTACCCGCGCGGCGAGCCGGCGACGTTCGCCCTCGCCTCGGAGAGTGATGCGGCAGCAGTGCGGGCGATCGCGGTGATGTTCGCCGAGCTGGGCCAGGAGTTGCTGACCCCGCCCCTCGGGAATCCCTTCGACGCGCTCACCCGAGTCGCGGCGGCCAGGGTCGCGGGAGCGCAGTCGGCCAGCATCACGACGTTGCGTGCGGGCCGGTTCCGCACCGAGTCGGCGACCGGCGATCGGGCTCGCCTCGCCGACGCGCTGCAGTACGAGCTCGGGTCGGGTCCGTGCCTGGACGCCATCGTCGACGGCACGCTGTATCACCCGATCGACCTGCGGGAAGACCAGCGGTGGCCCGAGTTCGGACGTCGGGTCCACGCCGAGCTGGGCGTTACCAGCATGGTGTCCTACCGTCTCAACGGTGACTTCCTCGCCGAGGAGATGATCGCTGGGCTGAACCTGTATTCCGATCAGTCCGACGCC
>Ga0307513_10006030_pt1 | contig 15907 bp, 16 predicted proteins | sample 15_EM_MG_FD_202174 | JGI IMG/M metagenome (GOLD analysis project Ga0307513, IMG submission 202174) | Populus trichocarpa ectomycorrhiza microbial communities from riparian zone in the Pacific Northwest, United States - 15_EM | ecosystem: Host-associated > Plants > Roots > Unclassified | place... | reverse complement strand
TTGAGTCACTTATCCTTCCCGTTGTCTCAGCATCAGGAAATATGTCGTACTCCGGTATCCAAGCAGGCTTTCGCTCCGGCTACTCAACACTCACCAATGTTCTCACACTGCATCACCTGATTGAAGCTGATGCAGCACGGCATATCGTGTTCCTTGATTTTGCCTCAGCTTTTGACAGAGTTGGCTGGCCATACCTGCAACAAGAACTTAAAGAACCAGGGATCAATCCTCTGGTACTGCAACTTGTCTATCAGCTCATGTATCGGGATATGTCATACTCACTTATTGTCAATGGTTGTGAGTCTCCAAAACAACCTCGTACTTGTGGCCTTCTCCAAGGGTCTCCCCTCTCTCCCATCTTATTCAACCGCTTCATCAATAGTCTATTACAGTCTGTCAATTGGAATAGTCAACCTACCTTTCCCTCCGCCTTATTCTTTGCAGATGATGGAGTCCTCATTGCACCTACAATCTCCAAGGCTCAAGGTCTCTTGAACCAGGCTTCTACCTGGGCGGATATGCATGGAATGTCCTTCAATATACCAAAGTGTGGTTATATGGTTACCAATCAACCTATCCGTACCTATCTGCCCCATACGCTCACTCTCAACAACCACCCTATTCCCCATGTCACTTCCTACAAGTATTTAGGAGTTACCTTTGCCAGTAAAGGAATAGATTTCGTCAACCAGGGAATTCTTCTCTGTCAAAGGGTTGAGAGCTGCCTTGCTGGAATGCGGTGGTTTTCAGATACCTGGGCTCCACGAATACGATTAAACATCTTCAAAAGCATCCTTCAACCAACACTCGAATATTCTCTTCCCCTACTCTATGCCAATTACAAACGCGATCGCAAGGCTCAAGCATGGATAACACTTACTAATGCGTACAACAATTGTCTGACCTGGATTGCTGGAGGTAATGCAAAACGTCCTCATATTACCGCACATCTATTAGGGCTACTTCCCTTTGTGGATCGAGCACAACATCTGTTTACAAGGTTTTATCTACATCTCATGGCCATGGCACCTTCGAATCCACTACGGGCTATTCTCGATCGCAGTAACTGGTATCCCAAGTCCAATCACTCCATGCGAATTCACAAACATGACCCTCTCCTCTCACAGTTTCTCAATCCTCCACCAGCCTTCACAAAACACTTATCCAACCTTCAACATACACCTATATCTCTTCTCCGTCATACTGTGCTTGAGGAACTATCAACTCAGAAGTTTACTCATATACGTACTACTATTGGTCCTCACTCTGCAAAGCTATTACAAGTTAGCATGGTTGCCAACAGGGTACCTGGGCTGGACTGTGATATTGTCCTTACTGCCCCTGTGACAGATCAATTACAATTCCTGGCATGGCGAAGGGGGGTATTTGGCTGGGGACGCAAATGCCGTTGTGGAGAACGCTTTGACCGCGGACATACCAAGTGTATGCCATATCCCGATCATGGCTTAACTGAAGAGCAACAGTTCATCTATAAACTTGACCGCTCCCTGATCGACCCCAACACCAAGTACACCATTGTGGACTATCTTCTCAACAACGGACTCTGGAACCTGGCACGAAATATTCTCAACGCATGGACACTTACCATGTCCAACCTACTAAGGTCCAATACTACTCACCATTAGTACTGGCACTTATGAAAAATACAAAAACAATGTTTTTACCTTGATCTTGTATCTTGATTGTTCCGTTTCTGTTCACCATTATACTTTCATATCTTTTATTCTTTTTTAAGACTTTTTCCCATTCTAAAACTTATTTGCCTTCTTTATTTACGATATTTATTTGTTCCTTTTATTTGATTCTGATTTATCACATATCTTTTACTTACCGATTGAGTATCTTTTATCTTGTTTCTTATTACTTTACATCAAGTTCATCTCACATTTTGTCTCTTTGTTTCTACAAAAGTCCCACTTTTATTTATGAACCGCTTCCTTGGACACGATTTCATTACTGCTATTTCTTTCTATAAAAGTTCTGGTTTTCTTCTCTTGCTTAAAAGTATTTCTTTTCTACTCGGCCATCAGTGTGGAGCCTGGTACTCCTGATCGCGCATGCCTCTGAGTAGGCCTTATTTGCTCAGCCTCGTTTCGCCTCCAGCAGGTCTCCTGCTGACTCTCGATTCGTTTCCCAGTACTAATACTTAGGTATTAGTACCCGCATCTGTGCCTGGTATGGGCCTTATACCTACCTGCTTCCCATGTGCTGATGTTGTTTCCTTCATCTCAGATGTCTCTGCCTGTAGTGCAGGTGTCTTCTTACTTGTTGCGTTATGCTTCAGACTTGGTGGTATTCGTTCCGACTGTGTACCTAGTGAGCTTGCTACTATGTTCCTGTCTCTAAGATCAATATACTTAACTCCTAACCCTAACCCATAATGAGTCATAGTGCGAAATCCATCACCTGACTAGTATGAGTCAACTTCGCACATCTCTTTACATCGATCCAAACCCATAAACCTGATGATGCGCTCGAATGAGTCGCATGCGTGAAACCCATCACTCGTAATATGAGTCATGTGCGAAATTCATTACATCATATGATATCACTATCGTGATTCATGAAACCATCAATCAATCATAATTAACCAATGACTCGCTAGTGCGCAGTCATGTGAAAGCTATGAGTCAAATGACGTCATAGTGCAAAGCCAACATACCTTATGACTAATAAGTATTAGTCATGTGAAATCATCCCTGCTTAGTCACGATTTGTGACATACTGCCACCAACTCACGTCCAATCTCGCTTGTTTGCCTGTTTCGCAAACTATTCCAATCATTGATTCTTCCCATTGTGGCCTTCTCGGGACATATGCTCTACTCAGGAACACAAGCCGGCTTTCGTTCTGGGTATTCCACTCTCACCCATGTCCTTACCCTGCATCATCAGATTGAAGCCGACGCTGGCACCCATATTTTCTTCCTAGATTTTCTCCCGCATTTGACAAAGTGGACAGGAGACATGTCCGTTCAAAACTCGAACACCAAGGAATGAATTCACGGGTCCTAAACCTGATTCATCAGCTAATGATTCGGGATATGACTTTCTCTATTATTGTTAATCGCTTCCAGTCCCCTCCCCAATCCCGCAATTGTGAACTTCTACAAGGATTACCACTATCGCCAATCTTATTCCATCGATTCATGGATAGTTTATTGCAAACTTTCAACTTGCAAAGTCCTGCCTCTTTTCCCTCTGCTTGGTTCTTTGCTGACGATGGTGTGCTTATTTCACCCACCTTCAGCAAGGATCAAGCTCTGCTGAATCAGGCTTCCAACTGGGCCAATAAACACCAAATGTCCTTCAACATACCCAAGTCTGGCTACCTCCTTATGCATACTGCTTCCAAGTCTGCCTTTCCCCCTGTTCTTGTCCTCAACCATCTAGCAATTCTCTTTGTCCATTCCTACAGCTATCTGGCGCTTATGTTTTCACCAACACGAATTGACTTTCTCACGCAAGGAAATCTCCTAAGTCTGGGGTGTTAAAAATTAGCTAAGTGCAATGCGGTGGTATTCCACTACTTGGTGTCCCCATATATGTTTCAATCTTTTCAAGACACTCATTTTACCAAGCCTGAAATATTCAGTTCCTCTTCTCTATGCCCATTTCCTCCACAATTGCAAGTCCAATAGTTGGATTGCAATCAACAACACCTACAAAACTTGTCTTACCTGGATTGCCTGAGGAAATGCTCAGAGACCTCATATTACCTCTGACTTGTTAGGTCTTCTACCTTTTCGTGATCGTGCCCAACACTTCTTCCCTAGATTTTACCTTCATCTAATGGCTATAGATCTTCTTAATCCCTTACGCTACATCCTTGATCGTCACTGCTGGTATCCAAAATCCAATCACCATATGCTGGTTACCAACTCCAATCTACTTCTATTTCAATTTCTCAACCCACCTCCTGCCTTTGCAAGACACTTATCCAACCTGCAGGAAATGTCTATTTCTTTGCTTCGTGATAAAATCCTACAACAACTCTCGCTTCAGAAATTCAATCAAATTCATTCCAACATTGGTCCACATTCTGTCAAGCTTCTTCAGGTCTCTATGCTTGCAGACAGAGTTCATGGCTCTGACTTTGATGTGGTACTCACAGTACCTGCATCTGATCAGGCTCGATTTCTGGCCTGGCGACGAGGAATATTTGGATGGGGAAGAAAATGCCTCTGTAGAGACAGGTTTGATCGTGGACATACTACCTGTATGCCATACTGTGATCCTGGCCTAACCGAGGAGCAACTCTTCATTTACAACCTTGATCGCCGCCTACTTGATTCTAGTACCAAGTATACTATCATGAACTATCTTCTTAACCAAGGGCTCTGGAACCAGGCATGCAATATTCTCGATTCTTGGATACTTACCATGTCAACACTACTCAAGGCAAAACCCTGACACTACTAGCCTCAGTCTCCTATAAAATTATAAAAAATGATTTCTTTTTCGTACTTGTTTGAATTCTTCCTTATTGTTTTATTTGCACGATGATTTCTCCTGCTACTATTTGTTCCTGTTACTTGTTTTTCTTCCTTGGTTCAGGTTTTTCTTCTGATTGGATTTACCTCATTCTGTTAGCTTAAAGGTTCTGTTGAATCTCTTATTGTTCCTTATTATCATGCATCCGAGTGTCTCTTGCTATGTAGATATGCCTTCCTTCCAAACTGATTCTTTTCCCCTTCTTCTTCATGTTTTTACTTCTGTTCTTGCTCTATATTGCTTTTCACAAAAGCTCATTTCGTTTGTTTTTGCAAAAAGTACAGTTTGCACATTGTCTGATTTCCTCACTCTTGGCCATCAGGTAGGGCCTCATACTCCTGATCTCGAGCCTGATGTAGGCTTTATTTGCATCCTCCATTCTTGTTTTGTAGTAGTTTACCTTCACCAAAGATGTCTCTGCCAATAGTGCAGCTGTCTTCTAACTTGTTGCGTTATGCTTCAGACGTGATGGTGCTCAGACTGGGTCTGTCCTTTGTTAGCCTAGCTGCTAGGGTCCTGTCTCTAAGATCAATATACTTAACTCCTAACTCTAACCCAGCTCAACTGGGCAGTCAACCCCAATGGAAGAGTGTATTGAGCACTATTCCAAGATATTCAATTCTTCAGCTGCTCCTTCCATCCAACTGCTAGACCCTCCTAATCCTGTCTTAACAACCTGACTTTCGCACCCACTGAGCCATCATCTCTGCCTGCTTCCTCAAGCATTCCCGCTGTCTAGTCCACTGAGCCTGTTCCTGAACAAACACTTCTGGCGTCTGGACTTCTTGCTCACATATCGATTGCCAAAATCAAGGTCCAACTTGGTTGCATATCCTGCACAGCTTCCGGTGTGACTGATGGTATAACAGTAATCATGTTACGCTATATTCTTGAGACTTCCTTCCCCAAGCACCTCTATCAGCTATATCTCGCCTGCATACAAACTGGACCACCCCCCTGCGATGGAATCAATCCCTAGTGTACCCACTATGCAAGGACTGGAAGCAGCCTTATACTGCTCCTGACTCACGCTCCATAAGCCTAGTTTGTCTGTTCCGCATAGTCTTTGAAGCCTTAATTCTTCCCATTGTTTCCACCTCTGGCAAGATACCATATTAAGAGGTTCAGGCTGGCTTCCGTTCTGGCTATTCCACCTTAATCAATATTCTCACACTGCACTACCAGATTGAGGCTGATGGTGGTTTACACATTGTCTTCCTTGATTTTGCTGCCACCTTTGACAAGGTTGGCTGGTCATATCTGGAGAGCGAGCTCAAAGCTCAAAATATCATCCCATTGGTCCTATGACTGATCCAACAACGCATGTTTCATGATATGAGCTTTTCCCTTATTGTGAATGGTTGTCCATCACCACAACAGAATCGCAATTGTGGACTGTTACAGGGATCACCCATGTCCCCAATCCTCTTCAACCGGTTCATCAACAGTCTTCTGCAATCACTCAACTGGCAATCCGGACCAAGCTTTCCTTCCGCTCTGTTCTTTGCTGATAATCGGGTTATTATTTCACCAACCATACAACATGCCCAAAGTCTTGTGATTATGGCTACTCGCTGGGCTGATCAACATGGAATGGCTTTCAATATTGTTAAATGTGGCTATCTAAGAACCAATACTGCTGATAGGACCCCAATGCACTCCTTGATCCTTCTCAACAATGAGACAATCTCCTTGGTCAATAGCTACTAGTATTTAGGTGTCCTATTTGCCTTTAAAGGTATTGACTTTCAGTCCCAGAGTACACAACTCTGTGAAAAGTGGGAAGGCAGCTTGGTGCACTTCGTTGATATTCATCTTCTTGGTGTCCATGCATATGGTTCAATATTCTCAAAAGCATACTTCTACCTACACTGGAATATTCTCTACCACTCCACTATGGCCATTTCCTCAAGGATCCAAAGTCCAAGGCTTGGGTTACGATGAACACAGCTTATAACAATTGTCTTCAATGGATAGCTGGAAGTGCTGCCAATCAACACCATGTCACCTGCCATGAACTAGGCCTTCTTCCCCTCAAGGATCGTGCATTGCACCTTTATTCTCACTTTTACCTTCATTTTCTCAGTATGGACAAGAATAATCCATTAAATACAATTCTAGACAAGAATCTCTGGTATCCGAGGACCACGCACAGGATAGCTGTCCGCAACCACAACTCTCTTCTATTCCAATTTCGCCACTCACCAGCAGTATTCACACCTTACCTCCCGAACCTTGGACAGACTTCTCTTTCTATTCTCTGTGTGAAGATTCTCCGTGACCTTTCCTTTCAAAAGTACAATCAGATATGATTTATAAACGCCAAGTCTCCTAAGGTTGTTCAAATTTGCACTTCTGGACTCATCACTGACCGTGTTCCTGGGATGGATTGAGATGCCGTACTCACAGCACCTGCAGCAGACCAAGCCCGGTTGCGTGGTTGGCGTTGTGGTGTCTTTGGCTGGGGACGAAAGTGTGTTTGTGGAGAGAGATTTGACAGAGGACATACCACTTGTATCCCTTATCCTGACCCAGGCCTTACTGCCGAACAACAATTCATCCTGGATCTTGATAGTGAGCTTGTAGATCCTTGTGTCAAGTACCTCATTGTGGATTTTCCACTCAACCAACGGCTCTGGCACAAGGCACACATAATACTCGACTTCTGGGCACTAACCATGTCCAATTTACTAAGGGCTAATGCTCCTGTGCATTAGCCTCTGGCTACTTGTTATTTTTCTACCATGTATTTGTCTGATTTTCTCCCCTTGGTATTATTGTGTGCAATTCTTTAATCTTATTTTCTTATACTATATGCAAGTTGAGTTTCTTCTCTTTTTATTGTCCTTTTGCTTATATTCCAAGTTTCTCTTATATTTGGGCTCTTTTTACACATCTTTCATCTGATTTGACAAATGTTACTCTTCCGTTCTGCACAGTTATTACTTGATTGTTATCTTTCTGCTTCTTGTTCTCTTTTGGCCAGTGGGTAGGGCCTTGTACTTCCACTCGTGAGAGGAGCTCCATATGCGCTTGCCGGTATGGATAGATCTCTTGTTCTAGGCAGGCTGCCAGGCGTGCGTGGCCACCTGTCTTCTCTAGATTGCTCCCTGGGTACTGCTACACCAGTAGTGGTACCCACTACTGTGCCTGATATAGGCCTTGTTTGCATCCTTTGAAGCTGTTGGTAGTTGTGAATTCCTTCATCTCAGATGTCTCTGCCACTAGAGCAGCTGAATTCTCACATGTTGCATTTCTGGCTCCGACTCTGCAATGTACCTGCCCTGGCGGTCCGTCTGGTCCTGTACTATACTCTGTCTCTAGATTAATCCACTCAATTCCTAACCCTAAGTAGTGGTACCCACTACTCTACCTAATGCAGGTCTTGTTTGTCTCCTTTGGAGTTGCTCTGCAGTTGTTGTTTCCTTCATCTCAGATGTCTCTGCCACTAGAGCAGCTCTCTTCTCACTTATTATATTTCCTTCTCATGCTCCTCAATGTACTCATGTCGGCAGTATGTTTGGTTCTGTACTATGCTCTGTCTCTAGATCAATTCACTTAATTACTAACCCACACATCACCTCATATTTACATAACCTTTATGACTTATACATGAGTTATAGTCTGAGATCAATCAGATGACTCATTTGAGTCTCTGCACAATATATCTTTTAAGCAATCCAAACCCCTAAAACAAGTCACGTGAACAAGTGAGTCACATGCATGAAACCCCTGACTCATACTGTGCGTGATATCTAAAAGTCATTACATCATCTGACATACAATTGTAAGTCATTAAACAATTAACCAATCATAATATAACGATAACTCACAATTGCGTAGTCATGTGAGATACTATGAGTCACCTGGCTTCAATGCGTGGAAGAATAATATACCTATGACTAATAACTATTAGTCATGTGCAATCTGCCCTGCTTAGTCACGATTTGTAACAGGGTGATTCTTTTTCAATACCCGGTACTCTACCGTTCACATAACAGCAGGTAGCAACCACTTTTACCAAAGGCACTTCTCACACCAACCTTATAAATGGAAAATACACCTTCTACGAACTAACATTAAACTAAGCGAGATAAATACTGGCAAGTAATCTGAATGCAGCGACTCCAAAGTTTGGTTACTTGTACACCCCATTGTACTGGCCTCAGTCATACTATATTTTCTATCATGTTCCATCTTCTGAAAACCACAGCATGTGCTAGCGTTGACATTATTGGGCAACCAGGATATGCTGATCACATGTATGAAGCAATACTAATGGCCAAATCTTACATCAAACAGGGGAAATTATACTACAAGACACGAAAAAGACCCTCAATTGTGTTCTACAAACTGAGAAACTAGGAGTTGAGAAAGTAAATGTTACTCACCATGTCGGCAATTCCAGTACGCTCAATCGCAGCTTAAACTTTCAGTATCCAATACCATCTATTGAGACCTCGAATGAGACAGATGCGAATGACATCCCATCTCTACAAATGAGGATTGGGTAGCTAAAAACAGCATCCAAATTCTCTTCTAACAGGATGGAAGAAGGTATTGGCACACTTCCACACTCATGTGAATCGTATAAACTGGGGAGAAATCAGTTTCTTACTACTTATATGCCAGATTATTTGTGGAACAAGAAGACAGTGGATAGAAATATTATGGATGAGTGAAATATGTCGTCACATACTTGGGTCAATATTTTGTGTTTGATGCATCACTATAGGAAGGACATGAGGCTAGAGTAGAACTTGATATCTTTAACACGCTTTATTGGCTTTCACCATAGGCTATAGTAGACAAAATTAGTAAGTTGTTTTACATATAGTGACTGCTTGAAAACAGTCAGCAGCCTAGAACTAACCTGACTAGGACATCCGAAAACCATCAATGTGTTGAACCAGAATGCTAGCAGTCTTGGTTCCGATTTCACAACCGGCACCAAGAAATTTACAACACTATTTACCAAGTTTACCAACACCCTTATAGAGTCATGCTACAATGAAGCCTACTAAGAGGAAATAGCAACAAGTGGTAGTATTACTGCTACATACACAGAGTTTATGCAATTTGTGAGGAGTGAGGTGAAACCATCAAAGCTATTCTGAAGGTGTCGCTGAATCAGAATCTATCAATCCACTTACTTGAACTTCCTATAGAAGCTGGTTGTACCTCTTCCAAATCTAGTTGTGTTCTTGGGAAAATTACGGAACGGAAATCTAACAGTTTTACAGCAACTCAAACAGCCATATCTTTTTACTCCCCTCAACCAACCATGAATAAAAAAAACTTACCTGTTCAATATTTTGCAATGTTTATTGTCCCATACAACCCTCCACTTAAGTAATTACTTCAGAAACCACTAGGAAATTGCTGTTGTACTGATTCGTTCTAGCAACACATTAACTAGTTGATTTTCAAGTTTGCTACACAGACAAGCCCTCAGAAAAAGCCTTATTTGTTTAACATTTTGTGATGTCCACCCACCCCCAGTATCTTGTGTGGAAGCCATTACTAAACCAATTCTAGTTCCCCATTTACATTAGATTTTCCTTTCCTTGTCTTTTAACTCTGTTCTCTCAACACTCTTATTTTCTTTCTCCCTCCAGTTCCTTCTGGAATTAGATAAGAGATCACTCAGAGAGTATATACTGTACCTCAGCTAGCAGCTACCTTCTATGCCACATTTCATTCATGCTGGTGTGGGGTTATTTCAATACCTTCTCCTAGTTCGAGGATGTGTTGCAGATGCCGTATTGCCCTCCTATCACCTGTAGCATAACCTCTCAGTAAATCAGTCAATCGACCTGCAGAAACAAACTCTGAAGATAAACTGCCTCAAGTCTTGCACAAGGATAAGACAATGACTGAAGCCCTTGAACCAATTGAAAAGGAAGGGAAACATTGTAAATTGACCACTTGATCCTCGTGTGGTTCGTTATTAGACTACAATACAGCAAGGTGATATTTATATGCAAAGCATTTCTGTGCCAATGCCCACTATCACATGAATTTGGCCACTGCCAAATAGGCCATGTACACATCTGACTCCCCTAGTACAAAACCTGCCGTACATCAGGAATAATTATGCATAGTCATTTTTTCTCTATTTCTATATAGTTCTCAGATCCATGCTTCAAAGGGGAACAGTGGTAAATAAGGAAACTATAAAACAAATGAAACACGAAGGTAGAAAGAGGACCCATACCCAGAAGGCAGTTGAAAATGGAAATACGATAAAAGTCCAAAGGCACACCGGGTTCATGTAAATACAATAGAAAAAGCCCCCCCATCAGCAGACTCTTGATTACAGTCACTGGCCTCATAAGAAAATAAATACACAACTTTGGGCCATGTGTGATGTCAAAGAAGAAGTAATAAATAGTGCAATGACCAGAATCTGAGACTACGATAGGTTTGGACTATATGGAAGGCATCGTGATGAATCTTGTCCACACGCCACTACTAAACAATAAGTAGCCAAAACATGAGTGTGTATGAGATGTGAGAAAATCATCTTGCTCGTTCTATCACTTCCAAGATCTGATTTCCCTCCATGCATGTCTGCATTTTTCTTTTTACTCTTCTGATCGTAATAAATGAAGGGATGGCCACATAACTATTTTTGTGGATAATCCTGACCAAGAACAAGTGTAGCTGTTAAAGACATTTTTAGACTTTCACTACCAACAACAGTACATTCTTCGGTCCGGGCAACTCCCACATCTACCTTTACCTGCCAACCCTGATTACTGTGCACTCCGGTGAAGTTAAGCTGGTAATAGGTACAGGCACAGCCGTCAAATCTTATATCCTGCGAATAGGGAGAAGTATTTAAGCTGCGGTTGAGTGCGAATTGGGGAGGGATCGAATTGCGATTGTGGACGGGTTTATGGAATGGTTGTAGTCCTTCCGTATATGGCGTGTAGACCGCTTATTTTGAAGATAGGAAGGTTGGCGATGCCCCCTTGGGGTTAGGCCTTGCCGGGGGTATAGCTAGGTTTGGCTGTGTACTAGGGTGGTGCTTAGCTGTGGTTATTAGGCTTTCTGGGGTTGACGTTGTTACCTTCGAGTACTATAGTATTTTCGCCACTCTCTTATCCCATTTTGTATAGCACGTAGGAGTGGTCTTCGGCGGCGGTTATCTGGTTTGCCAGGGCTGACATCGTCCCGTCCGAGTAGCATTTTCACCACCCCTCATACCCGTTCTGCGCAGCGCAACAAAGTGGCGTTTGGCCGCCCACATCCGGTGTCGGGCCATCCCATCCAAGAAGTATTTCAACCGCGCCCACAGGCCCATTTCAAGCAGCCCACCTGACCGGTGTGGGATAGGGCACTTGTATTGGGTAGTTTTAGCAGTCAGGAGGGCGTTCGAGTACGCACTAGAACCCTATGTTTGTAGATAGCTTGGCGTGCAGAATTCTCTGCACATAAGCCTCTCGTCTCTTCCTTAGTTTAGACAAGCGCAGCAACAACACTCTCTCTCCACGGTAATTGGTTCTTCACTTCCACTCTATTGGGCTTAGCTACCTGTACGCTTCCCTATCGGTTTATCGACTACGTTACACCGTAGCTATACCAGGTCAAGTTCACATCGCCAATCTCCCGGTATAGTGAGAAGGACACGAACGCATTTTACCTACACACAAGCAGTCTCGGTCAGACCACCATCCAAGTCAAGGGAAAACGCGAGAACATCCCACACCGGTTTATTAGCAATGCAGTCTTCTTGATTGATATCGCAATCTTCCACCTCTATCAAATCAACCACGATCTCAACAATTCTAAAAAGGGATGCATAGTGTAGACCACTGAATGGGGAATGATTAGCGGAATCAATAGTTGGAGAATAGTACTCCTGTGCTTCTAAGATGATATTAGTAGGTATTTGGTTATTGTAGCCAGCAAATAGTTTTAGCGCAAGTAGTTTTTCGCAATTCGAAAGGTCCCACTTCGCGTCGGCCCCCTTATACAAAGAAGAATATTCGAGAAAGGGGGTGCTTTGGAGACCGGGAGAGAGACTGGTCAAGAGAGCCTTGACCTGCTGAGAATTAGATAAATTAAGCAGGTTTCCTCTAGTATTGTTACATGAGCTGCACCAAAAAGCTCAACAAGAGCCTTGGGGTACTCTTGAAGGGTAACGTGGATTAACCGGACTATAGGAGCCTTATTATCTACCACAACAAGCCCTTGACCACAGAATAGAAGTGTCCCAATTGAAGGGGCATTGTCGATATTAAGATTCGGTGGCCCCTATCTCACTGCTAGGGGGTGACACAGTTCATCGGGTTCCAGGGGCCACTCTGAGTGAGAGATCCACATCAAGGAGGACATGCTAATCCTAGCTTTCTTCCCACCTAGTCTCTTTATCCGAACTAGGGTTGCACCATGAGCATCCCCCAGCCCCAAGCCATCTGTCATTGCGTTGAGATTTTGTCGCCTTCGGTGGATTGTGGTTTCCTGTAACATGGCATCTATATTCAACGAGACTAGCAGGAATCTACATATAGATATCAGTAGACAACTTAAAGTAACCCTCCCAGCGCCAGTGCCTGTATGGACATTTCCGAATTATTTTTCGGAATTCCCTTCAGGATATCTGCTTCTAGATTCTTTTCCATAGCATCCGGGATTGTGTCTTCATCTAGTCTACTATGGAGATAACTGATGATATAGTCCCGCCAAGGAGTGATGGATACACTGTTTACTATCCCGGCAAGACGCTTCCCGATTTCGGCCCGGATGTGGGGTCTCCCATTCACGAATATTCTAGTACCAGGAGCCCTTTGAAGGATTTGGTTCAGCGAACCAGGGAGCTTGACCTAATGTGGTGTTGGACATTCGTCGAGAGTGTCAAATCAAATGAATGTTGGCTTTTCGGAAGCGGTCGTCCGCAGCATCCTCATAGCATCAGAATGGGGGGTGTCCTTGTCCACTAATGACCCTTTTCCGATCCCGTACGCTGGATCTATTTCCCCCGGTACCTCATCTAGTCCTCCTACATTCTGTTTAAGTATTGCCCCCAAAACACTCGTTGGTCACTGCTCCTTTTGGGCGCCGGGATCGAAATAAAAACATACAACCACTACATTTTCTCCGGCAGCATAATCGCACAAGCTATCCACCACCAACGAGCTAATATCACAGCTTGTAATCACTTGCCCTTTTCTCCCTTTCATTGACGGTAGCCTTCGTTACCTAATATAAGTCTTACCGGCACCCCTCAATCATCATAGCAAAACAAAACTGCGCTATTATATTCCCATCCTCCACTCCCCGCGCACCAGCTTCTAGATTCCTCCTTTTGTAAGAGCTGCTCCCCGATATTCTCCATCCGGATGTCCTTGATCCCCTGATGCCGTAACTTAGGCTCTAGAGGGGATAGCCAGGGAAGTATGTTGAATCGCTCATCGGCAATTTTATAGCCAATGACAGTAGTGTTCAGAGAGTTGGCATTATTGTTGAAAGACTGCGACATTTTCTGGATTTTGCCGCTTAGGACATTGTGGGTGATGGATGGTGGAGTCGGGGGACAACCCCAGGTCACCGGCGGACGAAAAGCGGCGCTGTTTGTGGAACCTTGTGCATACCCTACTGTATAACTCTTACGACAGGCCTCGCCCTTGGCCAGCTTGACTCCCAAATAGCAAGCATGAGTTCTTGGTCTCAATTACTGCCGTCCTAATTATTTTTCCACTGAATCTGTATTCTTTCCTATCATCCCCGACAACCCCGTACCACGGAATCTACCTGCAGCGCCTCTATCTCCCCGCTCTATCATACTTGTATCCCCTCAGGTAAAATACCGGTATCTGGCCCAAACTGTTGGTGGGACGTGTAGTTGCCGGAGTGTGACCGATCGTTGAGATGCATTGCAGATCTTTCGGGAGCGCGATAGATCTCTCTACTGTTTACGGAGCGAATTTCGCCGCGAGGTGCCTCTTCTAACACGGGAGTGTCCGGTTGAGGAGGAATAAGAGAGTTTAGAGAGAAATACGGAGATAAGCGCGGTAATCCACTGGAGGATCAGTCTTGAACAACCATAAGTTCGATGGGGCTCAGTGGATCCAATCCTCGATAACCGAACGACACAAGCCTTTTATTGATAGGAAAAATGTGATCAGGGAGTGCCTTCTCAGAATGAAGTTGAAGATAACAACGGACTAAGAAATAAATGACCAACAGAGATAAAAGATAAAGCAGAGAAACTGCGTGTGAGATAGGTAAAAGGTGGAGGAACAAATAGAAGAACCGGCTTCCTTATATGCTTGTCATGAAAAAAGAACCTTCCGCTTTTGCATACTTCCCGCACCTGCCGAATCTTCCAACCAATTAGTTCACCCCCACATCCTGCCTTGTACTTATCCGAGTTGCTTCCGAGGTGAAAGGTGTGTAGCCACTGGTATGGTAAAAACGTAGTGCCGTGGGTAAAGAAGGTGGCCGAGGATATGGTTGTTCTTTGGTGATGGTGGATTTCGTCACGTTTCATCGAAGGTGAGTCCATGCCTGATGTTGTTGCAGAGCAGGACTCAAGGTTTCTGGTACATATTTTGAAATTTGCTAATTTCACATCATCGTAGTTCATCCAACCTCTCACCATATGCTTCGACATTGGCATATCACCTAGAACCACTACTTCATTAAGAGTTGAGTCACTTGCACAACAGGCGGCGAAGCTTTTGTGCCTCGGAGGACATCTTTTTTAATGTATCACACAAATGGCCCCGATCTATAACATGGCACTTATCAGGGAATTGTATTATAGTATTATAAGCCCGAGAGTTTTTAGGTGGGCCGATGAATAACCTTCCATCACATTCCGTTGCTATTATGATTAGTTAGAGAGGAGATAACCGGGAATAAGGGTACACCCTATTCACACTGTTTGCCATTATGCACTGTCTTTGGTTGGAGAGTCTGCATCAATCGCAACTCAACCCCCGAGTACAGCGGGGTGTCAAATTAAGGCGAACACTTGTACCTCGGAACCAGGTACCACATTGAAAATCGGTAAAAGTACTTCCCTCGATGGCCACCAGACGCAAATGATACAGCCAATTCCAACCCCTACAGCAGCACCCTCTCGCTCTGGGAGCAAGGCTAGGTGTATTTTATTTTTGGTTGCTAAGGTTTGTTGAAATTCTTTGTATATTTCCTATGTATATTCAACACACTACCGTGTACTCCCCTACTTAGTTTGTGTTTCGGCTCCGCCTGTCCACCGCTTACATTACTACAGCTAAGATATATATTATGGTGTTTTATTGTTTATTTTAGGATAATATCTCGGGATTTAACATGTGCTTTCCAATCAGGTGTTTAGGATTTTACGGTTGTTTATGCATCTCTTATGCACCATTCTTGGTCATGATATTTCTAATAAT